>Ga0265798_10000836_pt1 | contig 49468 bp, 68 predicted proteins | sample P3T30metagenome_FD_192430 | JGI IMG/M metagenome (GOLD analysis project Ga0265798, IMG submission 192430) | Plant litter microbial communities from East Loma Ridge, Irvine, California - P3 T30 | ecosystem: Environmental > Terrestrial > Plant litter > Unclassified | place: USA: California...
CGTACGCGACGTGAAATTTAGGTTGATCTAGGATCAGGGGTAAAGGCAGATTGGGGTGTGCACATTTGTCGTTTAAGATTGTAATTAGCTTCTTCAGCGTGGTCATCGTGTACAACCACCCTTTGATCCATTTCAAATGCCGCATAGCTCCCTTTCTCGACATGTGATATTGCCTTTGATAGCACAGCTCCCGGTATAAGAATCGTTCTTTCATGTTATGATTGTTGTTGATTGGGTTCTGATTCACACCCCTCCTTTCACTCGAGTTGCGAGATCGTTTCATCTGGTCGTACAACGGGGCGAATAGGACTCGGCATCCTTACCGCCGAGTAGCTCCGGCTGTGGTCGTTGGGGTGCATACAAGTAGAATATAGAGTCATGGATCTATCTGTATATTACTACTATCCTGCTATCTTATCTTAGCGGAAGACGATATACTCGTACACCGAATGACGTGGCAATTATCCTTTCAAACACGTGGATATCCTCTCCCCAGATATTTCCAACTCGCTCTTCTACTGTCTGCAATTCAGTAGTATCCTATACCATATACACAATGTCGCAAGCACCCATTGGTAAGCTTACCACCCGACTACAGGGGAGCAAAGAGCTGACCAACAGCCCTTCTATCCGTCTACGACAAGACAGGGCTTCTCCCATTCGCCAAGGGACTCAAGGCAGCTGGATTCAGACTTCTCGGAAGTGGAGGTACCGCCAAGCAGATCCGAGAAGCTGGTATTGAGATTGAGCAAGTTTCAGCTTTAGCTTGAGGTGTATAGCTGACAGGTAGGGATGTCTCATCCATTACCAAAGCTCCCGAGATGCTGGGTGGCCGAGTCAAGACCCTTCACCCCGCTGTCCACGGAGGTATGTCGGCCGAAAGATCAGTAGATGAAGGTGCTGACATTTAGGAATTCTATCTCGAGAGATCGATTCCGACTTGGCGGATTTGGCAACCAACAACATCTCCCCCATCACCCTAGTCGTCTGCAATCTCTACCCATTCGTCCTCCAAACCGCCAAACCCGACTGCACACTTGAGGGAGCTATTGAAGAAATCGATATCGGAGGTGTCACCCTCTTACGAGCTGCAGCAAAGAATCACGCTCGAGTATCGATCATCTCTTCCCCTTCTGATTACGACCTCGTCTTGGAGGAATGGAACAAGTGCGGGAAAGTCTCGGATGAGACCAAGAGGGGATTAGCTCTAAAGGCCTTTGAAAGCACCAAAAGCTACGATGAGGCTATCTCGGATTACTTCAGGAAAATGTACTCCAGCGTTGGAGTTGAGGAAGGTTCAAAGGCTGGTGCTGGAGTTGAGGTTCAGAGGATGGCATTGAGATATGGAGCCAACCCACATCAGAAACCCGCTCAGGCATTTGTTGAACAGGGAGAGATGCCCGTCAAGAGTGAGTCAATGTCACGTGTTACCAGTTGACATCTCGAGTGCCTTGACTGACATCCAGTCCTATCCGGATCTCCTGGATACATCAACCTTCTAGACGCCCTGAACTCCTGGGCGCTAGTCAAAGAACTCTCCGCCGCACTTAACCTACCAGCAGCGACCTCTTTCAAGCACGTCTCACCTGCTGGAGCCGCCGTCGGTCTCCCACTAGATGAGAGGGCTGCCAAAGTATTCGGTGTTGAGGATATCAAGAACATGTCTCCCCTCGCATGTGCCTATGCCAGAGCCAGGGGTATGTCTTTATCACTACAATAACCAACAAAAGACTGATATCAGGTGCCGATAGGATGTCATCTTTCGGAGACTTTATCGCTCTTTCCCATAAGGTCGATACCCCCACCGCCAAGATCATCTCAAGGGAAGTCTCCGATGGAGTTATCGCTCCGGGATATGAGGATGAGGCATTGGAGATCTTGCAGAAGAAGAAAGGTGGGAAATACTGTGTTTTGCAGGTGGGTCTTGGTCCTCTTTCTGCCCTTTGTCCCATCTGCCCCAATCATCTTTTGATCTAGTCATCGCTGTCTCCTCTATGTCCTACAGCCTCTACTTCACTCCCTTATCGCTGTCTACCTGTCCCGGAACGGCCACGTTAGGTTCTCTTTCCTTGACCGAATTTTCTCTTTTCTCGATGCATCACTTCGCCAAAAAAAGGTCAAAAAGCTAATTGCAGATGGACCCCAACTACACTCCTCCCGACATCGAGACTCGACAAGTCTACGGTATTTCCATGCAACAAAAGAGGAACGACGCCGTCATTGACGCTTCTCTCTTCAAGAACATTGTTACCAAGAACAAGGAGGTGAGTGTTCTAGAGAACACGTTCTTTCAAGAACAGAAAGAAGGGATACTGATGATAGCTGCCCGAATCCGCCGTTACCGACTTGATCGTCGCTACCCTCGCTCTCAAATACACTCAGTCCAACTCGGTCTGTTACGCCCTCAACGGAACCGTCATCGGTTTGGGAGCAGGTCAACAATCTCGAATCCACTGCACTCGACTCGCAGGTGATAAAGCCGACAACTGGTGGTTACGACACCACCCCCGAGTTCTCTCTCTTCCATTCAAGAAAGGAACAAAACGAGCAGACAAGGCCAACGCCATCGATCTATTCGTCACTGGAGCAGCGTACCAAGCTGAGGGTGGAGAAAGGGCTCAATGGGAGGGTCTGTTCGATGAGACCCCTGTTGAATTGACCAAAGAGGAGAAGGTTGAACATATGAAGGAATTGAAGGGCGTTTGCTGCTCCAGTGATGCTTTCTTCCCATTCCCTGATAATGTCCATCGAGCACATAGGAGTGGTGCTACCTACTTGTGTGCTCCTGGGGGGAGTATCATGGATGCGGAATGTATCAAGGCGGCGGATGAGAAGGATATTGTGTTTGTTCATCACAACATGAGATTGGTGAGTCAACAACGAATTGCGAAGGACTACCTGGACGGAGCTACGGGTCGTAGTGGCGAGATTCAGGGATAAACGGGCCTCAGCTGATGTTCAGTTCCACCACTAGATTGCCGAAGGTTTCTGCTTGTTACGAGGGGAAGAGTAAAAGGTTGTTCAACATATCGTGCTGTTTATCGCACATTTCCAAAATCAAGTCCCATTCACCTGGGATATATGCATACATTCTAGGCTCTTTATGGCTTGTGGGGTTCCTCCACATTGAGTGTCAATCCTGATACATGAGCCCTGCGCCATACACATCCCTCATACGTCTACCGCTTTCGAGACAGACGAAGCGTATCTGAATTTAGCAGTGGCTTGACACGCTTCGCCATCCATCCCCTAAGCAAATCCCTCGACAGTAATACTTGCTGCCGCGTCTTGTCCGCTCTTTGCCTGACGTTGGATGACGAGCGCACTTAATTGTTATGAGACTGGCTCCATGAGGTCTGCGGTATTTACCATCCGACGTGTGTGGATAAGAACTCCGTCAGTAGCTTAAGATGTAGACCGTCAGTAGATTAGTGTACAAGACCCTGAAGAAGACCTACATGGATTTGTCTTGGGAGGTATACGTAGATTAGATACAAACAGTATAGAGCTCCGTCTACTTGGAGTACATGTATCCCTTATTGCTGTAAGATTGATACCAACGTACCTCAATTCCTGTGTCAGAGCAGAATGTAACGAGTCTACCTTGTCGCAACATGCATCATTTCAAGTAAAACGGCTCGGCCTCTGCAATGCTAGTCTTCGCAGCAACAAAGATATGGACTGGACCGTTACCTCGACGATTGACGTTGATCGATGGCATCTTGAAGCAATTGCCGGGTGCTTCATCCCCGTTCAAAATACGAGAGGTATGCATCTCACCCGTCTCATGATCCACTATTTCCTTCTCGAGGAATTCCAATACTCCGTTATATTTACACAGTGGATCGGTCGAGGCGAATTTGGCGGTATACCCTTGACCAACGAGCAGGAACCTGTTGTCTCGAAGATGAATAATCAATCCGAATGCAGCTTCACCTGAGGGTCCGAAGCATGGTTCCCGTTCTACCGTGATACTCCATCCGGATATCGTTTCCTTCCAGCTGGGTGGCGACGGATCCACATCGCCTACAACATATTGATCGAAAAAGAATCCAAAGGTTCTGCGGCCATCCTCACGGGCCTCGAGGATATGAGTCGATACTTCGCGAAGGATCTTATAGTGTGAAGTGAATGGACTCGTTAACGGATCGTCAGAATCCAGGCCAAACGGACTGACGCCCATCGCACCATGGGTGCCTATAGCGTACCACGATCGCCCAGCGCCGTGGAGGTCGTGTCGCTGTTCGGGGATGAAGAACGGCTGCTTCTTGTGCTGCCAAGCTTCACAGAGGTGCTCGTACTGAGCATGATATATATCGGGAGCTAAAAAATCAAAGGTAGGGGCGCAGAAGTGCCAGATATCGAGCACAGTCTCAATAGGGCCCCCAGAAGGGTAAGCCCCTGGTACACGTCCGCCCGTGAAGAGTGTAGCCGGAACAGGACCCGAGTCATGACCGAGTTGAGCTCGAAGCCAAGCATTCGCGAACATCGGGATATCGTAAATTGCTCTACCAGCAGCAGCTACGTGCTCCAGGTAGGATGCGAAATGATATGCCATGAAAAGCTCGTCGGTATTTAAGCCGTGTCCAAATGCTTGAATCCAATTACTGTTCGGCTCAAAACGATACCCACCTAGTTTTGGATAATTTTGACGAAAGTATGGCGTAAATGTCTCGTACTGCGAGGAGATGTGCTGGAGCAGCCGGCTGGGGACTGGGGCATTAAACAGCGCATCGCCATCGGGATGTCGATCACGCGAATCACCAACAAGTCCGACTTCGTTTTGTACTTGGACCATTATCACCGTTCCATACTGCTCATCGACTTGCTTCAACAGCTTCATAAGTCGGCAAAATGCGTTGCTATCCCTGTGTAGTGTATTTTGGGAGAAGGGGCTAAGGGTGCCCCCGAGCCGGGTTGACCCATTCGTAGGATCCAGCAGTCTGGCGCGCGGAAACCGAGCTTCGTCCCGTTTCACCCAATTTGGAATGTACTGAGACTCTCCTGAGGTATCAGCATTACACTGCGCACAGCTGAATTACCATTCTTGAAAGCGCCGAACCACAATAGTACCAGCCGCAATCCATGTGTTCTCGCGTCCTCGATCACGCCTATGAGTTCTTTGAAGTCGAATACATCCTCCTCGGGTTCAATTTGCTGCCATGATACGGCCCCCAGCAGCGTATTCACGTTATTTTCGACCATTCGAGGGAATACTTCTCTCATAAAACGGCGTGAGGAAAGAGAGGAGTTGTTGAGTTCGGCTGCTCGCATGAGAAAGGGTTTCCCATCGACAATCAGCTGACCACCACCTTGGGCTAGCTTTTTTACGTAAATGCTAGCCATCTCTCTGTGTTTTTGACCTCATGTTAGAGGTGTCTAGGGTATGTTTAAGTATATACTAGGGTTTCCGTTGGTTGAGCCAGCCGGTTGCTCGCGGTCGGTTTGATAATAAGCCGGCCCCGGATATCCCGCCAATCCGCTTCTCCCCGTCGGAGGTGTTTACCCACTGTCATGATCAATCCTACATAAATCAGACGTCAATTACATGATGCAGGTGTTCAGTAATCGCATCGATAACAATGACAGGCCCAGTGCAGTCGGTTATCTCGAATCCGATCGTGCCCGGCTTTAATCCTGATCCGACGCTCTGCAGAGTCGGTGACGATTATTTCTTGGCAACTTCGACATTCGAGTATTTTCCAGGGGTGCCCATATTCCATTCTAGAGATCTAGTCAACTGGTCCATCATCGGGCATGCCCTCAATAGACCCTCCCAGCTCATGTTGAGACGCACAGATCCTGGGGGTGGAATATATGCACCGTCGCTCAGATACCACAAGGGACGATTTTACCTCTCGACTTGTTGTGTTTACAGCCGTGCTGGTCTTCTGGTACGTGCATGTCTCCCCAAGTTCTCTCAAGATACTCAAGATTGGGACTGATGTATAGCTTAACGAAGCGAGAGGTTTCTACGTGTCGACAGACAATATATTTGACGAGACGACATGGAGCGAACCGATCTATTTCGATTCTCTGGGCATCGATCAGGATGTAAGTCGCGTCATACGTATCACCTTACTCATAGCCAGATGTTCTTCGACGACGATGATCGAGTCTATTTGACGGTTAGCCGCTTACTGCCATATCGAAAGACTGATAACGAAGAATTCCGAGCTGTTATCTGGGGCACAGAGATCGACTTGGCAACCGGTGACTCGCTACATCGTCCGATCCTTCTCCGAGAATCCCATCATAGTCGAAAATGCGCTGAAGGCCCTCATATCTACAAGAAAGACGGCTGGTATTATCTGCTCGTTGCAGAAGGAGGAAACGTCCTGGACCATCAAGTGCGCATGGCGCGGTCAAAGAGCCCGCTGGGACCCTACGAGGAGCCACCGCATGGGTGTAATCCATTTCTGTTCAACGGTCATCACCATCCCGATGTGCAGAGCACAGGACATGCAGACCTCATTCAAGATACGAACGGTTATTGGTGGGCCTTTTTCTTGGCCATCCGTACTCAGTCCAACGGTATCGCTCCGCTGGGTAGGGAGTGCTGGTTCACACCGCTCGTATGGGAAACAGATCAATGGCCTGTCTTCAACAACGGTCAGACCGTCGAATTGCAAGTACTTACCTCTCTTTTGCCCCCGCAGCAGTCGTCCAGTGGATGGATCGATGACTTCCAGACAGGTATGTCGACATAGGACACACCGAGTGTCGCTAACGGTTTAGACACTCTAGCTCGTACCTGGTATCACTTGCGAACGCCTCAGAAGCCATACCATAGTCTCCTCGATCGACCCGGCTCGCTTGCTCTGAGAGGAAACGGATATAGTATCAATGACGTCGAAGCTCCAGCCATGTTGTTAAAGAAGCAGACTCATCTGATTGGCTTATGGACCACCGAACTCGACTTCAGCCCTAGCACCGACAACGAAGAAGCCGGGACTGCTGTCTTTTGGAGTTGTTACGCATATGCTGCCATAGTGGTGAGTAAAGGCTCGAAGGACGGGGAGAGATTAGTAACATTGAGGTGGACAGACCCTGACTGTGAGGAGTACAAGGTACGACTGCAACATGATGGAAGCGTTGCGTACTGAAGATGTCAGGAGCTCGAAATAAGCAAATCCATCTCTGCCAACGGCTCAATTACGCTTCAGATAGCCGCTCAACCTACCTCGTACACAATGTCATATCATGTTGGCAAGAGCAGCCATCCGGTCGAGCTGGAGACTCTGTCGACAGCTGTGTTGGAGCGAATCAGGCCATTCGACTCTCCGTATACCGGTACTCACTTTGGTGTCTTTGCGCAGGGCAAAGAGGGATTTCATTGCGCAGATACTGCCTACTTCAATTATGTGTCTTTCGAGCACTAGGCTATAAAGTAGTAGGAAAGAGGCGATCATATGACCTCAATAATCGGTCATTCTATATATGTCATGCATAAGATCCGAAGTGAGAACAGTGCCAACTCCGCCGATTCCAGATTCATGCGACGCATGCTCCTGATAGTTGAAACTTTCTGTCCGTGACCAAAGCGGGACGTCATCTTGTATGACGTCTTCTTAGAATCGAATTAAACAGCGGACGAGCATAGAAGGTCGGAAGGGTGTGCATTCTTAGTGTCACACCTCGAGAGATTACCTCGAGAGATTCCGAATACCAGAGGCTCCCCCAAGGTAGAATGACATTCCGAGCTCTCCGACGGCCCCGTCGGGGGGATTCACCGGCAGAGTCATGACAAAGTAGCATACCCGTCATCCTTCCGGCAGTCTGCTTTCGCGGGCTTGGTCGATCACGACTACCGGATTGGCGACCCTCCTATTTGAGACTAACCAATGTCCCTGCTTTAAATTGGCTTGGAGTGGAATCACGCAGCCACAAAATTCCACCATGACCGGCCTTGCCAAAATATGGGCAACGCGACCTGTATCCGAGCTTCAAGCATCCCTCAATGTCGCCTTGGCAACTTCTAGCAACGGCCGCTTCGTAGTGCGACACACGCAGCCCGATCAGCCCTTCTTCTATTTAGGAGACACGGCTTGGGAAATGTTTCATCGTCTGGACCTCAGTGAGGCGAGGATGTATCTAGAGAATAGAGCGGCTAAGGGGTTCAACGTGGTCATGGCGGTTCTCCTGAGTGAACAAGAGTGAGTCTTCGAATGATATCACCTTCATCGCACTTTCTGATATAGTAGAGGTCTGACGGTACCAAATCGCCAAGGTAATCTCCCAGTAATTCCTCCACCCAACGATCCCGAGGGCATGACAATCAACAAACTCAATCCTGACTATTTTACGTTTGTCGACAAACTCGTAGCTCTCGCCGCTTCAATGGGAATCACTATCGCCATTGTGCCTGCCTGGGGTAGGTATCTGAACGGTGGACTTGCCGGGGGTCCCATTCTGTTCGACGTCACCAACGCTTACGATTACGGAAAGTTTCTTGGCGAAAGATACCCCTTTCACCCGTTTGTGCTGGGAGGCGACACAAATCGTTATTGGAATCCGGCAGTCCACCAGACGGTTATGGTTGGCGAAGACGTTACGGCTTTGGAATTATCCGACTGTGGAGAAATCGTCGAGGCCATGGCTAGAGGCATCATAGACGGAGAGAAAGGCGTGCTGCATCGGCATCGGACCGACTTATCTGAAAATGCTCAATCATACGAAACCTTCCTCACGTATCATTCAACTCAAGGTGCGCATGTTCCGACCGTACGGTAGAATACTGATGAAAGGCTGGCCTGCACATGCGCAAGCTACTGCATGTGCGTCGGCGCAATTCCCACAAGCTTCATGGCTGTCTCTGGACTGTATTCAGACGGGACATGGAGACCGGCATGACAACCCAGCTGTCAGAATAAATATGTGGCAAGGGACCAAGCCCTATGTGCCGATACGAATAATGTATGACACTCTACGTCCAAATGGATTCCCGCGCCCAGTCATTGATCTTGAGCCCCACTACGAAAATACACATTACATGTTCAACGTAAGCGGATTCTCGAGTTTCGGGTAGGCTGGTTACTGACGAGCAGCCTGCAAATCCGCTTTGGACCGACATTGACATAAGAATCGGAGGATGGCAATCTATCTTTGCTGGGTGAATTTGTTCTCTATCGATCATTCACTGCAGACTAATTGATAGTGCTTGTGGCTACACTTACGGATGTAATTCAATCTGGCAAATGTTCCTCCTGGATGAAGACCGCGAAGTCTTGGGCGGCGTGAGTGAAAAAAGGGTCGTGATCAAACCACTGTGTGCTGACATGAACAAGCCGACCACTAACTGGTATCATGAGCTGGATCTCCCAGGAGCTCACAACGCGGCGATCATGAGGAAGATTGTGCTCTCACTGCCAAGCTTCTTCACACGCGTCCCCGATCAAACGCTTATTGCTTCGCCCACATGGGAATCGGATATGGAGGCTGAGCGAGGAGACTCGATGATATCAGCCATGCGAGGTAAAGGCTGGTGCGCAGTGCACCTGCCTCGAGGAGGAAAAGTGTTGATTCACCTCCATAAAGCTCTCAAAATAGGTGGTACTTACAGAGCATGGTCGATTGATCCTAGCACTGGTGGCAAAACTCTCATATCCGCTGCGAAAACCGTGTCTTACGAAGCACTGGAGTTAAACCTGCCACTAGTGGACAGGAGCCATCGGGATAGGATCGTACTAGTAGAACAAGTTTGGGAAGGAGCCATTCTCGTACAGTAGTACATGCACTTCCATGCCTACAACATTATGGTCTTCTCGATGTACCGCAAACTTAGTGGTCGATCTGCCAGTGGAGGCTCTGGACTCGTGTGGATCCTGTTGGCGCGAGTATCAGGCGGGGCAAAGCGGGAAGTATCAGCTCAGTCTGATGAGTGCTACAGGATGTAGGAGTCTACTTGTGGACAAACATATCGATGGAGTAATCCGGGGACGGGAAAGAACTTTGCATTTGTGCTCTATGGCTCTGCATTCGTGTCAAAACCTGGTGCTGCACTTCTCCAACAACTGCTTCTGCATCATGTTTGATTCGCATAATACATATCACCAAACTCCTTGACATTGAGTTTACTACCATAGCCTACGTTTATATAGCTTGGCTTTATTTGGCCCATCGCGATTCATCGAACTCACTGCTCATTGACGTTTTGACTCTGCGACACGTCGGAGAACTTATCTTCTACGCTGCGATTCGATGGGTGGCAGAAAGCCCATGCTGACTTTGTGTGTGAGTCGCGTACTTTCTGAATCGCCATGGTTTGACCTTCGCCTCGAACATTTCATCGAGCTCGGCTGGTGATCGACTGCATAATGTCAGTCTCAAATCATCTTTTTACGACTTTGCAGTGCTCACCCAGATGTTTCCGGAATAACGAACCAAGTGGCGAGGACTAGAGGAGCGGCGAGCCCAGCGTAGAAGAAACAGGTGTTGAGTCCCCAGTTTAATTCGTTGTCCGATATCATATATGGAGTACCGTAACTCAGGGGAATACCGATCAATACAGACATACTAGCTGCAAATCCTGTGGTTCGAGCTCGAAGGCGAGCGTTGGGAACCTCCCCACACAACGACCAGCCAGCTCCCGCAGCGGCGTAGAAAGCAACGGCTGAAGTATCAGCAATGAACCTCATTCTGCGCAGATGAGCTATACGTACACCAGATACAAGCGAGGGCTATCAAGAATTGATTGAGATGAGTATTTCGGTTCTCCACCAGACCAACGCAGCCGATCAGGAATAGACTTGTCCACTGAATGGATATCATGTAAGTCACAATCCTTCGGCGGCCGAGTCGATCCAGACATGTGACCAAGAAGATCACCGACGCGATCCCTAATCCCGACGTGATGCAGGTATTGGCGAAAGGATCGGTCGACCCTGCAGTCTCGAAGAAGTAGACTGTGTAGCTGATAAAGTCGGCATGTAGTACTGTGATGGGATCGGAAGGATTTGGTACTCACGTTGATAGAAAAGTCTGTCCAACGAACGAAATCGCAGTGAGAGACCAAGCTGAGACAAGAGTTCTCCACTTATATGAGCATCAGGGCAGGGCTATGACTCGATTCCACTTACACCGTTGACACCTCGAAATATCGCTTGCCATGCGATTTCTTTGTTGGCTGCAGCCCAAGATTCCTCAGCTTTAATCGTCAAAGCAAGGATCTCGTACTCCTCCTCCGCACTATAGCCAGGAATTTTGCCGTACAGTTGGTTCAGAGTCTTTATTCCCTTCTCCTTCATGCCCTTCTTCACGTGCCACCCTGATGTCAGTTCACTGTCGATCTGTATGGCAACGAGCTTCACTTACAAGGGGATTCTGGGAGTAGAATGTATATGATTCCCATGACACCGACCTGTGCCCATTGCGTCTGAACGACAGTAAGCCAGTCGTTGGGGTTCCGTCGGCTCTCCATGGTGATTGCTATCGTACCGATGAATAGGCCCAGGGTCCACCTTACATTCAGCATCGCCCATATCGACACGTTGCAATAGATGCTGGTCTCACCAAAGGTTATAGCAAGATAGTAAGGTACCTCTGATTCGAGCGGTTGGGGACAGCTCAGCGATGTAGATCTGAAGTGAAAACTGCATCGCACCAACGCCGAAACCAGATAGGACCTTAGCAATCGTCTGGAATCGTCAGCAGAGCGCCACGTACAGGTCAGGAACAGCGACTGACCCAGACTTTCCAGTTCCGAGCGCCATTCTCCGCACCGACTCCGGCCGCTATCACGACCCAGTAACATAGCATGCTGGTCTTGCGTCCAAAGCGATCGGAAACGAAAGGAAATGTGTTCATACCCCTTATCCCGGTCAGCTGCCAGCAAATGGATCTTCAAGCATGCTTACAGCCACTGACAAACCGCAGAGACGGCATTCCAAGTAGACAAAGCGTTTGCAGAAATGATCGCAAGCCCAGTCTCACGGCTAACTTCGGTACCCATTTGGTTGATAAATCCTCGGTTGCCGATAATGTTTCCGATGATAGCGATCTGGGGTATTCAGCCAACGTCCTCACAATCTTGGGAGCTGCCCACCTGATACCCATCGGTGAAAGAACTGAAGGCCGCCATGAAGCAGACAAGAGCCCCTTTCCAAAACAGCCGGAAAGTCGATCTCGCGTCAATGTCCTCCCATTTAGATCTAGCTCCATGGATGGATTCGCCAGGCCCTTCTTCAACAAACTTGACCGAGTCGAGTGCGCTGTCCTCAGTATGCATTATTTCGTTGGACTTGGAGTCTTTTCCGGAAGAGAGCTCGGTCACTGGCGGTACGGTCAGCTCATACTGATCGGTGTTCAACTTTGTCGTCATTGTGAATGAAGTGAACGAGAAGGATATGATCGTCGTATCGCGACATATATAGGATAGTGTGTGGGGCTCGTTATGGCCCCAATCCTCCCCGTCGGCATGCCGGCGGAGTCGACATAGTCCGGGCCATGGCTTCAGCCGTACAACCGTCGGCGCCGTCGGGGATTTTCGATAGGCTATCAAGGATACAGTGCTGATCTGCTACTGTTCTTACTCGTCAGGGACGTTGTGTCATTCAAGCTGAGGATGTGGCAGCTAGTCGAGTGGACACCCGAGCGCGGACGCCTCAGCTTCGGAACTCCTATAGCATTCGACAGGCTTTCCCGCCAAGGTCCCGACTCATCGGGTACAAACCTCTACGCCGGGCCGGAAGCGGTCTTGCTTGTATTAAATCTCGCTACGTAGCCGTCATCACTTGCAATAACAACATGCAAGTGGAAACTTCGCGCAACCTGTACTGAACGACAGCGGCTGAACATGAGGTCTACCCTCTACGACACCTATAGTACACTGACTGGGCATGTGCTTGCCACAAGGTCTATGGGGTTACAACTGAGAGCTTTCTCAAGTTCGTGTCTCCCTCTCCGTGTATTTGGTGCGCCTTGAACGCTCTTCGCCATCGGCTTTAAGGCGGATACTGAAACTGGAGCAAAGCGTCGTCTTCGAGCATGCTTCGGAACAGCTCGGCGAACTCCTCACTCCCAAAGTGTTGATCGCCATCTGTGTGTCTCTGCTCCATAGTGTCACGAAACTGGCCCCAGCTCGACGATGGGATGTGCTTATCGATATGCGCAACCATGGAGGATCCGAGCTGATGGGAAGAACATAGCATTCCCCGATATCGCGCCACTACTTCTGTGCTATACATTTTCCCCGAGTCCGCTGAGTCGATTCTCGAAGCAGCCCGAAGCACTTTATATGGCAGGAAAGCGAGTGTAAGATGGAAGGCGGGGAGTTTGCCGAGGTCCATGCTTGCAGCGGTAGCATGCTTAATACAGTCTACTGATCGAGCTCGAAGATCTTTCAAGGAGTCGAGAAAGAAGGTTATTCTATCGTCTGGACTGAGGGGCGAAGGCGCTCGAGTTACGCAATCTGTCGTGATCTTCAAATAGATGAGCGATTCGACCAGTAGTGAATTGAAGACAAGAAATGGACCAGATGGCACTAGTCTATTTAGCGGCCGCACAAGCTTTACGCGCAGAGCAGTCTCTCAACGAACTCACTATTATCCGCTTCTACTTCGCACTGCCACGTCCGAGTAGCCATCTTGTATTCGTTCAAATCGATTTTCAGAGCTTGGAGTTGGTAAGAGTCGTAGCCCGTCGTCTGCCTCGCTTTGCGAAAGCTCGAGGAAAAGGTGCTAAGCAATGTCAAGAGACGTGACTCGTGATGCAGGTGCAAGAGCAATGGTGATCCCTGAGGTTTCGAAGGGAATATGCTTGAGAAGGCTGGTGTGTGAAATGGTCGAGCCGAAAGCGATGGCGATGTCAAGATCTCAACCCTACTTGTGAGTCCCAAGGTCAACATGTGCACATACCAGGTGGCACGATGGGCAACCGTGTACCACTGGTGTAAGCTCCGGCACCTTCACGATGTGACTGTAGCTCACCAGCATAAGCTTGGCTTTCACTTGGTAGAGCCATGGCTGCGTGGCTAAATCGGACGCCGGCTGACGTAGACCGACAACGGCATTGTCGTCTAGCCCATCCGCTAGTGCCATATCGACGGCCTTCCCCACATGCCCAAAGCCGTCTACTTGGCGTGCGTAGCGCTGTTCGAAGCCATTGGTAGGCGTGAGCGAAAGTACAACAAGTCCGAGCATGATGGGAAGCGCGGGGTTACTCGAGGTTAGACGATCGAGATTGCCTTTCAGGATCGATTGTGCCTTGAGGTGACCTTGAAGGTTGCCATCATCGTTGGACCGCATGAAGCTTAGGTATGGCAGAATACAACTGCGGAGGAACGGATGTTTCTGGTCGACTAGACTGCCCAACAGTTCCTTAACCGGGCAGATATTCTCGATACAATCGTGGAACCTGGTCAAAGTCAGACTGTTCAGTATTTTAGGAAGTGCATTTACCTTTCCATGACCGATTGCATCCCACTCTCGGAGATGAGACCAGCTCCAATTGGGTCGACGAAAGTAGTCCGATCATGCAGGTTGATGCCAGTAACGTACAATAATGAAGTCCCGATTCTCCTCGACAAAACTTCCTGTATGCCTTCTTCGATATCGTCATCATCACCGAGACCATCTTCTCGCGTGCCGCTGAACTCGTGACCGAGCGATTGGTGTGAAGTATGATCCGCTGCATGGTGTCTACTATCCTGCGCGCGAACGATTGCCAACAACTCATCTGTCCGCTTATCGATACGCGTGAGCAATCGTCGGGAGTCGACAGCGCGGTCCGTCGATTCCTGTCCACGTGAGGCCCCACCTGCCAGACTTGCAGCGTTACCCCTCTCCAGAAGCGGTCCATCGCCCTCTACGTCCTCAATCCGCAACGAGCATCGCTGGTCGCACTCCAGACATCTCTCGCAAGCTCCGGATGATGAGGTGACCCGGCATCTGGATTTTCGTTTCCGACAAAACGTACACGCCTCTGCGTTTACCGTCCATCGTGGTCTTTTGGAAGCGGACCTTTCGAGAGACATCCGAATGACCGGAAGAGGGTACTTTATAAACGTACAAACGTATGAGACATCTAAACCGAATGGAAGGATAGCCGTCTGACCGGGATTTACCGGGACTTCCCCGAGGTACCGATGGGCTCCTAGCGGTGTGCGACTCGGCTTGGACCTTTGTTATGGGATCACATCTTTCCATTGCCCCTCGAACTTTGTTGATAGCTACATCAGTATCCTATTTCTTCTGTGGATGCTTCGATGAACTTTGTATATAGATATGGTCTCTGAAGGCCACGTGCTCAATTCGGAAGAGGCTCGACAATCGGCGTTTCCTGGATTCCTTTTGCAATTAATTCAGATCCACACACAATGGTCGACACGTACGATGCGATAGTGGTCGGTGCAGGACCGGGGGGGCTCTCGACCACAGCCGCTCTACTTGATACCGGCTTCAAGCGGATTATATGGATCGATCCGGAGTTCATTGGCGGAAGATTCAACTCGATGTATAGGGAGATTTCGTCGTGAGTGCACCATTCTCGTTTGCAATGTCCTCTCAGCTTCGCGTGATCTGCGACTCCTCAATGGCATCCAGACGAGCCAGACTGAAACTTATATTCCGGTCCCATAAAGCAGATTGAAGACCAGAAAATGACGGAGCTAATATACAGCAACACCAAAACAGGTCTATATCTCGATGCGATTAGCACCTCTACAATATGTTCTCGAATAATTGACACAGCCCCCAGACCTAACGCAGTAACTAGATTAGAAGAACTGGATAGGGATGAGACTTGTATGTTGAGCATGGCCGGGGATGTAGTGATGATGCTCATCGACGGGTTGCTGAAGGAGGAGGGGGTGGAGAAATGTTTAGGGGAGGTTGAAAGTGCTGAACTCGAAGTAAGTCCTGGTTTACGATCTGGTCGAAAGAGGGGGGGTTGATGGTATTGGTGAAAGGAAGCTGATCTCAGAATGATCTGTGGACGTTGACGATGACCTCTGGACGAAGTGCAAGCGCACCTCAGCTTCACCTTTCTACCGGATCTCACCCTCGGAGACTCGACCTACATGACCCACATCCCGACATTCGAGTTCTAGATCTGGATCAAGTGATGATCCTTTCCTCCCTCCCTTCTCTTCTCCCATCCGACGAGCAGTCGATAATCGGTATCATAGGTAATTCCCATTCGGGTATCCTGGCTGCAATGAACCTATACATGACCGCCACGGCAAGTCAGTCGAAGAGGGATATCAAGGTGATAAACTTCCAGAGGAGGGAGATCTTGTTTGCGGAATATAGGGATGATGGTATTGTATGGGACAACAGTGGGCTTAAAGGGCGTACGGCAGACTGGGCGAGGGAACATATGCTCAATACCCCTAATAAGGATGGGGAGAGCGAGAGTGAAGATGGGATAATCAAGCAAATTCGATTCGACAAATTACCTTTGTCCGAACAAGAAATATACGCCAAATACCTCTCTCAACTCACCCACCTGATCTACGCAGTGGGATATGATCGAAACCCTTTACCGTCCATCTCCATCGGCGGTGAACGTATAAAGGATGAAGAGCTCGAGTTCGATATGCATTCTTCTGGATTCCATCACAAGGGAAAGAAGGTGAAAGGGTTGTATGGGACTGGAATCGCTTTTCCTGAAGAGACTGAAGATCCAGAGGGGCATGTGGAAGCTGCTGTTGGTTTCGGGAAATTTATGAAGTTTGCCGAGAGGGTGAAGGGGCAATGGGGACAGGTGACCTAGAGAACAAGTCGGAGGACGTGCGGTGCTGTGGTGTGTGGAAAGGGGTCGGGCTTGGAAAATTGGAAAGGATGGAGGACAGAGGGTCAAGTTCGAGATCCTCGACGTCCGGTCAGGGCCATTTGTGTGGCCGAAAACTCACAAGAGCGAGCTGCCAATCTCGTCATCACCTATATCTTTCATCTTCTTTCTGGTTACTTCGACACTTCACTGATCTCCCGACATCGAGATCCGCAAGAAAGTCGCAACGATGTACAGGACTCCTCACCATCGACCTACTCAACGACAATCGGTCCCAGAAGGGATGACCACCGACTTCACTGAGCGAGTATCGATCATCTCGTCAGCCAAGGTCACTCCGATTCACGATATCGAATTCCGATCCCCAAGGCTCGTTGGGGGCTATAACTGGATTGAATCTGAAGATGGAGACGATGAATCTACTATCGCTGTACCTGGTGAGATCTCTTGTACCGAGCTTGTAAACACAGCTAAAGACAGAACTTCCTGATATGTGGACTGGCAACGAAGGGAGACTTGGACACCTCAACCCGGATATCCAAATTCCAGGCTATCTCGAGTACGCGGATCGTGAGTCTCGTTCTTTAGTCTTCATACCTGGACCCGAGTGGCTGACGAGAAGATCATGGCGCAAGACTTGCTCGAAATCCTCGCGAACCGAACCCATCTTTCACTCTCTTGATTCCCCTGCCGACATGTACGGCGTTGAGCTCATCACTGATAGAAATTCCCTTCGAAAAATCTACGGCCTCTACACCCCCGACGCGATATACGGTAAAAAAGCGTTCCGGATTGATGCTCAGAAGATTGGTAATGTCGTCATATTCTCGAGATGGGAGGATCCCGAAGCGACACGACCTAAAGCGCCTCATCCTTTCTGTTTTTCCAAATCACCTGAATTGGTCACTATAGAACAACAGCTCGAGGGAGCGGTTTCGTGCCATAGGCTGGTGAGATATGAGTTTGGGGGAATTGCCATGATGGTCCGATTCGAGCTCGATGCCGTCTCAGAAGCTGCTCCCAGGAATGACTCGAGTCAGGCCATCAATGGTCGCGTCGACTCTTCGGCTGAAGCTATGCAAAAACAGTCATATCTACCCTCCTACCTCTTTCCAAATATAAGATGGAGACCGTTGAGGAGTTTGGAGAGTGTTCGTTCGTCTGGAAAGGAGAGGGAAGTATTGTCGAGGTTTGGAAAGGCGAAGAGCAGATTGGGTTGAGTGACGAGGCTAGGGAGATGCTGTTTGCTGCCTAAGTATGAAGCCCGGAAATCTCTATACCATCGCAGCCACAGGTTATACCATCTATGCATACAGATAGCCACGCATCTTCGCTGACCAGACTTGTTCCCTACTGTACTCGAGTACATAGGATCTGGACCAATTTCCGCAAGTCCACTTCCCCACCTAGACTGAGCGCTACCCGCCACTTTCATCACATTTACCCCAGATTCCAATGGATTTCCCCCAACGTCATCGCGTCCACCGGTCACATTATCTGCTCTAATTTATACTACACTCCTATCATACCCATCCGTCAATGCCCAATCCGGCCTCAAGCATACATAGGGCCAGATAACGCGCCCCTTCCAATCAGCGATGCCGCAAATGAATGCGTCCAGCCCGACCGGGGGCTTAGCCCGCCCACACCCTCAAGCTCCTTTCAACCCAACTGCGGACCAGGCTACTTTCCGGGACTTACTCCTCTTCGAAGAGCGTTTGAAGATGAATGCGGAGATGCTAAGGAAGAGGAGGAGGAGATATAGTGGTACGCTGCTTGGTCCCCTAACTCGCGGGCAGAGAAGCTAAAGAGTAGCATTTCTCTGGATCTTTATCGGGCTCTTAGTCTTTATGGCTTACCGCTTGATGTTCATACCACCTCTTGTAAGTCATTGTGGTTGGAAAGGGGATTTGAGCTGATGCATAGAACCCCCTACTACTCAGAGCGTTACAAGCTTCGCTTACTGTGGTTTTCATGACTCTCGCTTTGTTCTTTGCTAGTGGCATGTACGAGGAGAAGATCCGTTATGCTCATAGGTACGTTGCCTTCTGCCCCTATCATTCCACACAGTCACAGCCAGTGCCCCCTGAGCTATCAAGCTGACAACCAGCTACATCAACCACTCGAATAAACAATTACGCCCACTAAACATGTACCTAAACATGCGCCTACCTCGATTCTCCCTTCTAGCATATATACCATGGTATCATCCCTCGATATCGACTGCATCACCCATTTCCCAAATCCAGCCCAAATTAACTCGCCGCCAATCAACAAATACAGTCATGGCCACTATGCCTCTCTCGTCTAATCCTCGAGGGGAGCTCATATTCTCTTCAAGAGTCGACAAATCATTCAGAGAGGGATATGAGCGATATCGCGCAGCCTTCGAGCGACGCCGGGAGGAGAAACAGAGGGAAGAGAGAGGGAGAAGTTGGAAATCGTTAGGAATATGGGGGAGGACGGAATCACCCATGCGTGTAAATGTGACGCCGACTCCACCCGCTAGTCGAAGGGGGACACCACCACCTACTGCCTCGCTTGGATCCAGGGGAGGGAGAGCGCCAAGTCCGGGCGTTGTGGGGAGAGCAAGTGGGCTGCGGAGTGAGGGAGGCCTGGATGAAAAGCGGGAAAGATCGGATAGCTATAGTTTTGTTCTAGCAGGTCCGGGAAGTCGCGAGCCGTCGCTGAGGCCGGACCGTTAGGTATGCATTCTAGTGTCGTGGGGTGGTGCACGAATTGATCTAGATCCAACGATCGCGACCCATGTTTACGGGCGTGGAAATTCTGGGTTGAGACATACATTGCTTGATCTATCAATCATCGTAAAAGGCTTCATCTGGGCTAATCTGACTACAGTTCTATCTTCTATTCACATGACACTTCTAATCTACGTTACTTTTTCTGATCCATCTAGCTCTTCTCCTCGTTGACCCAAGATTGGGTTTATCGGACTATCGGTCTAGACTCGTTGATACATCAATCCAGTCTGCGAGCTTCCCTTTGAAGCGGTATCGACCCGGTTCATCTCGTGGCCTCGTAATCCAGAGGCACTGGCTCCAACAAAGTCCCTCGGTTCGCCCAAGATCTGAGGGGGCCAGACGACTGTCCAGACAGCGATACCGAGAACGAGGGGAAGTGTATCAAGGACGTAGAACCAGAATTCGACAGTTCGGAGTGCACCATCGTACCCTTGAGAAAACTCGGCTACTCGGAAGACACAACGGATCTGACATTAGTCAATGATTTCAGGCACATGAGATAATAAAGCGGGACGTACGATGATACCGATTGCTGACCACAAGAGGGCAAAGTAGACTGTTCGCCAATCTTCTTTCCAGCCAAGCTTGACGTCAATCAAAGTGCCTGATCCTCGTCGGGATTGGATCATGTTGGACCATTTGTGAGGGTACTTCCTTCGCCTGAACATTAGCTTGATCCTTCACCTGAGGTTGAACAACATACAGTTTGTACCCAAAGACTAGCGTAAGAAGAGTAAAGATACCGAAAGAGACAGTAGCGAGTATCAGACCAATCAAGGCAATCTACTCATCAGCCACCCGAGCTTACTCAAGGTGCATTCTGACTTACCCAATGTCCGATATCCGCCATGGACTCACTGCCCGCAGTCATACCACCCCCACTGGCTTGTAGGAAGAAAGTGATGACATCGGACCAGACGAATAGTCGAACGATAATCCTGGACTTGAGAAACAGGCAATCCTCGGCTTCAAGCCACGATGCGAGTCGCGGTAGGATAACGTATGAATTGGCGAGGAAACCACATGGGGATAGGAGGATACACTGAAGATCAGTTGGACAGTTTGGTTGCAAGCTGATATCGGTACTTACCATGTATTGCATGATATAGATTCCTAACGAGCCGGGATCGTTCGTCATGGGTATTCTGACGCCGAAACCAACGAGCATGACTACCGACGAAATGCAGAGAACCAGCATGTATTTTTTGCCATGTCGGAAAAAGTCTGGCATTTAGCAAGTGTTCTGGGGAAGCAGATAAGATAGCTTACTGAACCAGAATGCAGCGGATAGGATCGCGAAGACAGCGATTCCCACCCCCGTGAGGGCTAGTTTGGGCACATATCCCGTTCTGGTGATCAGCTTTGCAGTTATCGGGGAGCAACAAGTGCCACTCACAGGAGCCTATTGCCATTCTCATCAGTCATTGACATCTTGTTGCTTATATTGATTTCGAGTCGTCTCGCGATGAAATATGGGTAAGTGAGAGTGAGTGGGGATGCTATCGGTACTTGGAACAGCTAATTATATATGCAAAAGAACTTGGCGGGTTGAAAGGAATCTATCGGGGGGTATGCGGGAATTCCGACGATAATAACGGATTTCCCGGAAATCCCTCGGAAAGTGTTAGGGAGCTATGCAAGCCACATTTCGAAACGAGGGCTGTGTTTGTGAAAGCACAGCTTTATGATGGGTAGCATATGGAGCTGCAGGAGGTACTTCGGACGCTTGACGCTTGAATGGAAGCGGTTTAATGGAGAGGGTTAATGGAGAACAGGGTTAGCCTCGGGGATGAGGTGCGGTGCCTCATTGGGCTATCTTTTGCGGGTGCGATGTAAACATCAGACGTGATGTCGGATACAAGTCCTTCCCCAGACTCAGTCAGCGCCTGGTAAACCAGCCTGTGCACCGATGGCTCAAGCATCTGCTGTTCATCCGGAGTTGGGGCCGGGGCAGAGTTAGACACAAAACTCACCATCAATTTCGCCGAGGACGATTCTAAAGATCGTGCTCTGTTCACATGCCAATACATCAGAACCAGTGCTGATCCGCAGCTTTTCTCAGCCGCTTACGTCGAATCGAGCCGTCGCGAAGCGATAAACATTGCGGTGTGACTTTACATCACTGATCATCGTGAGGCGCGTCGATCCCTATTACAAATTCTAGTTCCCGAGGTTCCCGTCGGCCCAACCGACGATTTGTCTACAAGAAACGGTGCGTGATGTGACACTTGCCTTTATGGCGTAGGTACATAAGTGAACCATCAATCATGCATCAGAATCATCTCACGACGATAGCAGTACTCCTACCAGTGCCATCCAGTATCTTCGAAAAATTCCACTTAGAGAGTATCAACATGTTCAACCTAAATTTACCTCAAATTTCGACCCGGAATGAAATGCGAATTCTCAACTGGGGTCACATAGCGCAGATTACTATGGTCCTGATCGTCATCATTCTCGCATTCGTAAAGATAGGATCAGGGAATGTGAGAGGCCGTAGCGATGTATGGGGTCTCAGTGTCGTAAGTCGTTCTTTTTTTCGTCCCATCGTGGTGTCTGGCTAACGAATAGGGTGTCAAATCGCTTGTGTTCTACACGTATATGATCGGTACCGAGAAGATCGAGCGGTTTCGAAAATGGTATAGCCTGAAAGCTATCATGATCCTCAATATCATTGAATGTGTTTTCTGGCTCGTCTTGATCATCATCTCCTGCATGACGGTGAAGACATGTAGCGGGTTAGGATGCACGCTGAGCGGATTAACAATCATGCTTGGTTTCTTCTTGTTGTGAGTCCGACAACATGGACGACCGCATATGACTGATGGCAGCTTTTTGGCTATCCCAGTGGCGTATGTCTCGATCCGACATCACTCACATTACAAGCAACATCGCTACCACCCAGATACTGGACATCATTTAAACGAGGGTAGGCAACTGCCCATGACTCGATCTGATACCTCGGATGTTGGTGGGAAGTGATGTCTCTATGCCATTTGTGCTACACACTACCGATAGACTGTAACTGCATAGAGTACCGCAGAGCTCCCCGATATGTATCAGTGATGTGTGCTGTCGATCACGTCACGGAGTGCCAGGGAGCAGCTCCATTCCCAATTGAGCTTAATCGTAATACCCCGTCTGGACGCCGACCTGACGTTCCTGGTTGTACGGCATTCACTTTGCTCTGTTGCTACATCGGTGTCAGTCAGCCGTAGTCTCCCCCTCCCAGCTAACCATCGGGGCCAAGCGGTGGCCTACCCAGATGCGCGAGTCAAGTCCCTTTCCTAAGGTTGATAAATGGGTCATGCCGACAAAATTGCCCGCTACATTGGTAATGAGTGGAGTAGCGTCCAAAAATAGGGTTTTACCAAATGATCGACGTCCCGTCTCTCGGAATAGCTTTACCGGATTAATTGCCCCCACCCCTTGCATTCCTACCATAATGCTGGTATCGGCCCGCATAATGCTGAGTGGGGCGTCGACAGGACATTTATGCATATGAGCCGATACCGCCTCCCGCTCACTCCACTTATTTTTCGATTGGCATCTAGACAGGAAATTAACTTTCGAGGTCCATGTGTGTTTCGTCAGCAATAATCGAGAAACGTACTTTACATGCCTCCAAGGAGGTACGGATAGACATAACATCAGGTGGAGCTGCGGGTCTTGTGATCGGATCTCCCGCTCCGACATGATCTACAGTAAACATATATAACCAAGAACGATCTCAGCGGTGTCTGTCACGACCATATCCGACCAGTCCAACTAGAATATATCACACCAACATCGTGCCAAAATGCTATTCAACATCGCAACCTTCCTCACACTGCCCCTCTTCGTCATATCCGCACCCATCACATCACGTCAGCAGCTCCTACCGGACCTTCCTGCCCAAGCAGACCTAGTCTTTGCTGAGAGCCAAGTCAAGGAATTCGCCTACCACGCTTCCGGTCGATACAACAACAACGAAAACAGCTATGGGAAATTGATCAATTCCATCGTACCCATCTCGGACGATCTCGACTCGCTTATCGGAGCAGACAATGTACTTGCTCTTGATATTCTCGCAGATCGACTTTGTATAGCCGGTCGGATCCAGGGTAGTCTGTGTAATGAGATTCTAGCGTATACTTATTCTTGGATCGCGATTCAGTCAAAGGGAAAGACATGGGCTGAGCTGACTCAGATCTTAGGGGTATGTCGGATCCTGATGCACCATTGACAGTCAGCTGATGAATAGAAAAACAACATGGAGACGCTGAAGGATGACCTTCATGTGCTTTGCATTGGCGACGAGCATGATGATTTCCCCAAGGAACTATGTCAGGTGGTCCTGGACGACGTCGACGTCTTGGCAAACAACCTGATTGGCACATCTGTGAGTCTGCCAGGCTATGGCTTTGGATAAGAGGCTAATCCAGTAGGCTTTGTCCGAGGATAACGGCAATAGCAACTCCCTCGAGTACTTTGGTCTAGCCAATCTTCTGCCGGCACCTCAGACTATCACCAAGTAGCCTGTCAACATGGTAGTCGACGATTGATCGTTGTACAGTTGTAAACGATAGCTGAGAAAGTCAAGCATAACATCAACAAACAATATCCATACATGTATACACTGTATACCCAAAAAGCGTCCATACTGTATCTTACTGTACAATCAAATTGATCACATAACGATCATTTGGACCCTACTTCTCGATCTCCGTCTAAGAGCCGCAGTAGTAGTGGGTCCGGCACTAGCACTTGCACTAGCCTGACCTGCAGGTCCATAGACAGATAGTCTCCAGTTTCCACCACACATGACCGTGCTATCTCCTCCGCATACTTTCTTGCATTCGGTATCGGCCACCTTACTAAGGGGTACTGTAACCCCACAATGGCACTCGTTACCATTATTTGTTCCGGAGATATCGAATCCTCGGAGTTTACAGGTATCTCGGCATTTCTGAGGGGTCATGTTCCAGTACGATACCGTATAGTTGGGAAGAGACCGCACAGCCTGGTCGACGAAACAGCCCATGTACGCGTTGGCCATTGACGAGGCGGCAGCAGCGGGTGTGGACGAGGAGGCCATTGAGCTTGATGCGGTGGCCGGGGTTGATGTGGAGCTAGTCGTTGGTACAGCACTTGAGGTGGTCGAGAGGGCTGGCGAAGACGAGGAAGATGATGCGGTCGAAGTCGACCTCAGGGTGCTGCTGGAACTCGAAGAGCTGGCGCTCGTGGATGATGTCGATGATGCAGATGATGCCGATTTGGAGGAGCTACTGGCGGCCGAAGTTGATGCCCGGCTTGAGGAAGCCGAAGACAAAGAATTCGTGGTCGATTCCGTTACCGTCGAGGACGCAATAGAGGCAGATGTCGAACCCGCCGTAAACGAGTCGACAGCCCAGACACCTATTCGCCAACTACCCCCACAAAGCTGACTCTTATCTCCACCACATTTAGCAGAGCAATCCGTGTCAGGTACCCTGGCATTGTTCGAAGCGGCGTTCAGCTCGTTCGCGCAATAACATTGATTGGCTGATTGTACACCAGCGTATTTGTAACCTCGGGCCTTGCAGCTCGAAACACACATGTTGGGTGTCATGGCGCTGTTGATAATATAGGCGGAAGGCAAGAGGCGCGTAGCCGAATCGATCCAGCAGCCGAGGTAGCCGGTCGAGTCAGGGGTCGAGTATGGGTTGACTGAGCCTGAGTTGGTGGCTGAGATGAGCAAGGTAGCTGCACTTGTACCGCCGCATAGCTGGCTAGAATTGCCTGAACATCGGGTCGTACAAGTGGTAGCCGCAACGGAGGGACGGGAATTGCCACACGAGCAGGAATCTGTTGGATCAGCTGGGGTATCACTCAGTTCAGGGGTCACGTACTGCCCGTGACACCAGCAAACGCATATCCCTTCCCTAGACACCAGAAAAGACAGGTATCCTGGGTCATGAAGTTGCTGGAGTAGCTTGCGCTGCTTAGTGTCTTGATGTCCGAGATGCAAGACGCCTGTGCAGAGGGAGCCGTCGACGTCGATGGAGAAGCCAATGATGTCGATGAAGAACGGGCAGAAGCACTGGGACTAGAAGAGGACGAACTCGATGCGACCGATGCACGTGAAGATGAGCTGGAGAGAGGGGCTGAGGCGGAGATCGAAGAGACCGATGAAGATCGGGAAACCGACATCGAGATAGTCGAGACGGACGAAGACGCACTAGCCGAGCTGAGCCGAGACAGAGAAGCAGAAGAGCTGGTCGAGCCAGATCGCGAGGCCATAGACGAGGTCGAGGTGGATATCGGCGCCGAGGATGAAGGGGAGACGATAACGCCATTGACATTCCTTGGAATGCTGAATGCGCCAGCGTCGTTGGTCGAGCGATATAGCGCGACACTGTTCCATTGACCACAATCCTGACCGGTGTTGCCGGGACATGGGTTTGCGCAGAATTGGGACGGAATCTGGCTCGAGGCGGAAGATAGCGAATTTCCGCACCAGCATTCTGTCCATCAGCGCCATCACGGGTGTTGAATGGTGAACCTTACGCTTGCCATTGGATAGACCAGTCAGGGTATAGCCCTTGGCTGAACATACGGCGCGGCAGCTGTCAACACTTTGACCATCTAGCCATTGGCCGAATCCCTGGACCGCTTTCGGATTGGTTTCCTGCCAACATCCAAGATAGCCCTGAGGCTGAGTAGCAATCTCTCCTACTCCCGAGCTGTAGACGCTAGATTGTCCTGGCCATCCTCCGCATCGCTGAGCAGTGTTACCGGCACAAGGCTGTCCGCAGGAGAGGGAGGTGAGCTGAACGCCGCCGTTCCATTTCGGTCCACATGAGCACTATAGCATCAGCTTGGTATGCCCGACCAATCGGAAGAGATGCTCACGGTGCCGTAGTTGAGGGCTGCTAGAGGCTGTCCAATTTCCTTGCAGCTCTTGGTACACATATCGACAGTCATGGAAGCGCTCCACCAGTTGTAAGTGGCTAAGGGCTGAGATCCGTTGAAACAGCCCTGGTAACCAGGGACTGTTGGTACTCCGTTGTCGGTCCCGTTGTTGGCTGCAGTGCTGCCAACGGGCGAGCTATACAAATCGACATAGCCCCATCCTCCACATCGCTCATCGGCGTTGCCGTTGCAAGGGATGGCGCAGTAGTTGATCGCTGCGACTGGCGAAGTGTTCTTCCTTGGGTCTGATTTCGAGCACCGGCATTCTGCCATGTCAGTTTGTGGTTGTCGGGTAAGTGTCTGGACTCACGTTCTCGATTCTGCAGACCTGCCCATCCGTAGCCTAGCTCATTGCACGCGGCGATACACCTTGTAGCGGTCATCTTGCCCTCATTTACTGTAAAGTCGGCGGTGACGTTGTTGGCGGAATTCGCAAAGCATCCTGATTATCAGTCGTCGCTCTTGACCACATGGTAGATGGCACTAACCCTGCCATCCTGCGGGTCTTTTTGCGTTGAAAGCCTGGACATCGGAAGCAACAACAGAAGTGTTGTATAGCTCTCCGTTACCAGGTCCACCGCAAGTGACATTGCCCGAGTTATTGGGACATTGGCTGGAACACATTGAGGTTGGGAGTGTGGAAACGACAGGCATAGTGTTTCCGCATAGACACACTGATAGTCAGCGACTCAGCATCAGACAAGCATGGACTTACTGCCACCGCCATGGACTGCAGCGAGGGAATAGCCCAGATCTCGACAACCGAACTGACATCTTTGGGGTGTCAAGTTGGCGTCGTAATACTGAACGGCGGTGAGGGACTTCCGGGAATTATCGCTGAAGCATTCTACTAGTCAGTCATCGACCACAAACCACGCGATGCGACTTACGGATATACCCGGGAGGCTTGTTGAGTGTCGCTCCCTTGAAACCAGAAGCGGCAACGTCAAAGACGCTAGACCCGCCCCAGTAACCACAAGTCTGGGCTTTGTTACCAGTACACTTGGAAGTACAAGTTGCTTCGTTGACGTAATTTCCATCTCCAATCTTGAGATTGGCCTTGGAACCACAGAAACAAGTGTCTCCACTTCGAATAGCCGCCCAATCCAATCCCCTATCGGCACATCCCTGACCACATAGTCCACGGGTCATCAAGTTCCACGAGTTGAAGCTGTAGCTTGCCATTTGCTCTAGGCCAATTTTGCCAGAGGCTGGATTGGCATAGCAGCCAAGGGAGCTCGAGTAATCGCCAAAAGTGTTGGTGTTGTTGGGTGCGTAAAAGACAGAATGAGCGCCGGAACCACCACAACCCTGCGAAGAGTTGGTTGGGCATGTGAGGTTACACATGCCTGGGAAGACTGCTGCCGCAGGGTCAACACCGCTACCACAATCGCAGACCTGCTTAATCAGCTTCTCGGCCCCAGTTCAAGCCAAAGACATACCCAGGTAGTACCCCATGCTTTTCCGATCGAAGCATAGCTATAACCACTTCGTAGGCATGAATCAAGGCAGGTCGTCTGGGAAACACTACTGTCATAGCTCCTGACCTGGTTCGAGAGCATGTTGTCGGATGACTTGATACATGTCACTTGTTTCCAGCCAGGTAAGATCGGTAAGGCGGGAATCGACGAGTTCTTTGTGACCATTGGTCCGTCCGTGCCTCGGAACGCGGTAGCATCGGGATCGGGAGGAGACGACGAGCATCCTGGCTTCGGACCCGAAGTCCAAAGGGGATTGCAACCGGGAAGTTTGGCGATGGGGACGAGGTTGTTGTGAGCGAATGATTCCGTCAAAACGCCTTTCTCGGGCCGACATGAGCCTGTCTTGATGAATGGTTGAAACACTGGGCATTCTTGGAAAGTGATATCGTCAGAAGTGCTACAGACAGGATCGACCAGGGCGCGTCTCAGGATCTCGGTATCCCAACTGCAAATTAGCCTAGTCTTGATTGGGCGACTCACCCGTTGGTGAAATCGGCATGAATCCCGAATCCAGTTGTGTCTCCGTTCGCCCACGCCAACTTTCCTTTGACGGTCTCTCCAGGAGCCCATCGAGATGTGAGGATCAATGTTTCTAGCATGATCCCGGGTAGTCGGATGGGGTGGGAGGCAGGACATGCGCCGTAGAATGCGTCGTATTGCGGATATGTCATGTGTGATTGGTCGGATTTGTACAGGTCTTTGCCGTTCCAGCAGGGCGGGAACTTGTGTTGAGCCTGTAAATCAGCTCTGTTCGTCTGCGTTGCAAAGGATGACTCACCAGAATGCCCCTTGGACAATCTCTACTAAACTGCCAGTTATCTGACCATATATCCTCCGGCCCATCAAACTCTGCAGATACTCGGCAGAGGAAAGAGAAACTCCTCCCATTACCTGACTTGGCCATAGGATTTCCAACAATCATCCTCAGTCCTTCTGGGAACGGCTGGATAGGATCATTGGGCGAATTCTGTTCTCGAATATAGTAGACCCGATCTTCGATTGGTAGAGGGGTAAAGCTGGATCCATTGTTGTTGATCCAGTACGGTGTCGGATGCCAATAATTGGACTTGTCTACCGAGATCGGGAAGGTAGAACAAGCAGACTTCATCAAGTCGGGTTGGTTGTATGCGGCTCCGAAGGCGGATCCACCGATGATGGAATGCATATGCGAAGCGACACCATTAGGCGATACGATAGGATCGAGTCGCTCGGTAACGAGGATCCCAACGTCGGTATTCCAGTTGGCTGCTTTAGCGGTGATCGAAAGAAAAGCGAGACTTTGATAGATGACCCATAGGGTCGAGAAGAGTTGCATAATGAGCGTGAGCAGCTGTCGCTATCCAGTAGCCAGCAAGCTGAAAAAGCGAATCGTGATTTCTAGAGAAGGTGAGTTGAACAGATACATGATCTCCACCATCTTTGCTTCTTTATACAGCCTTGATCGCCGAGCGCCTCCAGCCACGAAAAGTATCTGACGGAACTCGAGATCTGGAAGGAAAAATAGAGTGAAACATCTCCACATCCAGCGGGGAAACGACGATCAATAAACCGCCGAATCTGGTAAACAAACCGCTTGTCGTTCCTGGGGGCTTTCTCCGATTCCTTGGGTCATACCCTATCATACATGCAAGCCAGCTTTACGCCCTTCACGAAGCCGCTGACCACCTGGCATCCAAACATGCCGATGCATGAGGATCTAGAAATTGGCTACATAATTTAACTTTTGACTTCCAGGACAGGACCGCACCCCCATATTATACTTCAATTTGGATTCTTGAAAAAACAATACAATCTAACAATATGTGCCAGCACCCTTCTCGCAGACATATGGCATGAGAAGCGGTTCCACGGGGACCTTGTCCGCATATGCTACAACCGAGATCGCGTCGAGGGCAATTTGCCTGATGACTCCAGGAACCGTCTCGAATGGATTGGGGATGCTGAACCATCAGTCTTGCTCGCGGGGAAAATGGGGTCAACTCACGTCGAGTCGGCAGTTAGGTAGATACACTCGTTCAAGCCAAATGCACGCCTGTCGGCGACACCATTATTCTCGAGAGCACTCAGGGTCAGGTAGAAAGGTCCGGCAGCGACAGTCATCAAGAAATGATCGACCACATATCCCGGTCCGCAAAGGTCCAAATCTGAGATCAGCATGTGACTGTGGCAGGAGGATGAAGCGAACGGACCTTGGATACGGAGGTTGAGAGCGCCGGGCAATTCACTGGTCGGGTTAATGATCTCCGGCTGAATGATGTCGTCAAAGATCGTGTAGATACTGGTTGTTGGTACTAGGGCAGATCCACCAGCAGTATTTTGGGCCGAGAGGTATTTTGATCCGACGCTCTGCTGGAAAACACTGGGCTCACATCCACCTTGAAGGATGTTCTGAGCGGTACACAGTAGTGGTCCCTCGGCAGTTCCTGATGATCAGCATCACCGCCTGACGCTAGGCATGAGGGCTCACCATGGAAGTCACCAGCGAGCGAAGAAAATCCAGTGACGTATCGCCGCATGCTGGGCCAGAATGCTAGAGCCCATTGAATGTTGATATTTCCCTGACTGTGACCAATGATGAACACCTTCTTGGTGGCTGACATATCCGCAAGCCTCTTGATATTGTAGGCAATGTACTCTGCGGTGACTTGAGCATCGCCGAGAGAACGAGTAGGCGAGGTGAACCATGCGACATCGTACCCGGGCCTACAGATCAGCTTCATCCAACGTATTGTCGACAATGACATACCCTTTATTGGGTAAGATAGTGTTGTATGGTCCCGGACCCCATGTCTCTTCACCAGTACTTCCAGTACCATGAACAAGGAAGACAATACCTCCGGGTCGGTTTCGGAAACCGTTAGGGAAGGTAATTACACTCTCCAATTCGCCACAGGAGAGAGAGTATGGAGCGTCACCAGATGTGCTAGCGCAGCCATTGGTAGGTACCGCTTTAGCCGAAGACCTGGTCGAGGAAGCCGAAACGCTCTTGGAGGCGGATGCCTTGATGCTGGACTTGGCAGCAGATGCTTTCGAAGACGACTTGGAGATTGCCGATGAGGTCGATGAAGCTTGAGCAGAGACCTTCGATTTGCCGGCACTGGACATCGAGCTGAGGTTTGGCGAAGAAATCGGTATCTTCGAGGCGGATGCTTCTGAAGGCGATGCGGTGGGCGAAGCAGAAGGTTTGCTAGGCTTGACGGAGCTCGAGGCGGACTTGGCTGCAGATACAACCGCTTTGCTCGAGCTCCCCTTGGCTGACGACGCTCTAGAAGAGGCAGCTGATGAGCGGTAACTCGAAGAGCTAGCCCTTGGAGTAGACCTCGCAGTCGAAGAGGCCGAAGTAGTGCTCGTCCCGGCTGCGGATGACCTAGAGGACTGTTGTATCAGCACAGCTCGGTTCATACTTATTGTGCTCACTTCTGCTGCTTGACCTTGTTCTCCCCCAAAAATGATACCAGACAGTGAGCCGGAGATGCCCAACGACAGGTCTCTGTCCTCCACCTTCTTAGCAGCTGGCTGTCTAGTCAGCTGGAAGCCAATGACGAGTGGGTAGACCCACTCTGGCATTGGAGATAGAGGCCAGTGTAGCCAGCAGACATGCAGTAGACAAGGCGAAGCGCATACTGAATATGCCTAGAAAACCGGGAGAAGGTGTGTAAGGAAGTGCCAGTTGCAAAGCTACGCTTGTATTCAAAGATATGTTTTATGGACTTGCCCGTGACCGACTGTCATACCCAAGCCTTTCGTCGATCAGCTTGATTCCGATACTCGGGACTAGCGAAAATGGGGTAGTAGAGTAAAGCAGGCGAGACAACACAAATCATGTCATCTGAAATCACCGGTGATCGAAATGATCTGAATAACCGGATTCCACTAAAATTCGGTTTTGATGATCTAATCACCTAGATTCCGGCATGTGCGAAACTATATTCCGATTCCAGCGGCGCGTCACCGGGTGTCGAACCCGCCATCAAAATAGTTTATGGTGTTCCGGTATTCTGGTAACCCTGGAAAGATGTTCGGTTCATGATCATACATGACATGACAGAAGCACAACCCCTGAGAACAATCGAAAATTACGGGAACGCTAAGACTAGCCATGTTGTTCCATCCTCTAGCCGTCTGGCGTACATCCACCATAAGTCAACAACGATTTATGACGACGAATACGTTCTCGGAGTGGAGCTCGGGACGTTTATAACATGAACATTGGAACATGTCATGATCAGCTTGGGCGCCGGGTAGCCGATTACGGGCGCAAAAAGCTAGCTGCTCCACTCGAAAAGAGTTTCACTAGCGTTCGATCAGCTCGCAGCATGACAAACACGGCCCACAATAGCATCCGGACCCACTGGCTTTGGGATAATGGAAAAGGATAAATAGTGACTCCTGCGACAGAAGAAAGATATCAATCACCCGTCGTACAACCTTCTCAGCCATCCACATTCAATCGCCTTTCACCACCCATACAAAGCATCTTATATTATCAGACAAAATGAAATTCTCAGCAGTTCTCGCCCTCACTCTCTCGGCCGTTGGTGTCATGGCCGCTCCCGTCCAGGAGCGAGCCGATTCATGTTGCGGTATCCTCACCGGTGCTATCTGTAAGTGATTTCCACTAATGGATGCTATGACAGCTTATCATTAAGTGTCCGGTAACGGAAACCCATCATTCGACGGTAATGGATCGCCGGTCATTTCTGGAAACGGGAACGGAAATGCCAGCCCCAACAACAGCGGTAATGGTAACGATGCCGGTACCATCAACGGTAACAAAGACAATGGAAATGGTTAGTGCTTTGATCAAGGAGATCTAGGATAGCACTGACCTGCAGGCAACTCCGCCGGTAACGGAAACGAAGCTGGTAACGGCAACGAGGCTGGAAACAACAACAACCCAATCGCTGCCCTCGGTTCCATCCTTGGTCTTGGCAAAAACAATTAGAGCATTGGGTTCTATATTGTTTCGACCTCTCTGTATTCCTAGTATCTCTTCAGGCGCTGTAACGTTATAAGGCAAGAATCAGCAGTACATAATAAGCAAAATGCAAAACATGCGCAGACCTCTTTTGCCTGTATTGCTGACCAAGCCTGCCTTGATTTTGGCGAGCGCATCATCCGCTTTGATTATTGATCGGGACGTAAGCTGGCCACGGGAGCTCGGCCGAAGTAATATAAGTACCGCAGTAAGTCGAGATGCGTGACCATCGACTAAGCCGAGTTACACTGTCTAGGTTTCCCGTTTAAGAGTTACCTTCGTCATGAGGTCACGTGACCTTGTCTATGTTATCGTCATCATTCTCCACCGTCTGATACCATATATTCACAATGAACCATTTCGCTCCCCACAAGGGGGTGACCTTTGAGGGCTGCTACTCTAAATTCCGTCTGCCCTCAGGCTCATCTATCGCCTTGATCGTATCCGCTGTCCCAGCAGTCGCCAAGAATGTCGACCGAAATCAAGTGGTCAAGAATATGGCATTCATGGTCTCCTTCACTTACGTGCACTCCGACTCAACACATTGGTGGCAGAAGGAGTACTGGCCCTCGGATCTCGAAAATACGCAAGAGAAAGGTGGATTCACCATTCAATGGGATAAAGGGGAATTTGGGTGGGACGCGAAGAATGAGAGGGTATGGTGGACGTTGAATACGGATGAAATCAAGTTCAAAGCCTCGACCAAGAATGGGTCCCGTGTGCCATGGATTAAAGGGGATAATGGATCGACTCCAGCTGGTATACTGGCGAACCTGCCATTGCCGATTCAGTGGCATGTACATACTCTCGATTCGGTTTGCGATTTCACTCTACAATTACCGGACGAAGCCAAAATTCTATCAGCCGAACAAGAAGGACAGGCCCAGGTACATGTGGAGAAGAATTGGGCATTGTCTTTCCCAGAATCGTACATCTGGATCCAGGGGAGAGATCATGAAACGGCAAGGGGGATATGTATCGCTGGAGGATCGCTTATAAAGGGCGTACAAGCCTACTTAGTCGGTTACGACAACGGTTCATCTCAAATCACTTTCACACCACCCACTTCCACTTCGATATTCGGGATTTCACTCGGTCTCAGTTCTGATATATCATATCTGAATCGCAAGATACAGCTCGGCTTCAGCGGCTGGTTCAGGCGGATCCAAGTTACGGCAAACGCCCCAGAAGGGACTTTCTTCACATTATCCGCTCCACTCAATACGGGTCATGCACCAGATTATGCTACACAGAGTTTTGCGGCTACGATCAAAGTGGAATCGTGGGCAAGGAGCTGGCCGTGGATGAGCTGGACGAGTACTGGGGCAGAGGTGTTCGAGCGGGGAAGTCTTGAGTTTGGAGGAGGGTTCTATAAGTCTCACTCGGCATAGGGGCTTCTGCAAGGAGATGGAGAAGGTGGATATCAAATAAATACGAGATATAATGATCTTCATGACGCGCCGAAGAGGCCAAGATGGACGACCACAAATTGAATAGACTCTATGTACATGCATGTATGATAATGAGCCGTTCTGTGTATTACTGCGTATAAATCGTTATGACATGTAGTGGTCCACTTCCCTTGGGACGCACCCCTAAGCGTTTCTGGTGGCAGCAAGTACCACCACCGCCATGATAGCGGGGGTCAACAAAGTCTGGAGCGAGACAATTTTAGCGAGGTCGGCGTGGGGTAGGATGGGAATGATGGATTCGACCTCTGGTCGACCTCGGTTGGAGGGGGAATGGTAGAATAGCGATCGAGCGGTAATGGCCATGATGGGCAGAGCGAAAGCAAGCAATGCCCCTGTCCCTCCTAGCATGATGGTTGTGCTACCGATTCGAGACAGGGATCCAGTACCGTTTGCAAGACTATTGGCGAGAAGACCAAAGAATCCCAGAGAGAGGGTGTCTAGGATGACGTACAGCCATTTAGCATTGTCGTACCCGATTCTCACTACTAGTGTGATTTTCCCACCCTTCCTGTCGGCATCGATATCGTGGATGTGCATGATGAGGATTCGGGCTTGCTCGTAGAAATAGTAAGCAGCTAACATCATCCATAATTGCGAGTCGAGGTAGAAGCCGGAATGACTAGTTGAAGAGGTAGCGAAAAGGTCGGCAAAGGGAATAGACCGACCAGTGACTGCTGTGTAGTAGCCGACCATGCCGAATAGGGTAGCGACGGGAGATAGGAGGAGTGCGCTAACGAGTTCACCGAGACCGTGGTAGTGGAGTCGAAGAGGCGGACCGACGTATGTTTGAGAGAGGAAGGTACACAATACACCGATTTGTAGAGCGACTCCGCGGAAAGGTGTGAATCGCCCGGTGTTTTTGGTAGTCATGCTGGAAGATAGATTCGGGTCGTTTCCACGCGAGAATACGATCATGGCGAGGAGGAGGACCTGGATGAATGTAGCACAAGCCAATGCGACGTAGGGCGGGAATGTCCCGTCGTGGATAATCCTCGAAGACGACCCCATGATCTTCTCATTCCCGAACTCCTTGTTGACCTTCTGCACTATTTCCTCCTTGTTCGACTCCTTTCCGCTTGATTTCTTTTCCAACTCCCTTGTAAACTTCTCTCTGGCCTCCACATCCTTCTTGATGGAAGCTACCATTCCTGGTCGATCCATATCCCAATCAAAGTATTCGTTGCCGTAGTTAATACTGATATTGGTACCCCATACCACCAGGACACATTGCATCGCAGCAACCCAGTCGAATGCATCGCTCGCGCCGGGAGTCTCAGCCTGGAAGATCCATGATGCGAGAAGACAGCCGTAGATCGCCCAGAGAGGTACTTCAGATGCTAGTGGAATTCGACCGAGAGCTAGCAGAGCTTTGACCGACTGCACCAGCGACAGCTGCTGTGGGTCGTGCATCTCTTGATGTGATCCAAGATGGGGATGGGTGACAAAGACAGAGTGCAATGGTCGTTGTGGAGACAGCATGTATATATCCTTACGTGTCAAGTTAGCTGATAGCTGACGTACACCGGAAACGTTCCTGTATTTACGTTTACGTCATTAATCGGTCGATCTCCGTTTCGGTTTTGTGGGAATTGGGCGTAGTAAACACGTAGTTACTCGGTTCTAGTCTAACAAGTTCTACTATGGTACGACTACCAGGCATTTCCACTACCACTCGGAAACCCCCAAGCTGGATTGCTCTGCGGAAATTCCGCTCCCTAAAATGTTTAGCTTTGTGAGCTAGACCAAATGAACTTACATTGAGCCAAGGAAACATGGTTCCGTCACTGGCCGACAGCCCGTCTGCTCTACCTGAACCTGGGGTCGGATCTAGATTATCTGGATTAGATAACCAAGCGAAGATATCGGTATCGAATCCCTGTGGTTCTAAGTGTAGTCCACCGGGATCGCTGGTCGAGATGGGGGGAGGTGGGATACCTGACGTGATAGGCAGTGTACCCTGTCGTTGGGCTTTGGCGATGTCGTTTCGGAGGACCCGGTCCAAAGATAGGCCTGGATCTACTCATCAGCTCAGCCGCTTCGGCAATGATAGTACGTACATTTGTGCAGATCGGCTACTAGAGCGTCTAGATCTCGAGCGGATTGCTCGACGTCGATCGCTTCGGGCATCAAGCCAATGAGGCGAATCAGGAACCGGGCAGTCGATACTACTCCAACATCTACACGTCAGTGATCATTTAGTCGCCAATACTGACGACGACTTACGGAAGTAGTGATTGCCTAACTGAGTTAGCTTGATCGGTCCCATGAAATAGGCGACTCACCATATTCAGCATTAGTAGCTTGGCCACCATTCCCTATCGATCCAACCAAGAAAGCAGCCGCTTGAATAGTCAATCTTAGGCATTCCCGCTTATGATCCGATAATAGGTGAACATCGTGTTTATCATGAACGCCACTCAGCGCTGTGCAGTGGGTACGCATCATCCCATAGGCTTTCTGACTGCCCACTACATCTGGTCAGTCTTGTAATGGGGTTGGGAAATTTGAGCGTACACTCTTGAACGTAGAAATGATCAGGTGCAAGACCAGCTTTGCCTATCGTCAGCAGTGTTGGAAACGGACACCATACTGTAGTATTCCACCCAAAAGTCTCCTAAGCCTTGTAACCTGTTCCGGACCGTAATGACCTGCTGATCCATCTCCGGACCCTCAGGGTGGGGAGTGATATCAAATGGACGCCATATGCATTCTGCTCCATTAGCCCGATTACAACTCTGCAGTGGAAGACTGACCACGCCCAGCTTGAAGCTCAACGGACACTACGAATCGACTATCGTCCAGATTCGATAAAGGATGTTGGAGGAATTTTCGGGCGAACCGTCCGGGGTCATCCCCGTGAAACGCGAATGGTTTCGCATGATTGTATGCTACTCTATTTATCAGCTTAGTTTCCCTATTGAGATCATATGACTCACTCGTAGGCGAGCTTGGTCAGCTACCATGATTAGCCTCTACCGAAGGGATGGTGGATTGTACGTACCGCAAGCCAGACCCTAGCACCGATGACCAGAGGACGTTCCTTCTCCAGCTCATCAGGGGTTTTACCGGCCCCCATACCTGACTTGTGCAGCACGGGCAGGCATCGATGCATATCCATATCGACCCTATTTCTCAGCCAGACGTCAAACGGTCAACATACGCTAAAGTCATTGCGTGACCTATATGTCAGCCTTGCCGAAATGGAACTGGAGCTGAACACTTACAAGATGGGCGCCAGACGACGTCGCTCCAACAAGCCAGTATGACTATCGTGAGCTATGTACCTGTAGAGGAGACATACGCATAGCTTGTACCGTCTCTATGGCGGAGACCGGTGAGAATAATGTCACTTTGGCTAAGAGTCAACGGTCTGTATCTGCAGCGTGAAACAAGGGACTCACCCATATGTTCCGCATGCTGCCGAAACCGTCTGGTCAGAGGGGACGTTCCATTGCCTCCATCCTGTATTTGGGCGATCACCATCATGATTACGGTGATGCAGAATGCTGATCGCTGACGAAGACTATCGTCAGTTTAGATGATGATTCGAACGCACCTCTCCCAAGTATCGTATATAGGGTCCATGACTGGAATGAACGGATGTGAGTATCGCATATACCTATCTTCAGTATCCACCATCAAGGGTAAACATACTGGTCAAACATCTGTCGTCCCTGTTCCTCCGTGACAAATCCCAATTGTACTGGATCCAAAAATGTCCCAGAAGTATCCCCCTTTTTCCTCACCAATCGTCCAGCAGCATCATATGCACTATCTCCCGGTGTAGTTTTTGCCCTCTTTGATTTCCTCGAATCATCATAATCTGACGGTGTATCATGATGCGAACTAGGCGCTTGTGCCGCATGACCTTCTTGCCGTAGTCGTCTATTCTCCTCTCGATTGGTCATCATTCGAAATGGCTCGTTCCGGACCGCTGAGACCAATGGATCATCCTCTTCCGAATTATCCTCTGTTTCAGGTATTGGACGGTCCTGCGCTAGGGAGTTATCCCGGTCGAATGTCAACGATTGGCCTTGAACTAGGGAATCTATAAAATTCGGTTGGGGTAAGTTTGACGATAAGGGCGAGTTTTCGGACCGGTTTGACCATTGAGGTAAAGGCGTACGATTGGATGGAGCTCTTGTTGAAGGGTTGGAGATGATTGCGTTATCCCACCACGAATTGTTTGTGGGCGCATTCGACGGAATTCCGTTGAACACCGTCTTGGGGTCTGGAGTGATTAGCGATCTACGTCAAGGGGGTTGACTTACTCAGCGGATGACCGGTACTAGTCTGGGGTAGTGACGCCAAGTTCTGTGAGCTACCGGATAGGTTTGTTGGGTTCTCTGGGACTAGTCGAATCAAGAGGGACGATATTTCGTCGAGGCGTTGAGTGACTGTCGACATCTGAGTCTCAAGATGCTCTATACTGGATATATCAGTTCCCTCTCCTGGACATCCGATTGCTTCGTTGACACACCGTCCTGATCCCCTCTGATCCCCAGGTCTGTCACTTGGATGCATGCCTGGCGGTACACCTTCGAAAGCACATTCCAGACCCATATTGCGACATCTTCGACAAGGTGGATCTTCCTTGTCGATACATCGTATTTTCATCTTCCTGCATGCATTCTGGTCAACATTAGCTCAATCATAGCGCTACGGTATGCATGGCTCGTTCTCGTGACGTACGCATGCACCTGTCGACATGAGTTATAGCACTCTCGGTATAACGAAATGTCCACTTACGTTGAGTGTTGTCTGCCCTCGGTGCGTGGTTGACAGCCGCCGACCGATTCTGCTGACTCTCCGACCGGGATCCCGAGGTGTTGGACATGGCGCGTGTGCCCAGTCCGTGGGCCAAGCGCTGTGCTACCTGTGTAGACTATGACAATAGAGAAACAAGATTCCGGAAAGACAATTAGCGTTATTTCCAAGTGGGGTCGGAGTCTTCCGCGATCGCTCCGACGTCCGCTCCGAAATCCCGACCCTCTCTTTTCCCCTGGCTCCGACTGCATTCGCTTTCTCGTCATGCCAAGCTCGCGCATGTCTTGGAGCGAGCAAGCCGATGTTTGACTCCGACATCTTAGGCCGCATGCATGCCGGTAGTGGAGTGGGGGTCCGATTTGAATATAACAGCCCCGGGACAGCCCCACATAGTATTCTCTCCTCAACCACTTCTGATCTATTTGATTCACAATGTCGAAAGAAACAGATACAGATCGACATCCCGCCACTGAACATGTCAATATTATTACCGATATGGACGATGACTTGGTGACGATGGCCCATCAGGCGGCCGAGCGGGAAAAGGCAATGCCATTCAAAGCGGCTTTGAAGCTATTCTGGCCAGGAGCATTGTGGTCAATGTGTCTATCGCTCGCTCTGGTTATGGAGGGCTACGATGTTGGACTGGTACGTATCCCGATCGTAACATGGTATAGGGACTGACAATCAAGCTGAAAGCATTTTTCGGTCATCCGGCTTGGCTCGAGCGATTCGGGGAAGAGAATCCGAATGGTACTGGGCTCTACGTATCTGCGAACTGGCAAGCTGCACTCAGCAATTGCGTCAGTGCAGGACAGGTCTTGGGTCTTCTGGTGAGTCTTCACTCGAAAGTCATCGCAATCCAATACTGACGGACAGATCAATGGATGGGCGTCTTACCGATTCGGCTACAAGAGGGTCTACCTAGTCGCCATGGCGAGCATGATCGCCACCATCTTCATCCTCGTCTTCGCCCAATCGATCGAGATGTTGATGGCTGGTGGTATACTTTGTGGGATCCCTTGGGGAGTCTTCCAGACCCTGACGACTTCTTACGCCGCCGAGATCTGCCCAATGGCACTTAGAGGCACACTTACTTCGTTTGTCAATATCTGCTGGGCCAGTGGTCTCTTCATCGCCGCTTGCGTGGTCAGGGGTACGATCAGTATCGAAAACGAATGGGGGTGGAGATTACCATATATGCTTCAATGGGTTTGGCCTGTTCCTCTATTCGTGATCTGTCTCTTCGCGCCCGAGAGTAAGCCCATCTAGGGTTCAACCCTGCGACTCTGCTGATGTATAGGTCCCTGGTGGTTATGCCGAGTCGGTCGACAAGAGGAAGCCAAGAATTCGATCCGACGAACCGCTGTCAAGGGTTACTATACCGAACAGCTATTGAATGCTCAAGTCGCCTTGATGGACCACACTTACGAGCTCGAATGGCAAGAGACAAAGAAAGGAAGTCTGTTCAACTGCTTCAAGGGTACCAATCGACGTCGACTTGAAATCGTGTGTGTTGTTTGGTCGGTCCAATATTGGTGCGGTCAACCCATGACTGGATATTCTACCTATTTGTTCGTCATGTCTTTCTTGCACTAAGACCATGCTGATTCTATAGCTTGCAGAATGCCGGTCTATCTGTCAGCGCAGCCTTCAGTATGAATCTCGGAAATTACGGGATGTTGATCTTCGGTACTCTTGTAGTTTGGGGATGTAAGTTTCATCCCACACAGATTGAGATGTACGCTGACGATCAGTTATCAATCGAGTCGGACGACGTCGAATCTACTTGACTGGACAAGTTCTTATTGCTGCTCAACTTGGGACGATCGGTATACTGGGTTGTTTACCTCAAAGCGCCAACATCTCGTATGGTATCGGCGCATTGATGATGCTCATCAATCTTACCTTCGCCACTACCCTCGGTCCTGTTTGTTACACCATCGTTGCCGAAATACCTGCTGCCGAAGTTAGAGCTCAGACCGTGGTGTTGGCTCGAGCGGCATATGTCATTTCGGGAATTGTCAACGCCCAGATCACCCCTAGAATGTTGAGTACCGGTGACTGGTATGTCTCCTTTCCAACTCTCAGAAGCCTCGCTGACATAGCTCAGGAATTGGGGAGCCAAGTGTGGTTTCTTCTTTTTGGGAACCAACGCCATATCGTGGACATACTGTTATTTCAGACTCCCAGAATCTCTGGGAAGGGTATGTGTCCTATTCAGTGAAATGAGGTAAGCTGACTTCCAGACATACGGTGAACTTGATGTCATGTTTGCAAATGGTGTCCCAGCTAGGAAGTTCAAGACCACCACCGTTACCGAGTTCGAGACCCCTCTGGGTAAGGGTGCCGAGGTGGTCGAGGAGAAGATGGGTGATAAAGCCGAGATTAGTCATCATGAGCTCAAGTAGTGTGGGTTGAACGAAAGGGCTAGGAACGGATTAGATATTTGCTTGTACTATCATAAACAGGAAGAAGTCAGATACAAGGACATGAATGCAAAATTGAATTACGCATCAAATACACGATAGGGGGTCCAGTGGTCATGAGCGCTCGCTGCTAGGCGCTAGGCCCGATGAAGAAAGCATTCACACGCGCCTACTTTTGCAAGAACCTCCACTTTGCAACTTTAAGATTCGATGCACCTGCCTGATATACATATACATCTCGACGACCATGACGACCGCTATAGTAGACAACGAAGCAGGACCATCACATACCACCACTGCTGGAGAAAGAGCGGAAGTATTCAAGCGATTACATCCCGATGAATACATCAGCCGGTTTCTCGGCGAGGGGTACAGACCGGATGGACGAAAGTTGAATGGATGGAGGGATGTTAGCGTCAATATCGGTATGTACAATGCACGATGCGGGGTTCGAAACCTCGCTGATGATAGGCTCTGTGTCAACGGCGGACGGATCAGCGTTGATTAGGATGGGAGAGACGACAATGGTCTGTGGGATAAAGGCGGAAATCGCCGAGCCTGACTCGGCAAGACCTAATGAAGGGTTCATCAGTAGGTGACTGGCGACTACCAGATAGGACACAGCTGACAGCAGTCCCAAATATCGATTTACCAGCCCTCTGTTCACCTAAATTCAAGCCCGGACCACCGGTAGAAGAAGCTCAGGTCTACTCGAATCAGCTTTATGACCTTCTCATTTCGTATGTCGCCTGATTCGCTGAATGACATTGCTGACGAATAGATCTCAGACTGTACCCCTGTCATCGCTGTGTATATCCCCTCGTAAGGCGGTATGGGCAATATACATCGATGTGGTCTGTATCAATTACGATGGCAATGCGTTTGATGCGGCTGTGTTAGCGGTAATGGCTGCTTTGAAGAGCAGTAAGTTTTCCTGCTCCCTGAGTAAACTCATGCTGATCAGAAGCCACTCTACCAGCCGTAAGATACGAGGATGACTCAGGTCGAGCAAAAGTTACCGGTCCAGAACGACATCCACTGCCTCTAGGCAGCTTACCACTATCATGTACTTTCGGTATCTTCCAATCGTAAGTCCCCTTGCCTCTTCGATGATAATGCTGATACTGATGTACAGATCATATTTCCTGCCCGACCCCACCGCTCTTGAGACTCCATTACTACCCACGACGGTCGTCATCGCGCTAGATGAGAAAGATAAGGCGTGTCTGGTAAGGCAGGATGGAATGGGAGGTCTGAAAGGTCAAGGAGGAGAGGATATCATTGGAGAAGCATGGAAAGCTGCCGAAGGACGAGTCAGGGAGTTGAGAAGTATATTGAATGAGTCTTGTCAGTGATCATGGACATCATGCTCCCCTTGCTCCGTCTCGATGTTGCCATACGGCCTGTACTGTACTACAGCTTCTTCATCACACTCATATCACCTTAATCTGAGTGCCCTTCCTCGCCGAACGGTCTCCTACCGATATACATATACGCATAACCAGCAGATATTAATTCACTTTCCATAAGTGCACACTACATGTAACCATGCAGCATGACCTATTAGGCGCACCTCATCCAAACAGAACCCGAAATTCACGTTCAGAGTGGTCTGACACCTAAGTTTTTGCGGCCGTATTGAGCTCGAATATCGTCGGCTCATGTCTCCTTAGATACTCAGAGTCGATGCACAGCTACAAACAGGTGGTCACATCTGGACAGAGGAAGATGCTCGGTGAAGGAGTAAATCCAGGCACTGAATCACGTGGCAAGATTTCAAAATTCTATCTCGCGCTTCAGTAGTCATCAGCCAGTGACTATATACCATATACCACTACCATGTCTACCGCAATAGCTTCACTATCAACACCAAGAGAGGATCTAGTAGTATCATTGGAGAAGCACAATGCGACTTTCACCAAATTGCTATCTTTGATTCCCGCCAGATTCTACCTACCACCTGATCAGGATGAGTTGGATTCGAGATGGATGAAGAACAAGAAGCGTCGTACTGGGGAGGAGATCAAAGAGCACAAGAGGAAAGCAAAGGCTGATAAGGTGAGTCTTCAGACCTGTCAGAGGTTGCGTCAGATGCTGATATCGTAGTTGGACCCAGCAAACAATCTGACGACTGATCAACTACTCGCTCAGCAATCCACTGGCGCTACTACCACCTCAGAAGCTGGTCCTTCATCCCTTCCGCCGGTCCAAATCGCTCCACTACCCCCCACTGCCTCTATCTCGGATCTGAGGGCCAAGCTACATGATCGACTCGACAAATTCAAGCGAGATCGAGGAGAGCCAGAAACTCGAGATGAGCTCGAGGCTGAGCGAAGGGCTAAGAGGGGTGAGATGAGGGATAAACGTAGAAAAGAGAGGAAAGAACAGAGGAGAAAGAGTAAAGCTGAGCCTACTGCTAAACCAGCAAAGGTGATTTTGGCTGAATGTCACTGCGGTGTCGATTGCTGACAAGATAGCAACAATTGATCGTACCCCAACTTCATACACCGGTTGATTCGGTCAGCTATCAATCTATGGCTTTACCATCTACTTCGAAACAGGGTAAAGCACCTTTGAAACATATCTCGAACCCTTCCCAGGCATTGGCACACCTCGAGAAACACAACAGCAAACTAGCTGGGTTACCTGAGGAGAAGCGAAAAGAGGTCGAGGAGAGGGAGAGATGGGCTAAAGCTGAAGAAAGGGCTCGAGGAGGAAAAGTAGCAGATGAGGAGAAGACATTGAAGAAGGCTGTCAAGAGGTTGGAAAAGACAAAATCGAAATCAGGCAAGGACTGGTACGTCTCCTGCTTCTAACTTCTATAGCCACTATGAGCAAAGACTGATGAGTAGGGTTGATAGGAAGAAGAATATCGAGCAGAGTCAAGCTACATCTATCAAGAAGAGGAACGACAATATCGCCTCGCGTATCCAGACCAAGAGGGATAAAAAGATGGGTATTAAGGATAAGGGAAAGAAATCCGCTGGAGGAGCAAAGGGAGGTAAAGGAGGTGGAAAGAAGAGACCTGGGTTTGAGGGAGGTAAGGGTAAGGGTAGGAAGGAGCAGGCTTAGGGGTTTAGTTCTATGTAGGTGATATGTGTAAGATGCATCTGCGTACGTTTGTTTCGGAGAGGTGTGACTGCGTTGATCGGCTGACTTGGGACGATCGCTCAAATCAGAATTTAGCTCATCTTCCGCGAATGCCCATTTGGCCATCAGCTAGCCCGTAACCCGACTTGCTGGACCTCATGACGCATGGAGGCAGCCTCCGAGCCGCCGATACGGAGGTATCCTTCATTGCTGACATGGGTAGGACCGAAATACCCCCTGAAACTCCTTGAATACATTTAGCGACAAGAAGCAATACCGTCATTCTCCCTCGTTTCGAAACGAAAGCCGAGTGAACAGTTGACAACGGATGTCACCCCTTTGATTGAACGCTGGACCGATCATAGACAAGGACGATCACCCTAGTACCCCGGGGTTCGCATGCTCAGGGTATGCCTTTGACGGACTTGATCTGGGGACTGACAATTGCTGGAACAAAGGTATAAGAAACCATTGACCGTTACCATCAGACACCGTGTTCCCTTCAACATCTCTCATCCACCTATCTGCAACAAAGTCAAAATGCTCCGACTTTTCATCCTTGTACCCTTTCTATCTCTCCTCCAACTCGGCAGCGCCGTGCCCACCTACCCAATCGACTCTATTCTCAAGAGGCAGAACACAGGATGTTCAGCCTACACTATCATCAATACTCGTGGAACGACCGAACCTCAAGCTGAATCCTTCGGCTTCAAGACAATGAATAAAGCCATTCGAGCAGCGGTCCCAGGTGGTGAGACCTACAATACAGTCTATCCTGCCGATTCGTCTCAGACCTCTGAGGTTGGTACTGAAGATATCATCAGATACATCACGACCACCCTCTCTACCGATCCTCAACACTGCTTCGTTCTGGAAGGGTATTCACAAGGAGCCAAATCAACAGTACAAGCTATGCCCTCGCTCACTGGGGCGAACTTTGATGCTGTTAAAGCTGTCTGCCTAATTGGGAACCCGTACCATAAAGCTGGATTGGCTTGTAATGTGGATCTGGATGGTGGGGATAGTACTTTGAATGTTGATGGGAAAGCTTTGACTTCTGATAATGCGACACCGGATAATTGGGTATCGAAAACACTGGATGTCTGTAATAAGGTATGTCTCCTCCTTGTTTCTCTATCTCACAGCAGCCTTGCTGTTGTCAGGAGCTCATGGTCAGGGCGATGGAGTATGCGATACTACCAATGGTCAAAAGGAGATTACGGATGAACACACCGCATATCAAGGGAGTGAAGGGATGCAAAATCTCGGTGCTGAATTCGTCATCAAAGCCTTGAACGCTGGCCCAGTCGGCGAGTCCACCACCGCCTCTGGCGCCACAGATCCTGCTGGCGGATCCGGACCTGCTTCCACAAGGTCAAGCGAATCAAGCTCAGCTGCGACTGAAGTCGTCGCTGGCGCAGATGAGACCGGAACACCACCCCTGCCAGTTGCTGGTGAAACCGCAGTCGAGTCATCATCGGTCTCCATCTCCGCCAATTCAGAAAGTCCATCATCGACTCCAAGTACCGTGGATGCCATTTCCGATTTGTCGACGTCGTCCACCTCTGCTTTGGCTACCGACGCGCCCGATCCAGCGTCCTCTTCTGAATCCTCCGACACAGATGCAGGATCCGCCTCGACCTCCGCGACCACCACAGCCATCCCGTCAGAGTTAAGCCAGCCTTCCGGGCGACCCACTCGTACGCGATGCCAGTATGTTCCTCTATATCATCCTCGATATGAGCTGATAGGGTAGCAGGCAGAGGCCGAGTCGCGCCTAGCCGCTGGAATTGGGCGATCGAAGTACTGCAAATCGCATTGTCGCTAGGTAGTCGTGAAGTGTGAAGATATGCATGTTCAGGAGCTGGCCTCCTCTATCTTCAGTATGACCAGTTGTTATATGGTTGTTAATATCTCTCATTACTGAGCCCGGACGGTATAATACCCCCTCCTTCACATGGTGTAGACTGATTTTGCCGAGAAAAGAGACGCGGGTAGACAACTTGACTTTTCGAACGTGTAACCTATTATATCTATTGTTCTCATACCATACCCAATTACTCAGCCAGTAGCATACCAGTAGCCCTTTGGAAGTAGTTCATAGCAGCATTCAGTGCCCCTTATCATCAAAGCGATCGACAAGAAAGCAAAGGAAGTCACACATACCCCTTCATACCTTTAAAGGAGGTTTAATCACGACGCGTCCATCCCGCCCTCACTCCACATATCGTGATTACATTACCTCATGACCTCGTTAGTCTAAGTCTCTTGCCATTCAGATCGCACAAATGTCGTACCCTTCACCGGCATCTTCTGATACGACCGATACACTACCTACTCCATCGCTACCTTCTACCTTCACGTCACGTGCGACTATAATATCGCCAACGCTCGCGTCTGGACACGATCAACAAATGACGCCGCCGTCGGAGGGACAAGGCCATCGTCACGACTACGGACATCTTCATGGTCACGAGGAGGACGAGGATGGGAAGAAAAAGGAGGGAGCCGGCCTAGGGATGGGATTGGGAATGGTACCGAGTATAAGTGTAGAGATGGACGAGACACCGACGCGACCACGTCGTATACCCAATCATCGATCACCGATCCCAGGAGGAGGTCTCAATATCAGAGGTCTGACCTTACCGACCGCCGGCAAGATCTCTCATGACTTGAAGGACAGTGGAGAAGAAAGGGAGGATGAACGAGACAGTCTGGCCGATTTAGCTCCTTCACCTAGAGTTGCAGCATTCAAAGCTGCCCTCTCTGGTCCGTCACCAGAGACACCATTATCACCCGCATGGCAATCTTTTGATGCTTCGCCATCTATACGACAAAATGCAGCTTCTCCAACAGGCGTACCCGGGCCATCACCACTTGGCCCCCGACGCTTTGACCCCACTCCAACACATGGACTTCACGCTAGGAATCTATCACTGTACTTCCCTTCGCCAGGGGCAAAAGCTACTGGAGGGGTGAAGGGAGATATCTTCCGGAATGAAGGTGGAGAGGGATCAGAGAATGTTCTACCTGCTGGTGAAGATCGGAAAGTGTTTGGTGGGAAAGGAGGATGGAGCTTTGGAGAGCAAAATATCGATGGGCTGGCCCTATCACCTGAACAAGCAAAGAGAGGGAAGCGTCGTGGTCATCATGTGAGTGGTTTCCTCCGCTGATCATTCCATGAGTCTAACGGATTAGCATAAACACTCTTTATCCCATAACTTCTTCTCGTTCCTCGATCCGACTATCACCAACCCAGCCCTTGCACCTTCCTCGCCAAGTCCACGCATACCATCGCCAGCAGCTACTTCTTCTCAATTCCCTACTTCTGTCCCAATCCCTCTCCAGAACTCGTCGACCTCCCTCCTCGGCTCTGCCTCATCCGATACCTCGCCCAATCGCCGTATAGATCCTCGAACACAATTGTACCTGTCGGTAGCTGTCATTGAGTTCTTGATCGGAGCTGGATTATGGATTGAGGGGCAGTTGAGCGGGTGGCGGTGTTTAGCTGGAGTAGGATACTTGAGCGTATTTGACGCTGCTGGTGTGGCTATACGTATGTTGAGTGATGGAGATAGTCAGAGAAGTACACGGCGGCCTTATGGGTGAGTTTTGTCATTCTGGCGAGAATGTGCGAATGGTGCTGATGACGTAGAAACGCTCGCTTTATTACTCTGTTATACTTTGCTCAATCGCTGTTCCTTGTGTTCGCTTCGGTCTACATTGCCAAGGAATCGATAGAGACGGTCCTTTTAGGAGAAGGGGCGCACTCACATGGTGGAGGAGGTCATGGACATGGTTCAGAACGCGAGCATGGACATGATCACGATGGAGAGGCGGAGGCCAGGTAAGTGGAGCCCAGGTCGGCAAGTTCATAGCTCATGGTAGATCCCTCCCACTACTCCTGCTGGCCCTTTCTGTCGTTGCTTCTCTTTTCTCTGGGGTCATCCTTCTCAATCACTCGAAGCTTGTTGAATGTAAGTCTACCGCATGAGAAGGAATGCCGGATGCTCATCATCTAGCTGTCGGCTCCCTGTTCATGCCTTCTACCCTTGTCAAGTCAAGACTTGCGAACCAATTCTCGATCTTACGCAATCCATTCACAATGACTATTGCTGGCGCGAGTATAGCCATCTTGTTGGGTTCGATTGTCATTGTACCGTGAGGATCTCCATCACAACGCTAGCAAGGCTGATCTTCAGAACATCTCTTCATGTCCTAGACTCGTCCCTGTCTCTCCTGCTCACACTTGCCACTTCTGCTCTTGCATACCCTACAACCCGATCATTCGCTATGGTTCTTCTTCAAACCGCTCCTTCACCTTCTTCGTCACAGATGCAATCCCTACGACAATCCTTAAGGTCTATATCGGACGATAGACGTATACTCGGAATAGGAAGTACTCGAGTCTGGATGATTGACTCAACTTCTGAACCCATCTCCGATCCTATCAGCAAATCACGGTCCAACTCGATCGCAAACACAGTCAGCATAGATGATTCACCACCATCTAGTCCGGAGATGACTGCGTTCCGGAGAAAATCTACAAGCGACTCGACTGGACATACGAAATTGAGCGTTAGTGTTGTTGTTCATGTTAATGATAATGTTGGAGATGGGGATATTTTGGATGTTACGAAATATGTTTGGAATAGAGTTTCGGCTGCTGTTGGAGAAGGGGAGGTTGGGATTGCTGTAAAGAGAGGATGGGAGGGAATGGAAATTTCATGAGCCCGACGGCACATATTGCCTATGATGTATCCTTGACAAGCATCGGGCGGCTCTGCCATGTTGCGACTGACAATCTGTATAGTGCGACCGGGTGACC
>Ga0265798_10000839_pt1 | contig 49332 bp, 53 predicted proteins | sample P3T30metagenome_FD_192430 | JGI IMG/M metagenome (GOLD analysis project Ga0265798, IMG submission 192430) | Plant litter microbial communities from East Loma Ridge, Irvine, California - P3 T30 | ecosystem: Environmental > Terrestrial > Plant litter > Unclassified | place: USA: California...
CTTCCTCTTCATCTTCCTCTTCCTCTTCCTCTTCCTCTTCCTCTTCCTCTTCCTCTTCCTCTTCCTCTTCCTCTTCTTTTCTACCTCTAGCACTCTCTTCCTGCAATTTTGTTCGAAAGTACCTAACCTCCTATCGGGCATTAGGAAACCATCGTATCGAATTAGCTACCTAGGTAACTTATGTAGGGGGCCTTGGAGGGAAATACCTACCTACTACCGTGTCGAAAGACTAAACGAGGTATCAATACTACGAGAGATTGATTAATTGACCTTTGTTATTGCTTACAATCAGCTGATTTTTTTCGTTTTTTTCTTCTTTCGACTCGGTGGTTTCAGATACCTCAGTATTATTCCTGAAGACCACAAGAAAAAAGAATAACCGGAACTCATAAAGGGAGTTTTGTTTAGATTGCAACCGCTCCTAGTGATTTTGGGTGTATTTATCGGCTTGACACGAGAGTGAAAAACAAAGGCATCACGTCGAGGTTGAAAGAGTTCGAGATTTGCTGTAGTTTAATTTGATCTTGATCTTAAGGTTAGGTGGAAGTTAAGGATACGCGGCTTAAACAAGATAAAATAGCAAAGTACCGTGTTTCGTCTCCCTGTCGATCGGTCGAAGGGTAACATACAGTATAGTTTACATGTCAATACGAAGGGGGATGGAGAGTTCACGCGGAGAGAGGTTTTGTTGTTGTTGTTCGTCATTCAAAAAGGCTCCTTAGGGGGTTTCGCGATGTCATCTTAACATCTCATACGAATCAATACATCGGGATTTCATTTGTAGCGCCGTCCTAGAAACTCCGCCGGTTTCCCTTATTTTCCTCCCCTTAGTAGCCCTTGCTGACGCCAACCAAAATACATCATGCTTTTTTACCCTCCTCTTCGCCGGCTTTGCATTGTCGCCGACAACGTGGATAACAAGGTAGAGAGTGACGCGTGGGCGTGTTGGTTTTTCTGCTCTGCGATTCCCCGGCCCCAGCCCTGGAGCTGCCGACGATAAATATGATTACCGCGCTGGATCGGAGATCGTTACAGGTGTTCATCTTTTTTCGTGCCCGGTATTTGACTGGTCGGCAATAGTTGTGTGAACATCATTTGAGCGTACGGCGAGACCCCTTCCGCTCACTGCCTGACGGATTGTCGTTGCGGAAAGACCTTCAGGGCCGTTAATTCCAATCGGGCAACGACCTCCTGCTTTCGTGGGAACGTATTGTCATTCTTCGCCCGCACGCATGCTGTCAGCTACCAAACCCATTCTGTTGGCCAAGTGTATGACTCGGCCGATCAAGTTCATCAAGAAGAAAATCGCTGTACGCCACCGGATCCGTGGCATCAGGCATGTCAAAATTATGATCAAAGCCATTCAGTTCCTGGGGCTGGGGCGGCGGTGGCGACAACGTATGCATGCTCATCCGCTGCTGTTGAGGGTGCTGGGCCGGGAAGCCGAAGTCGACCGGTTGCTGGTGAGACAGCGGATGGCCATTGGGATGCTGTAGCTGCAGCGGCACCATCGGTGCAGCTTGCGCCTGGCGCATGGGTGGGGGTTGGGGACCCTGTCTTGCATGTTTGCGACCGCAGCACTGGGCCCAGCTTGTTGTGCCGTAGCTTTGCATGACTGGAGGACAGTTGCGGCATGTGCAGCCGTTGAGGCCGCACTTTTGGCAGATCGCGCCAGGGTATTGGTATGCTTGGTAATCTCGTGTCCAACGGTCGAAATCGAAGGCAGGTTGTACGTAGGGCTGTTCGAAGGGTGGCTGGCTGACATCTGGCTCGAAGGGATTCAGATGACCGTTTTGCGCGAAAGGATCGCCTAGGGAAAAGTCCTGCGGTCCTTCCAAAGGTGCCTTCGACGATTGGCAGCAGGAGCTTTCTTCGATCTCCATCTCGGGTTCTTGGTAATGAGGCAATTGTGTTGCGGGCCCGCTGCAGCATGAAGATTCCTCCATTGGTGGCTGTTGATATGGGGTCGGTGTAGCATACTCCATTGGTGTAGGGGGTGCAGTGTTTGTCCAGGAAAGAGCATCAGGAGGAGCACTGTAGTCTATGGGTGCCGGAGATGATGTGCCATTCCAGCCTAAATTATCCGGCGCACCACTGTATTCCCTGGGTGCAGGTGGTGCAGTGCCATGCCAGGCTAAAGGATCCGGAGAAGAGATGTCTGCAGATCCCATTGGACCTCCAATGTCCATGAAGCCGAAGCGTGTCGTAACGCCGGAGGACTTTGGCGACATCACATCGCTATATGGCGTGGACGGGTAGGCCACTTGTTGTACCGGTTGAGGTGTAGGACCGGGAGTTCCACAACAGCCGGACCCTCTATTCGGTGTACTTTCCGAGAAATAAGCCGGTGTACCAGGAAGGGTCATTGGTGTTTGTGCGCTCGATCCTCCTTCCAATGCTTCTCGCGAAGGGAAGAAGTCTATTGTAGGCTTCTGCAACTTGAAGAGAACATCCCAGTGCTCCGGCTCAAGTAGACAGCAGAACCGGCCCTGCTCGTCGCAGCGGCACTCGCTCGATCGCTTCTCGCCCTTCTTGGACTTGTGAGGGCATTTGGGAATGGCCGTCACACATTTGCAACCACCAGTCGAGCCATAGCGGCACGTGCACGAATTCGAGGGTCGTCCAGGCCGCTTGACCGTCCAGAAGACCTTCTGCCGACACACTGGGATGCCGCAGGATGTCGTGCGGTGGCCACGAATGCAGGACATGCAAGCTATCTTGCATATCTGCCTCGTGCGGCCATCAATGACCTCGATGGTCTTGAAGGGTTTCTCTTGATCCATGCTGTGGTGTGTTGGAGAATGCCTTGCGATATCGAACCCTGTGTAGCCTGCTCTTCATCAGCCATCTTGGTCCCTGCAGGCTGGTTGCTGATAGGATGTTTGGAGGTCGGACAGGGTCAGGAATCAATCACATGACAAGGGGATAAATTGGCAAGCGTGGTGTAAGTGAGCGACAGAACGCTCGTTGTCGCAAGGGCGTTGAATTGCGTCGTGGCAAAAGAAAGGACACGGAGAAAACGGTCGGAACATGACGTATCGGAAAGGAACAACCCACCTCAACCGTACTGCCTCCTCTATCTCCTCTCTCGCTTGGATGGTCAGCTCTTAAGAGTGAGCAAGTTTCCATGCACTATGAGCGCTCGGACCAGCTTGGACGGACAGGGCGGCGGCAACGAAGGGATGTTGCAATGGCGGCGGCGGTGGCGGAAATATGGCGGAGTGAGAGGGAGGACGGCCATGCAACAGAGGCGCCACCGGGAGAGACGAGGGGTCAGTAGGAAAAAGACAAAGTGAAAGTAAAGTGAAGTAAGTAGTATGTGGTCGTCGTAGTCAGCCAACAGGCTAGAAGTTCCCTCGTTCGCAGGGGCTCCACCCACAGCCAACTAGCCCGCGTCCAGCAGCCAAACTTTATGCGCCGGCGTTTTCTATTACTGACCATTCCGTCGACTCACCTAAACTTGCTACAGCAACAGTACTGCTGTTGGATCTCGCCGGATAACTACCTTTTAGACATCGACCCCTCGCCCGTGCGTAGCACAGCAGACTCGCCCCCTCCTCGGTTCGAGGCCGCACGCTTGCACGTGGCAAGGATATACAGTACCCTTCATCTTTACCGACGCAGGGTTCCGCCTTACCGAGCGTCTGGGCCGATCGATATGTCTGATACTCACAACAGCGACGACGAGGGCGACCTGGGCCTGTTCGCCGAGCCCGAGGGATACTACCAGCCCGAGAAGCAACCGACCTTTGCCAGCCATGCAATGCAAGACGGCAGAGAGTTGAAACTACGCATGGTCGGCCACAATCCTCTCTGGGTACGTGTATATCATCGTTGCTTTGTCTAGCTCATGTCTTGGCACCATCAAGGTGTCTATAACGTCTGTCCGTCTAACCTGCTCATTTATCGCCCAACAGGGTCACCTCCTCTGGAACGCGGGCCGCACGCTGGCGACCTACCTCGAAAACAACGCAGGCTCTCTCATCCGTGGCAAGACTGTCCTCGAGCTCGGCGCGGGCGCCGGTCTCCCCAGCCTAGTCAGTGCCATCCACGGAGCAAAGCACGTCGTTGTCACCGATTACCCTGACCCCGATCTTGTGGAGAACCTTCAATGGAACGTCGATCATTGCGCCATGCTTCCTCAACCACGGAATATCGAGGCCAAAGGTTACCTATGGGGCGCCGAAACCGAGACACTCGTTTCGGGCTTGTCGACTGGTGAAGCCAATTTCGACATGTTGATTCTCGCAGATCTGCTCTTCAACCACTCCGAGCATCGCAAGCTGGTGTCGAGTGTTCAACAGATGTTGAAGCGAAGCGCAGAGGCACAGGCCTTGGTGTTCTTCACACCTTATCGCCCATGGCTGCTCCCGAATGACCTTGCTTTCTTTGATCTGGCCAGGGAAGCTGGGTTTGTGGTTAACAAGTTCTTCGAGCATACTATGGACAAGGTGATGTTCGAAGAGGATCCTGGAGTGAGTGATCAAAAATCGTCGACTGACAACGCCCGCGCTCGTGATGCTGATCTGTCTCAACAGGATGAGCTCCTTCGACGAACAGTTTTCGGCTACAGCATTACTTGGGCTAAAGACCAACTGTCCTGATCGTGTTGTGGTTTAGAACTTCAGCTCGATGCTGTCGGGAACTCTGTGACGCACGCGTCGCGTTCAACGTCCCATGCAAATACCCTCCCTTCATGCAAAGGCGTGGGCCTATTTCCTCTCGAAAGCACTTGGCGCAACAGCCACTACAACCACAAGACTCGCAACAATGAGTGCGAATGTCACAAGCGACACCAGGACAATGCTGCCCCTTGATGCCGGGAATTTCCCTCGGATGACATAGTGTTGACTCTCGAAATATCTGTGGAATCCAAGAAGAAGGATGAGGATCGCTGTCGACGAGTCAGCGCCACCTCTTGTTGTCAGCAGGGGTCAACAGTGTCGATAAACTTACATATCCCAAGGAAAGTTGCTCCGAGTGGTTTGCCAACGTGTCTAAGCTTGTGACTCGGTTCGGCGTTCGATATCAGTAGCTCAACCAAGGAAAGCGAAGATGTGTCCACTTCTTCGTTCCCTTGCAAGGAAGTGTTGAGTCTGAACAACTGCGTGACTGCGATGCCTATACTGGCAAAAGCAAGTGAAGTTCGCAACCACGCGAGGAAGGTACGCTCTGATATAAATGTCAGCTTGACCTGTCATCGTCCATCGCACACAATCACAGCAAGCACTCACCCAAAGCAAGATGGTCGCGAGCCACGCTGCCCTTGTTCTCCAGTTCTAGAGTTCCGTAGTTGTCGATCATCCGCTTCCACCAAGTCTCCTGCTCTTCCACCTCCTGGTCACATGCATTTTCGCTACCACCCACATTACTCGCACTACCGTTGCGAGTGCGAGGCTTGACGCTTCTTCTCCGAGGACTTTCGTCTTCCGCTGCGCCTTCGTAACCGGCCCAGCCCGCTTCGTCTCTCGCGCCATCCTGTCCTGCGTCGGTTGTTCCGTATACTCGAGACGTAGCACGTGCGAAAATGGCGGTCCCTTCGTCCGCGCTGCTCTCAAATTCGTCGTAGGGCCTTCGAGAAGCGGCGCGCGGACTCGCATTTGGGGTCCGTCTTGACATTGCTGGCCCGCTGTAGGATCCCTTTCGTTCAGGCTTGGCCTGGCTCGTCTGCGCTGAAAACGACACAGTGCTGTTGCGCCCTGATGAATGAGCCGGGACCGGCTTCTGGGGAGATGAGCCGCTAGCGTAAGGCTTGAAAGGATGGCCTTCTGTCTGAGTTTCGAAAGGCGTGTCTCGCTTCTCGGTGGTTGTGTTACGAGGACTACTCGGTCTGGAGGAGAAGGCGTGAATAGATCTTGTAGTTTCAGCCTTCCGATCACCACTGCTCTCACTCCCACTTCTCCTTTGGTAGGCTTTGCCTCCCCGCGCTTCACGGAGACTTTCAGGCGATCCGCTCACCGGAGGTGGTAGCGAAGGTCTGCTCAAATTGGCATGTGTCCTCTGTGCTGGATCCGAAGGCCCAGCTCTCGGCGTCGTGAGCGAGTCGTCGGATTCCTCTGAGTGGTGGTTGGAAGACGTTGATTCGGAAGGCGCCGAGTGCGAGACTGGCGAACAGGGTAAAGGCATGGTGGCTGACTACGTGACCACTTTATAAACCCAAGTACCTGGCCTGCATGCACCTCGTAGTGAGTTACCGGCTGATTCGACAGCTAAAGAAAGCTTAACGACGTTGGTGCGCGAGAGGCAGGATGTCGTGATCTGGTGGTACAAAGATCACTCCACGCTCGATGCAAATTTCGATGTTTCTAGGGAAACGGTCCGAAGAGCAGCAGTCTGGCAAGGTACCCTGTCAGACCCGTGATGTTTTAAGGAGGTCAGCGTGTTGCGAACTGGAGGCGCGCGTAAGGCGTTCCTGTCCGGTGGTAGCCTAAGTTTCCGTGAAGAAGCGGTACCAAGAGTATTCGGACAAGGCCACGAGCGGCCAGATGTACATGTTCGGCAGTGATGACAGCGGCTCGCACAGAGGTACGCAGGTAACCACGTATCTTACACGAGGCGTCGAGGGTTCGTGGAATGGCGTGATTGAGGAAGAGGTTCAACGAGCTGTGATGTGGAACTAAATCCCAAGGGAGCTGAAGTGGAGCACGTCAGGGTCTTAACCGAACGAACCGAACCGAGAACAGCGAAGGAGCGACCCACAGACCGGAGCACCTCTTCCAAACAGCCGACAGGGTTCACGATAATGCACGAGTATTAGACGCAGCCAAGAACGGTAGGTTCATGTGTTATCTGAGCAGAGGCGGTCAGACAATTTTCATTGCACCCGAACGATAACGATAATCAAACGCTGAGAACGACAAGTGTACGTATCATCGATCTCGAGGTAGTATTTCGCACATAAAATCAAGGACTAGTGGTATCAAAGGCTACAAACTCCATGGCAAAATCACAACACATCACATCACGGCCAAGGTCTGTTCAGGGCAGCTCAAAGCTGCATGGCAGGTCGGATGTGCCAGCTCAGACACCGATTCCCTCAAGGCCCTTGCCCATCTCCAGTTCCTCGACAATCTCAGGCAAGAGACCTTCAAGTTCTTCTTCCCTGACACCGAGCGCGCCGGTGATCAATTGTTTGTATTGCTGCTGTTGACCTTCTCCCAGACCAGCGCGTGCAAGGTGGCCTGTGACTTCTCGAACCAGCTCTTGCCGCTCATCTTTCATCGTGAGGATCTCCCGTGCGTACCGAAGCTGTAGCTGCAGCAACGACTCTTCGTCCAAAGAGTCGTCTGGCGGACCGGCTGGTATGTCCGACACTGGTGATTGATAGAGGCTGTCGAGGTTGCGCTTCTGCTCCTCTTCGAGCAAAGCAATACATTCAAGCTCAACGGCATCCAACTGAGCTTGAATGTCCGCTTCCGATTCCGTGCCTCCACCTATTTGATCGAGCTCTCTCACGCGCATCTCTTCAGCTTGACGCTGAAGTTGCAGTAACTCGGCCTGGCGCATAGTGACGACACGTTGCGCTTCGAAAAGCTCGGCGTCTTTCTCCGTGATCTCGGCATCGATTGCAGAGGCAAGCTGTCGGATCTTGGAAGTGAGACTTGGTGTGATGTGTGCCGTGAGCTTCAGAGCAGGCTCTGACCTGAAGACCATGTCTTCCGCATCATCAGATCCTTCGAGAGATGTGCGGGGAACGAGCGGGTCGAACGGTATGGCGCCCATTTGCTGGACGGCACCTCCGATGTTGGCCATGTCGGTGGACTGGAAGGGCGACGAACTGAGCTGGCGGGCTCGTTCCTGGCGACGGTTGTTGAGTTGGACGATGAGCTGGTCTGCTGTGATGTTGACATGGTTTGGAATGTCAACGGCTGCGTTACGGCCGATTAGACTGCGTACACACTTTCGTGCTCCGTTGCGGGCTGCAATGGTGATGGCCGTGTCTCCCTGGTGGTCTTGCTCGTTCAAAATGCGTTCGATCTGGTCGGGAGAAAGTACTTCTGCCATCTTGTTCAGGATACAGTCCATGTAGTACCTAGCACATGCGTACTTTTTCCTGCTGATGGTAGTGTTGGCGATGTGATGGAACACTGTCGACCCGGCCCAGTCCTGCATGTTGACCGTGCGAACAAGCAGGGACGCGATGCGCTCCATGTTCTGCTTCTCGTAAATGTTAGTAAACAAGACAGAGCGCATGAGAGGCGTCTCGCCACTTTTGGACTGAACGTCAATGCTTGCTCTGTCGTTGAGTAAGCGTTTGACGATCTCAAGATCGCCCATTGCGACTGCCCAGTGCAGAGCGGTATGCCCTTTGTCGTCAATTGCGCGATCGAGATTTGCGCCTTCAGGCGGCAGAGGATACGTCGAGGACTCGTCGGCATAGTCGCCCTGGAGCATGAAGTAGTCAAGAAGCTCCTCGGCCCACAATTGATGCATATTTTCTGCTTGCACTTGTGGGTCTTCCATAAGGCGCCGACGTTTGCGTGAAGACCCGTAGGGGTTTGTGTCGTATCCGTCAAAGACCGACTCGGTTGCCATGCTGCCCTCCGGTGTCACCGCTCTCTGGTCGGCCATCTGAACGTCAACAGTGTCATATTCAGGCGGCGGCATATACGAGGCTACACAATTGTCAGCAAAATGAGCCGCTCGGAGGGTCATAGGTCGCTCTTACGAAGTGGACGTGGTGCGCGCTTTTGCTGTGCGGCACCACGCGCCATGCGTGGCTTTCCTGAAGCAGCAGTCGCATGCTTGGGTGCCGGTGGAGGTGTCTTGTCGCCTGGGACGAAGTCGAAGATGGGGCGCATCTTGTCCAGCACATTGTTGCGCTCGGCGAGTTGTCTGCCCTCGGGAAGAGGTATCCATGTTCCTGCCGAGTGTCAGACTTGTCACATGCGCCTTTCATCTGAATCTCGAGTGTGTCCGTACCCTGATATTTTCCGTATCCACCTTGCACTTTCTCATGAACACCCTTTTGCACCTCGCGCTCAAGGATGCGGGTCCTGCTCGGCTTGTCGTAGTCTGCGACCTTCAAGATGTGGGTAGCGTTGATCCAGTCGTCGGCTCGGCGTCGCATACAGTGGTGACCTTCGCAATTGAACTCATATACCGGGACCTGCAAGATGATTAGTATCGACTGTCTGGATTTACGCAATGGACAGCTCACATTACTATACGTCGCGGAATACACCTTGTCCGACATGATGGCTTAGCGATTGCGGGCGACGCAGCGATGTGTTGTAGTCTTGCTACAGTGTTGCCTGGCAGAGCTGTGTGTTATCTGCGCCAGACACTTGAATGTTTGCGACAGGATCGACCCAACACTCGCATGTGTTCCCAGCACTGAGGCACGTGCAGACGAGGTGGATAGGTATCGCGAGAGGTCATTTGTTGGAGTGTCGCGCCTCGGACGCGTCTGGAGTACCCTGGCAGTTAAAGTGGCCCGGCCGGCTCTTGGCGGGTGAGAATAAGGTTCTCTAGCGCCTGACTCCAAAACCAGGTGTCATTGAAGTGTGATCGCCGACATCGTGGAACTGTGCAATCCCAATATACTGGAACAACACGGAACAAAATGTCCAACGCCGAGCTGACCGACCATTCGCCTTACCAGCCACAGCCTGCAGCACCCATTCCCACGGCTTCCAATCTCATTCTCATCGACAACTACGACTCATTCACCTGGAACGTGTATCAATACCTCGTCCTCGAGGGCGCTACTGTGACTGTTTACCGCAACGATGAGATCACGCTGGACCAACTCATCGCGGTGAAGCCGACGCAGCTTGTCGTTTCCCCCGGACCAGGTCATCCATTGACCGATTCTGGCATTTCCAAAGATGCCATCAAGCACTTTGCTGGCAAGATTCCCATCCTGGGCGTGTGCATGGGCGAGCAGTGCATTTTCTCGGTATTCGGAGGCACAGTCTCACAGACCGGTGAGATCTTCCACGGAAAGACATCGCCACTTCGTCACGACGGAAAAGGATTGTACGCTGGAGTGGCGCAGGATCTTCCTGTGACTAGATACCATTCGCTTGCTGGAACTCATTCCACACTTCCCGATAGCCTCGAAGTAACATCTTGGATCTCCGCTGGTCCTGATGGCCAGAAGGGTGTCATCATGGGTGTACGACACAAGGAATACGTCATTGAAGGCGTGCAATACCACCCGGAAAGCATTCTCAGTGCCGACGGCAGAGTATTGTTCAAGAATTTCATGCTCATGCAGGGTGGCACTTGGGCAGAGAACGAAAAACTTCAGAAGCAAACACAGCCTGCATCGAATGGCGTTTCGCAAGCACCTGCAGCCGCTTCGAACAATGCCGACAAGAAAGGATCGATTCTTGATCGAATTTACGCGCAGAGAAAGATTTCTGTTGAGGCACAGAAGCTCATTCCATCACAACGCCCTGAAGATCTGCAGGCCGCTTACGATTTGGACCTGTCGCCTCCTCTCATCTCTTTCCCTGATCGACTCAAGCAATCACCCTTTAAGCTTTCCTTGATGGCCGAAATTAAGCGCGCTTCTCCAAGCAAAGGAGTCATTTCTCTTTCCACATGCGCACCAGCTCAAGCCCGTACATACGCACTGGCAGGTGCCAGTGTCATTAGCGTCTTGACAGAGCCCGACTGGTTCAAGGGTTCCATCGAGGACATGAGAGCGGTTCGACAAGCACTTGCTGGCATGCCGAATCGCCCCGCTGTCCTTCGCAAAGAGTTCATTTTCGACGAGTACCAAATCCTGGAAGCCCGTCTCGCTGGCGCAGACACTTTCTTGCTGATCGTGAAGATGCTCGACAATGAACTTCTAGAGAGGCTTTACAAGTACGGACAAAGCCTTGGCATGGAGGCTGTTGTAGAGGTCAACACCACCGATGAGATGGAGATTGCTGTGAAGCTTGGCTCCAAGGTCATCGGTGTGAACAACCGCAACCTTACAACTTTCGATGTTGACATGGACACCACCAACCGACTCATGGAGATGGTACCCAAAGACACCACGCTTTGCGCTCTTTCCGGCATCACAGGCCCGCAAGACGTCGAACCTTATCTGAAGACCGGCGTCGGTGCAGTACTTGTTGGCGAGGCCCTCATGCGTGCAAAGGACACTACAAAGTTCATCTCCGAGCTCCTCGGCGGCAACGCAGATGAAATCAAGCCACAAGCTTCGAGGAACTTGGCAGTGAAAATTTGTGGCACAAGGACTGCAGAGGCCGCGAAGGCGGCTGTTGAAGCTGGTGCAGATCTCATCGGCATGGTTCTTGTCATAGGCCGAAAACGATGTGTCAGCACTGAGACGGCGCTTGCCATTTCACGGACAGTACACGAAACGCCCAAGGGTACATCGTCACAAGCAAAGCCTTCAGATGTTGGCACCGAGAAGGCAACCTCATTCTTCAAGCACAAGGGAGCTCATGCGGTGCAGCACCCGTCTCGTGCACTCATTGTCGGCGTCTTCCAGAACCAGCCATTGGACTACGTGATGGAACAGCAGAGGCTCCTCAATCTTGACGTCGTTCAACTCCATGGCAATGAGCCTCTGGAGTGGGCATCAATCATCCCCGTCCCTGTGCTCCGCGCCTTCAAGCCCGGTGATGCTGGACTCGCCACGCGCGGCTTCCACTCACTGCCCCTTCTTGACTCAGGAGCTGGAGGCACAGGTGAGCAGTTGGACGTGAGCAATGTAGCGGACATCCTGAGGAAGGATGAAGGACTGCACGTGCTGTTTGCTGGCGGCCTGAAGCCCGAGAATGTTGCTCAGGCTGTACAAGGCTTGGGAGACCAAGCTCACAAAGTCGTCTGCGTTGATGTCAGCAGTGGCGTGGAGACTGATGGCCAGCAAGATTTGGACAAGATCAGGGCTTTCATCAAAGCTGCTAAGGGCCTGCAGTAGGGTTTGCTTGTAGTCAATCATGATGTATTTATGTTCAGATCACATGTTCCAAGTCCAGAATGTGAACTTGTTGGTCCAAAGTGCGGTAGGGCAATCATGTGCAGAGCGTCGTCTGCAGTGATCGATAGCATTGAAGCAATGCCCGTGATGTTGGGGCTGTTTCCATGTGATAATCGTCTGGATCTTTGCATGTGCACAGGTCGCCATCAGCTATATAGGGTTTCCTCTTCGACTTCCAAATAACATCCTCTCACCATCCTTTACCAACAACAAACCCCTTCTTCCATATGCCAAACCCGCTCACCTCGCTCTCCAATCGACATCAGATCAGCTCACAACACCCAACATCCTTCCCCAACGAGTGACTCATCGTCGGCATCGACACGACGATAGCCCCCACACCCAAAACGACAACAGCACCCACTCAGTAATCATGGGCGGCAAAGTCCTCAACGGCTGCCGCATCTACATCGGCTTCCCCATCCCTGCCTGGAAGGCCAAATCCAGCGACTGGAGCAACGCAAAGGTCGCAGGCTGGGTCAAGACTGCCGGCGGCACCGTCCAGCAGCAGTTCAACGAGGTCACCGCCACGCACCTGGTCGTCGACGAGAAACAATGGCAGAACAAGACCAGAGCTGTTCAGACGGCCCTCGAGGCGAATGAGAACGGCCACAAGATCCACATCGTGAGCCCGGACTGGCTGGAGAATTGTCTCGAGGAGCAGAGAAAGTGCAGGGAGGGGACTTACTTGTGGCAGAAGCTGGACCAGGTCGCTTCGAGCTCGAAGCAGAAGAAGCGTGGGAAGTCGGGCGGCGACGACGACGAGGGCGCCGGTGAGGGCGCCGGTGAGATGCGTAGCAAGGCACCGGCAGCTCTGCTTGGTGAGGTGTTCCAGGAATCGACCGAGCCGTTCGTGGAGGAGCGCGATCTTCGTGCATACGAGGCTGAGATTGCTGGGGAGGCAAAGGCAAGGAAGGAGCGCGAGGAGGCGGAGGCGAGAATGAAGGAAATGGAGAAGATCGAGGCCGAGATGAAGCGTAAGGAGCGTGCCGAGATGATGAGGAAGACGGTCAAGAGAGGTAGAGGCGACGTCTTCAATGGTGAGTATCTCTTTCATACGAAAGAGAGCAGAGCTAACCCATCATCCAGAAAACTTCCACGCTTGGCAGGACGATACCGGGTTCGTCTACGACATCATGCTCACCAAGGTCAACACCCTGACAAACAGCAATGAGCGCATCAACCTCACAATCTTCGAATCGAACGGCTCTCCGCGGTCCTATGCGACCAACCTGCACTTCGCCGGCACAGGAAAATGCCCAATGAACAACATCCTCGCCACTCTGGGATCCAATCTCAACACCGCCATGCGCTTCTTCAGACAAGCCTTCCATGAAAAGACAGGCTGCAACTGGGACGACCGCCTCAAGACCTACAACGAGCGTGTGTCGGCTCCAAAGGGCAACACCAGAGCCATGGAGGACGCCGTACCGTTCGAGAGACGATTCTTTGAGTACATGCCGCCGAGAAACTCGTCGAGAGGCTTGCTGCCGGACGGGAGAGACGAGGTCCCCGAGGTCGTCAGGCAGATGAGAGAGGTACCCGCCCAGATCGACCTGACGGATGACGGCCCGGAGACAGCTGATGTCGGCAACGTGGCTGCAGAGAAATCAGACTTCAACGACCTCTTCACGGGTACGAACGAGGCGACCGGTCGCCTGAGCGTGCCGGTACTTGCAGAAATGGACGGGGAGGCCACTGATAGCCTAGTCTTTGACGCCACGGATCTCACTAGCGAGGGGCTTCAGTTCGATTTCGAGTCCAGTTTTGCGCCGGATGTGACACAGGCGGGCCAGACACAGCTTGCGACCGGCATTGGTGAAGAACTCCTTGATCTCAACAACGATAAGCTCGTCAGCACAACTCCCACCAACAAGCGCAAGCACGACGACCAAGGAGATGAGGCTCCATTGGCCAAAAAGGCCGACTCCGAATACGTGAGTGATTAGAGAATGGGAAAGAATCGAGGATAGGAAGGTTTCGAGGTCTCTCAATGGTTCAAGGGTTGAAGGCCGAAGCCCAAGGGCGAGGAATCTGCTATTAGGACCTGTGCAGACCGTAGAGATAATGCGGCTGATGGTTTTCTTGGAGACAAGCTCTACTAAAAGGTCAGCATTTGATGATCCGGTACAAAATGTACTAATATCCATAAGGTTGAAAGTAGCGATTAGCAAAAGCATGGTGTGATCATTCCTACTCCGGCCGAAAGTGGCTCTTCCTGTAATATGTACAGCAAACACATTGTGATATCTCTTGTGTCCGGCTTCATTTCTGTTTTTCCCATTTTCATTCCGGCAAGCGGTGTCCGTCTAATTGCTCCTGTGGCCCGGGTTCTGTGCCTTCAGCTCCTCCATCTTCTTCACTCTCAGCTTGAACTCTTCGTACTGGCACTTCTCGTACGAGTGTCTCTCGTCCTGCACATGGTCAGCTTCTGGGCTGAACAAGCAAGCTTTCAAGCTCCGTGAATGCGACAAATCGCGGGTGATCGTACCTGGCACTTCCAGGGCAGGTACCATTCTGCGGGGCGGCATTTGTTCAGAGGAATGAGGAGGTGAGCGCATGAGTCGCGGTATTGCAGAGGGAGTTTTGCGTCGGACATCTCCTTCCTTGTGGCGGCTGCCGACTCGTCAGCGCTCTCGTCTTTATACAGTACTACCTCACATGGCCCGCGCAGGCTTTCCTGAGAGTCGCTAGCGAGGAGTCGCACGTACGTGTGTTGGGACCGCGGAGGCCCACGGCATCCTTGAGGGTTTCGGTGACAGTCATTGTGTGAGTTGTGTGTTGGGTGACTGAGTAGTTGCTCGGTATCCTGCTGCTATCTACCACTACCTCATCCGTCGGCGTGCTCATGTGAAGTCGCGAGGCATTGGCCAGGCACGGGCCGAAAGAAGCTCGGACTTGTTTGCTCGCGCGTTAACATTGAAACCGGTGCAGTACGCGATCCAGCTAAAGCTTGCGAACGCTACCTTACCACTTACTTAGCAACACATTTCTGCCGGGCGCAATGTTCCAGGAAATTCCCTCGGACTATGCGATCCAGATGAACTAACTATCCGATATTCACACCGCCGACTCCTCGATCCGACCGCGCATCTTCAAAACAACATCACGAAACTTTTAGACGACGAACGATCATGGCAGTGACAACAGAAGCAAAATATTTCCCCGACTTGGACAAGTGCCTGTCCGGTGCAGAGCCTCTGGTGCCCTGGACCTCTGCATACGCGGCTTTCAGCAATTTGGAGAGCGCACTTTCGAACACCACTCTCGAGAGCTTCATCTCCGACAATGAGACTCGCATCAGGCTTGCTAGGCCATTCGAGCCCTTTCCCCGAGCAGGGAATGCGACGAGACATGCATATAATAATATGGTTGCTCCAATCCATGCGCCGGAGTCGCTCAACGAGATTTGCAACCTGAAGCAATTGAAGGACGATGCCCTGTGGTTGTCCAAGGACCTTGGGATTGACGAGGTCTCGGCGCTGAGATGCGCGATTGTCGAATTGCGTCAGAGGCCAGCAGATGTGCTACTGGGCAGAGTGCAAAGTGGGAGCAACAGTCAGGATCTCACTCAATCATACTTTGGCAAAAGCCAGGCGGCCGCAGGGGCTATCGAGGAAAAGTCAGGTGTGGATTTTGAAGATACAGAGCTACGGCGGCAAAGACTGTTGAAAGTCTGCCTGGAAGAGAGGAGTGCGGCCAGCGCATGCAGTGCGCTCCTGATCTCGCTTGCGGCTGGCATCAGCGAAAATGACCTCCCGGCCACACCGACGTCTTCTAAAACAAGCACACAAACAACATGGATCATGTTTCAGGCTAGACTTATTCATCAGGACATTGTCGGCAAACTAGAAACTGGCATTCTGTCGCCTTGCATTCAGGCTGCTACCGCACTGGCCAAAACTCTGGAAGGATCCGCACAGTGGCCCACCGCGCTCAAAGACCGACCTGAGCTGGCAGCCGCGTATTACGATGCCGTTATCCAGGATCTGGTCAATGTAATGCGAGTGGCCTTGGTTCTAGCTTTCACTCCAGGCACTCCTGTCTCGCCAGCAGACGCACGCGATTGGTTCAAGCTAATGGGATCTACCGGATTCTTTTCTGACCTCTCTCCAATGAGCGCTGCGCAGATTGTGTATATACCAATCCTACAATGCCTGGTATCCATAACCGCGGCTGCTGTGCTCAAGCTCCCGGAGACCATGGAGAACATCGCGCGCAGGAGGGAAGCTGCACAGAACGCGGATGCGCCAAACTACCCAGATCTCGGCCCCGCCCATTACATCACTGATGATCCCTGTGTGAAGGAAATCAACCTGATACTCTTCCAAGCCGCAGATGCTGGCAACAAGGTCGCAGGTCCTGCCATCTGGGCCTGGAGCATAATCACAATGATCATTCGCGACCACGCCCAGGTCGACCAGGCTCAGGCTCAGCACGATGAAGAAAGCAGCGACCGCGAATCTGCCAGGCGCCCTTCGTCGATGCGCGCACCCAGCAGAGCCCCAACCGCGATGGAGAAGACATGGGAGGCCCTTCAAGCATTTGAACTTGGAGAGCAACGAGAAGACCCTCCGGAGTTTTTCGCAACCGTTGCAACGGGGTATCTGCAAGTCTACACTGTCATCGCGAATCTCAGCAACAGTATAGCGTCCGCATTCTCATCAGACATAGACGTCTCGACCGCGCTTGTCGGCCGCACTGTCTTGTTTGAGCTCGTGCAATTGAGTTTACCGCTTGTCCAATACGGCGAAGAAGTGCTCGAGGCACTGCTGGCGTTGTTCAAGCCCGAAATGCCAACACGAAGCTTTAGCGATGCGTCAGGTCCCCTCTACGAGCGTGCACTGTCTGACTATGATCGATTTAGGCCCTACATTCTAGACATGGCCACCGCGCGCTACCCATATGAGATTTCACCGCTTCTCAGGATCATGACGTCGCTCGCAACTGTACGAATGGATGATGTTTCGGTGGTTGTTGACTTGATGGAAGACCTGAGGAGTTTTACCGTCCAGGTTCCGGAGCATTTCCGCTCGTATGCCCTAGATCACGAGGATGAGGGAACGAACCGCATGCATCTCACGGAGGATTTCTCGATACTCGACTCGAGGCCATCTCTCAATTACTTTCAAAGCCAGGAAGATTCCAGGGCTTTGGTGCTTGCGGACGGAGGGCCTTCGAATATCGTATCGACAATCCCTCAGGGCACCCCAGGGGTTATCATTAGCGATAATCGACCCTTTGTCCTGAAACTGGACCATTGCCATTCCGGACTCGCATATCTTGGGGTCCTGTTGTCGACTCTTCTGCCGAACTCTGAACTGGTCACCCCGCCATCAGCACAGGGCCTCGACAGGCACACCGCTTCCGAGATCGTGGCCCTTATTGTTGTACTGGTCAGAGGCGCCAAGGACCGAGAGGAAAGCGACCATATCCTCGGACGATTCGGTTTCTCCCTGAGAGAAGATCTGGACATCGTGACCATCTTGGCCGAGATCATGGAACTCGAATTGCTTGCGTTCATCGACCAAACCGTTCACGAGGGATCGCTGCAGTTGCTGATTGCTTGCGTTGATTTCTTCGACGCACTGGTTGCTTACACCCCCGAGCGCACTTGGTCATGGCTTTCCAGGAGTAGCTTGCTAGGCATCAACGCGGGAGTCAGTGCCCTGGTTGCTGTTGTGTCTGGCGTGGAAGTCAGGGTCGGCCAGTATGGCTTCTTGAACTCCTGCATTAGATTGTACGAGTCGATACTCGATGATGCCACCTACGGCGTAGTCAAGCGCAAACCCAAACCAGATGCTCTTCAGCCAAGAAGGCGTTTCGACTCGCCAATGGAGACTCCAGAGCAGACCCCAGAACGAACCATCTCGCTCGTGCTTGCTGCCTACACGCGAATTGCGCAAGATGTTCTACTCAATTTGAACGAATGGGGCTTCGGCATCCTCGAGGAGAAGGCGATTGTTGTCACGCGGTTGTGCACTGCCTTCAATGGACTACTCACATCATCTTATGGCATCGATCCAGATGCCAACGGCGATAAGAAGCTGACCGACGTGCTGTCGGTTGCCGCAACGACCCAGACAGTCTCGGACTTTGTTCTGGCACCGCTGTCAACAGTCTTGGCTCAGGGCATCGAAGTCAACGATTCTTCTTTCGTTCCTGCCCAGCAGGGCATGATTGAGAACCAGACAATTTCCGTCTGCAAGTATCTCACGACCGTGATCCGAACCTTGAAACTTCGAAGCGAGACCGCTGGCTCACTTCCAGCACAGCTCATCAAGCTGACGCCCTTGCTGACGACTCTATTTGCTGCTCGCCAAAGCTACAAGCAACCGATAGCTGAATTACTCGCTGAACTTCTCACGCCCGCAGCAGCAGACAACACTGAGCTTCCTTCCATCCTCGGACAACTCAATCGGGAAGAGTCGAAAAGCTTCCTGGACCTGCTCTCGCAACTTGATCTACCACTCAAAGATCTGAACACCGAGTGTACCATCTGGCGATTCCTCACAGCGATCTTGGAGAGCAACCAGCAATACTTCACTATGTATCTGCTGACAGGTTCGCTGCCCAAAGAGAAGTACAAATCTGGTGACAAGGCGGAGACTAGGGCAACACTTCTGGGCCACGCACTCGACCAGCTCGCCGACATACGCAACATGAAACCTGCGCGTGCCATCGCAATGCTGCACTTCGTGGCGAAGGCGCAACAGGTCTGGATCTGGGCCACCAATGAGGTGCGCACCAAGACCGACTTCCTGAAGAATGCGCTTGCTTGGCTCAACAATCTCAAGCCGATGTCGAGATCTGGCAACATCACTGAGGCCAAGAACGCCATCCCTGAGATCCAGATGGCCGGTCTTATATGCGACGTCCTTGCTGTCAACATGCACGCAAGCTTGGAGATCGGTGACAAATCGCAACTCAAGTCCATTGTACCAAACTTGAACTTCTTCACTGAGCAGGCAGTAAAGGTCGATGGCTACAACAACTCACTGCACTCAAACTTCGCCAAGAATCTACCCAAGAACATGCCTTGCGCGCCGGCAGACTTTAGACGAACACGGGCCAACCCTGCGTCTTTGGGCGACGATTTCTTCTACGATGTGAAATTGGCTAAAAAGATGTTGGCATATGATGCGCATTGGCACGGCAAGCAAGGATTTGGTGAAGAGTTCTGCCGTGCTAACATCAATCTGAGTCTCGTCGAGTCGCAGACCCGCCTGCTGAACTCTTGGAAGACATTGGCTACCACACTTGCCGAATGTGTCGACACAGATCCAGCACTCCAGCAAGTACTTGCAGGCACGGTCCATAGTGCACTCGAGGCGAACACCAACACAAACCTGGATATGCCATACGCAGCAGAGCTTTTGCAGACAAGAGCCGATCTCGCATTCGTCCTGACATCCCGCCTAGTGGGGATGAAGTCTGGGATTGAACAGGTCAGAGACTTGTTGCCCCTAGCTTGGCATCTCGTGAAAACCAGCCCGGTGGACTACGATATCGCAAGCACACCACAAGATCTAAAGTACTACACTACCCTCTTACAGATTCTGTATCTTGCTCTGCAGCCTCACGCATATCTGGATCCGAAGCCGCTGGCTGCTGGCATGGGCAACATGGCGCTCATCAGCCCCTCCACCGGTGGCATACTCATCGAAATGGTCGGCCGCACGATAGCTCCAGGTTTCCGCGCTCTCTGCGGCAACCTCCACACAAACATGGAACTGGCTCAGGCGGGCGACTTCCTGCTTCTCTCTGCTTTGCTGCGTGCGATACTGTCCGTCCAAGGCGTGAACCAAATTCATGCCCAGATCGCCGAAATGATCGCTGGCTCCAGTCTGGTACGCGGCGGACTCAGCCTGTTCTCCTGGGCCGATCAGCTAGCCGAACGCACGGAACAAGATCCCGTGTACGGAAGCATCGCCGTCAACTTCCTGGTCTCCCTCTCATCTGTGCCCCAGGTCGCCGAGCTCATGGCCACCGATGGCGTCCTCTCACAGCTCAGCTCCGCGAACCTGAGCAACTACTACCGCAAGGACGGAGGCAAGGGTCCCTTCGACGAGCCCGTGCGCATGTTCAGCATCTGGTCGGAAGGCTTCCTGCCCATCTGCCTCAACCTGCTCAACGCCGTGGGCCCGGCGATCGCAGCCGAGATCTCGGCTTTCCTCAACTCGTTCCCTGCACAGCTTCAGCGCGCAGAGAGGTCTCTGACCAACGCAAAGCCCTCGCCCCGTAACCCTCGCGCCGGCGCGGTTACGCTGGGCACAGTATCCGAGGCGCGCAGCCTCATCCTCATCGCGTTGGTCTTGAGCTCGGCGAGCTCGATCGGGGCCGCTGAAGGCATTGCAGGAGGCGACATCGAGGAGCTTCGAATGGATGTGCAAGCGCTGAGGGATGATGTTGAGAGTTTGACCAAGAATGAGAGGAGTCTGCGGGACAGGATCGTTCCTGCGACTGAGCGCGAGTTGGCTCTTCAGGCTATGAAGGGGAGCACGGGCGGACACGACGACGGACTACAGGCGGCGGTGGTGGGGGTGATGAAGAGCATTCAACAGATGGGTTGATGCGAAGGCGCATTTGTGAGGTCATCTTTTGTACGAGATCGGAAGGGAAGGGAATACACAGGCGTTGCTTTTTCAGCGAAGGCGTCTGGGAGAGTGGGTTGGCGCACACAATGTATGTAGTTGTACTGGGGGTTACTCACGTAGAAGCACCACCAAGAAAAACCATCTAGCCGGAAGAGCAAAGAATGAAAAGCTCACGGCACCCCACCCTAGCTGTACTGTATGCCGCCGCGCGTTGGTAATGTTATTATTTTCCTGAAGAGTATACCTATCGTCGACAATCTGACCGGGGCCTGAAGCCGAGGTGCACCCTGATAACTAAGGTAGCCCACCGCCTAAAATCCCCAACACTCAATTTAGGGTTCTGTTTTAGAGTTGCGCATGGACAAGTATTGATGGGGGGTGACAGATTCGATAAACATCGTTTCCGCAAGCGTGAGGTCTGCCCACGGTACTCCCCAGACAACTCTATAGCAAGCGCCGGGGGGCCATTTTAGATCCACGTGATGATATGGAGAAGGCCACGAGGTGATGGGCATTGTGCTTTTCCAGGCGAGCCGACCGAGAACGTAGATGTAACGTCGAGGAGAACCAAGAGAACGAACCTAAGAGAGCTCGTTCTTTGCTCTCTCTCAGACAAGCCTGCGGACGATGAGTGACTGCCTACCGGCGAGACAATCGGATTAGCACGCAATGGTATTTGTGATGGAAGGATTCTCCGGGCCAGGCGTAATCGCAATCGACTGCAGGTGGGCTCGGCTTGCAGGTGACAAGCAAGCAAAGCAAGCCAAGCGTCAAAAACAAGCTCGCCACCAAGCCCCGTCTCCGCTTTTGCTTCTTGTCTTTCTTATCGCAATAATGATCCGCGCATGCTTCGCAGAGGCTGGGCTGGGCCGGGCCTTTGAGCTGTTCTGGAATCTTGCTTCTTCCAGACCTTGGGCCGAACAACTTCGCCTCCTGTCGTGCGCTTTTTTTGGGCGCGCGCGTTGCCACACTGCTGATGCTGTGCGATGGAATACCAAACGGGATTGGGAGCTTGCTGCTGCTGTGTCTCCCCCGACGCCTTTATTCTGGTGCCAGTTCGAAACACGCGGCCATAGCACCGGCAGATGGCAGATGTGCGCTTGGGCTAATCGTGAATCGCCTACCTATCGCGTACGTGCGCACACGACCAAAGATCAAAGTGTGAGGGGCGGGACGGACGACTCGGGGTAGGCGAGACGGCAACCTTCACAGACTCCCAGCTAGCGTTGGGGAAAACAGTGGGGTTCTCTGGGACATCCGATGTAGACGTCGCTCTTTGCCTTTCGGTCTCTCCCCTGTACTGGAAGCTTTTGGGCCATGCTTATCGCGTATCCCATACGATTGAAGCCATTGCGTCTTCTTCGATTGTGGTGTGAAGACTACTGACTGGCGGATTTGCCTTTCCAGTAGCCTTTCGGCTTTGCCCATATGCCACGCCCGTGTTCCCATGTCATCTGTGCCCATCCACGCCCCGGCTCCTACGCAGGCCTTGGTCGTGGCCCAGGCCCCAAGGCTTGTACGTCTTGTATCTGCAGGGCTAGATGCGGGTGGCTTGAGGGCAGTGAAGGACCTACCTAACACGGCATGGTATGGTCGAAGGTATGGTATCAGCCGCTCGAGCATAGGTTGGTCGAGGCGGCGCTTTGTTGAAGTCTGCCTTGCGCTGCCTCGTGTGCAGAGAGAAGTGAGGTCTGGGAACATCCATAAAGTCTCGTGAGGTGCGCGTTGCGCGGGTTTGCTGTTAGCTATCCAACCTCAATCACTTACTCTTCCTCTCCTTGGGCCTCTCACGTGCGGCGGCAGTTCCCCTCGTGACTCCACGCAGTCGACTACCTCGAGTCACCAAACAAACTTGGTGAACACAAAGGCGTCTCTTTTCGACTGCGATCAATCGTCAATCGTTCACGCACGCACACAATGGCGACCTTTGACGAGGAAAAACACCAGTACGCCATCGACGGCCAATCATCGCCGACGTACGAGGATCATGATGTTCGCAAGGGCTCGGTCACCGCGGTCGGCGAGGCGGCTGCCCTCTATGGCAGTGTCGAAGATGCCGAGAGTAAGTCCAGGCTTCGCAAGTTTGCTCGTGTGGCCATGCTAACAGCTCCGCAGAGTACGGTTACGTTTCTCGAGGTCTGAAGTCTCGTCACATCCAATTCATGTAAGTTGCAATTGCGTCGAGGCCTAGAAGATGCGAATGCTGACACCCCGTCAGTGCCCTCGGCGGAACCATCGGTACAGGTCTATTCCTCGGTATCGGCAAGGCCTTCGTGAGCTCTGGTCCTCTCTCTGTTCTCCTCGGTTACACCCTTACCGGTATCGCCATCTACGCCATGATGCAGTGCTTGGGCGAGATGGCGACCTGGCTTCCTCTCCCGGGTGCCGTCCCTCAATACTGCGCTCGTTACGTCGACCCTGCCCTCGGATTCGCTGTCGGATGGAACAACTGGATCAGCAACTCTCTCACCCTCTGCGCCGAGATCTCGGCCGCTGCCATCGTCATCGGGTTCTGGAATGATACTATTAACCAGGCCGCTTGGATCACCATCATCCTCGCCCTCATCATCTGTCTGAATATCTTCGCCGTCTCCATTTATGGTGAAGCCGAGTTCATCTTCGCATCCGTAAAGATCATCACAATCGTCGGCCTGCTCCTCCTTGCTTTTATCATCGATCTTGGCGGTTCGCCGGATCAGGGCCGCCTTGGATTCCGTTACTGGTCTGAGCCGTGGGCCGCGATGAAGGCGTACGTTGGCGTTGGCAACACCGGACGTTTCGCTGGCCTCTTCGCCACACTCGTCAACGCTGCCTTCTCCTACGGTGGTGTCGAGATGGTTGCGGTTGCTGCAGGTGAAGCGGAGAATCCCAGAAAGAACATCCCCAAGGCTGTGAAGCGTGTCTTCTGGCGTATCCTGTTCTTCTACGTGCTTGGATCCCTTGCCATCGGTGTGATAGTACCCGCCGATGACGATCGTCTGCTCAGTGGAGGTGCCGGCGCTGCTAGTTCGCCTTGGGTCATTGGAATCGTTCGCGCTGGTATTCCTGTGCTTCCTCACATCATCAACGCAGTCATCCTCACATCGGCTGCTTCCTCCGGCAATGCGTTCTTGTACACTGGCTCCCGTTACCTCTTTGCGCTGGCTCAGAACGGCCAGGCTCCCAAGGTCTTCCTGACTTGCACCAAGGCTGGTGTTCCAGTTTACTGCGTGTTAGTCACAGCATCCGTCGGACTTCTCACCTACATGACTGTTTCGTCAGGCGCCAACAACGTCTTCGGCTGGTTCCAGACTGTAAGTTGTCATCTTGAGCGCCGTCCTTTTCCAACCAAATACTGACCCATACACAGCTCACAACCATCACCTCCCTCTTCACCTGGATTTCCATCCTCATCGCCTTCCTCGGCTTCCGCAAAGCCTGCGACGCCCAGGGTGTCACGCGCGCAGACCGACCTTTCAACTCCAAGTTCCAGCCTTTCACAGCCTACGCTGCGCTGGTCTTCTTCATCATCATCGTCGTGTTCAACGGCTGGAAAGTCTTCACCCACGACGCCATCACCGGCGAGTCCAACTGGTCGATCCAGGACTTCGTCACTGCGTAAGTTTGACTCCCAGATATCGCGGCATTCTCCCGCAATCCACTTTGTTCCATCAGCTAACTCGTTTCTCCCTTGCAGGTACGTCGTCATCCCCATCTACCTCGGCCTCTTTCTGTTCTGGAAGCTCTACAAGAAGACCAAGTTCGTCAAGGCCTCGGAGGCCGATCTCTGGACTGGCAAGGCGGCTCTTGATGCTGAGGTCTGGCCTGAGCAAAAGCCGAGGAATTTCCTTGAGAGGGTCTGGTTTTGGATTGCATAAGTGGACCAGCCATTGGTTGTTCCGAGCGTCTTTGATTTTGTCGTCGGAAGGAAGGATGTCGGAGAGCCTTAGACGGCGTCTCTCTTTGGTCGACCATTGACTGGAGATCTCTCCTTCCGATTAGCGAAGCCGAGCACACATACAGTGCGATGCACGATTGGATCGTAGGAAGTCGTCGCCGAGAGATTTGTGTGTGCGTGTCGGCTTGTAATGATTGTTAGCTGATGAAATGATGTTCGATTCACACACAAAAAAACTCACACCAAAACACGTACCATCGATTGCGGGTGTCTTATGTTCATCTGCTGCCTACATGAGGCGTCTTGTCCACGGCAACTCCCCTTCTTCGTGCCAACACTCCTCTGGATGACCACGGCTTTGTCGCTCGCTGTCAACTCTTTGGCGCGGCAAGCGAGCAATGATCAAATGGAGAAGCGACAGAAGAAGGAAGAAGAAGAAGAGGCTCAAAAATGCTTCATTTGCCTGATCGCTTACATAGTGCATGTACTGTACTTGTGGGCCACGCCCTACGCATGGTCATTACATAAGCTTTTTTGTTGATGGCACGGTAGTACAAGCGACTTCCGAATGTCAGAATCGCGCTCTATCCCAGTGAGATGACAGTAAACAGATAATAATCTCTCACTAGGTTGAGATGCAGTAAGCGGCAGTATCAACACCCTTCGTGGGCCATAAAGATGTTGGTGCTGTTGACATTGTCTGTTTGACTCCATCAAAAGTACGGGGTGAAGTCGGCCCGCCTCCACCGTAGTAGAGACCCTACGACCAGCTGTACATACAACAACATTACCTACTGTCAAATCAAATACGAAACCCGGACATTGAACGCCGTGCTTCAAACAATCCAACGATCACAAAAGAAACAATCAAAGCCCTCACAAAAAATGGACCCCTTCAGCTCCGACGGCGAGCTCGTCAACATCCACACAGCCTTCATCCAAGGCCAATACCAACTCGTCCTCTCCGACTACGACTCGTCCGACTTCTCAGAAAGCAACCGCCTCGCCGTCCAAATCCTGCAACACCGCGCCCAAATCGAACTCGGCCAAGCCTCCGAAGTCCTCTCCACCGTCTCCGCCTCCAAAGCCTCCAGCAGCCCCGACCTCGCCGCCGTCCGCGCCTACGCAACATTCGCCAGCACACAAGACGATGCGTCCGTGGCCGAAGCAGAGAAACTCGCCGAGGCACAAGGAGACAATCTGACGGTCCAGCTGCTGTGCGGCACTGTCCTGGCGCGAGCGGGCAAGCAGGAGCAGGCGCTGCAGCTGCTGGCGAAGCACCAGGGGAGCTTGGATGCCGTTGCGCTGATTGTGCAGATCCACTTGAGCCAGAACAGGACTGATCTGGCGGTCAAGGAGGCCAAGGGCGCGAGGAGCTTTGCGCAGGACGCATTGCTTGTGAATCTGGCGGAGAGCTGGGTTGGCATCCGACAGGTATGTTTGATTTTGGGAGGGAACGGACGGAGACTTGTACGGATGGGTACATGCTGACATGGTGATACTACAGGGCGGCGAGAACTACCAGAAATCCTTCTACGTCTTCGAAGAGCTCGCGCAAGCTCCCTCCTCTGCGTCTGCTACCTCGCTCATCGCCCAGGCCGTCTCCGAGCTCCACATGGGCCGCCTTGAGGAAGCAGAGACGGCGCTCGATCAGGCTTTGACTCTGGAGCCTGAGAACAGTACTGCGATCGCCAACAAGTTCGTTCTCGACACCATTGCAGGCAAGGACGCCAGCGAGTCACGTGCTAAGCTGGAGAGCGTGGACAAGGGCAATGAGATTCTGGCCGATTTGGCGGCGAAGAGGGAGGCGTTCCAGACTGCAATGGCCAAGTACAACCCCAAGTTCGAGCCCTGAGGTAGAACATTCCTGGTCGGAAGCGAAACGATATCATAGGCAAGGCGGCGTTCAGGGAGTTTCACAAAATGGAAGGGAGGCGATTAAGAGGAGCATTGGCTATCATGTCACATCATCACCAGCGATTTTGCCGTTGACAACAAGCAAGACGGGAAGAGCGTAGTCATGATCATTGTACAGGGGTCGTAAGAGAGGAACAGGATCATGTCCCTCAAGAAAATCTAGAATCTTAGCTTCGGGCCCAGGAAGACGACGAGGAACAAGAAGACCCAGAGCGCGAAAATGCACCCGTACAGCTTGATGCGTCCCCACCAACCCTGGCCCTCGCTCATGCGCCGTAGAGTCCCCATCTTCGCGCCCGCAGCTTCCATCCCCAAACTGCTCTTCTCTAGACTGCTCTCGGCGCGCTTCATCACGTCCTTCTCCGCTTCCAGGCTCGCGCCAAAGTTCATCGTGCTCTCCTTCAGCGCGCGCGCCAGCCCCAGTAGTCCGTTTGTGAGGGCGTCTTGCTCCGAGCGGTTGTGCGACATCAGCGCCTCTGTCGTCTCGAGATCGGGGTGCTGCTTGCGGCCCGCGAACAGCTCCTCTCTCGCCGTGGTGGAAGCGGCGCTCTTGTTGTCTGCCGCGGACAGAGGTTTGCGCGAGCGCATCTCTCGCTGGTTCGCTTGTTGCTGTGCATCCGAAACCGCAGTCCTCAGCGTCTCTCGAGGGTCGACGTTTGCTTCCAAGCCATTGTCTGCGTCTGGTCTCGCGGGCGCGTATGAAGGTTGCTGTGTTGTGGTCGAAGCATTTGATTCCTCTCCTTCGTCGTCGCTGTCGCTATCGACATCGTCTTCCTCCTCCTCCTCTTCGCCCAGCCGATTCAGTTCTTCCAGTTTCGCATTTAGCTGCTTCACTAGCTCGCGCTTCTGCTGCAGGTCGGCTTGGATCTGTTGTTTCTGCGATAGTTGAGAGCGCACGCTCGCGCTTTGCTTCTCGAGCGAGAGGAGCAGCGTGCGTGCCTTTTCGACGTTTACGCCCACGCGGTTGCGCTCGTATTGCGAGGTGCGGAGTTTGGGGTCTGCGTCGGCGGAGAGTAGGGTGTGGTCTAGGCGGGTGAGGAGGCGGTTTAGGGCTATTGTTTGGGAGGGGTCCATGGTGCGTGGGTGTGTTTGTATGTGCAGATCGAACGAGTGTGGTGTTTCGGAAGTATCGAGAGATGTCTTTCGTCGGATCCGTAATCTGTTCAGAGCCGTATGTGTAGTCTATGTACACGTTTATGTTTTGGCAACATTCACTTCCGAGGTGCACTAGTAGCTTCAAGCTGCGTCATTGCTCGTTTTCGTACACATTGGTCAAAACATGTTTTCAATACTTTCACAGATCATCAATGCCCTTTATCCTCATGGTGTTGCTATGTACTACCGATTTTAAATCGATCGGTTTCCCCAAGTATTAGTATTTGATTGGACCGACTTGATGTCCTCGCATTATGAACTGGGCTTTGGATCGTATGATTTATGGACATTGATGGACTTTACAGTTTGTCGATCGGTTTTGACATTGTGAACTGAAGCTACCCAGGCGAAACATATCAATTGATATCGACCAGTTTATTCGCATCTCGAATAAACCTACAGAGACCAGCATATCGAATGTGATTGTAGTTGAATGATCCAGACATGCCTTGAATAGGGTTAGGGTTGGGGTTGTCTCGAAATCCGAAATGACTTGGTCGTTGTTGGAGTTAATTTTGGACGGATGGTCGATCGAGTCACGAGCTCACATGGCATTTGTCAGATCTGACACTGCCTCATCGTTCAATCGCCATATTCCTATGTAGGAACAAAGCTTTCAGTAGGCTGACACTTCGTTCGGATGTCGCTTTGTCCGTGCCGATCACAATGGAATCCTTTTGGCGTGGGGAAGCTTTTTGGCCCCCGCTGTGCAGTCGACCTCACTTCTTGCCCTTCAGAACATTACCGCCACGGCAACCAATAGTACTCATCAGCCACGTCTTCTACACAACATCCACAACAGAGGAAAACAATTCAAGATGGTCGGTACTAGGAATCACCCAAAAGACTTCCCGGCGATACCTACCGAAACACCTACAAAGCGAATCACTCGCGCTTCTGGATCCACGACCTCATCTTCAGTTGAAATGACACCGCCATCACCTCAAGTCTCTTCTCCGTTGACCTCAAACATGAAACAAGTACCCATGAAGAGCCAACCATCTTCAACATCACGAACCACGCCCACGACACCCAACGCGCAGCTATGGGCTCACACTCCACCCGCGATTACCCTCCCCTGGCTCTCCATCGGTCTCCCTCTGGTCATCTGGGATACGATCTACATCCTAGGTCGACCTCACACTTTCGCAGGTGGTGCGATCGCATGGCCTCTCTGGATTCCGTACGAACTCTACGGCCGCGTAGACCCCGTTTACAGCCCCGAGTCCTACTACAGCGGCCTGGGATGGACGGGTGCACAGGCCTTGGGCAACGTCTTCGAGACGTTAGCTTACTTCTTCTACATGTGGATTGTTGTCACGCATGGGCGGAAAGAGGGCAAAGGGCCGGGTGTGTTGGGCTCGTTGGGTGCTTTGGGCGAGAGGCGAAGGGTTGGGGGGATGTGGGGTGCTGTTGCTAATCTGGTCGGGTATACGACCTTTATGGTAACACTTGCGAAGACGGTGCTGTACAGTAGGTCGTGGGAGGCTTGTTTGGTTGATGGCGTTGATGCTGACATGTGCTGGTGTAGTGTACAACGACGCTTTCATGGGATTTCCGACTTTCTGGCACAACAACTGGTTCAACTTCATCTTTGTCTACGCCCTCCCTAAGTGAGTATATGAGGTAGATATATGGCGCTGAGACTGAATGCTGACGGCGTGATACTCGCAGTGGCGCCTGGATTGTAGTCCCGACGTACCTCTGCTACTTCTTTGCTTCCGAACTGCTTGAAGGTCTCACATTTGCCGCAGAGGGCGATCGGAAGGTGAGATAGCAGTCTCGGACGAAGCGAGTAAGACAACGATCAAACGAACCTGACGATAAACGAACGATATGAGTTGATGGAGAACTGTGGCATTGTGCATGATGCATGACAAAGAACTTTCGTCGCCTGAGAATACATTTAGCCATTTCGATACAAGGCTGTATACACAAGGCAGATATATACGGAACTAACACTGACATACCACGCAACCGATGCTGATATCACCGCCTATCGATCCATTTCAAGTGCTCGTTGTCTACGTATTTGCCCACAACCGGATTGAACGATCAGGTCCAAATCGGAAGCGTGCTCGGACGTCGACGGAGTTGCATCACGCAGCACTCAAGCAGAGTCCTCTCCGACAGGTCAACGCGATCAGTATCGTCGCAAGATAGTATTACCGCCAGCACAAAACACGAAAGCCGCAGCACTGAGACAGCCTCTTCTCCAGCAGGCCAATGCAATTCGGTATTGCTGAAGGATAGCAGTACCGCCAGCACCCAGCAAGAGAGACGCCTCACTCAGACAACCCCCTCTCCGGTAAATCAATACGATCCAGTATCGTCGAAGGATAGCAGTACCACCAGTGTGCTCGTACAGCACGCATCACTCAGGAAGCCTTCTCTCCGGTGGGTCGATGCAATCCAGTCCGGTTGAAGGATAGCAGGACCATTAACATACAGCACGAAAGACGCAGCACTCAGAAAACCTCCTCACTGGTAGATCAATGCAGTTCAACATTGTCCAAGGACAGCAGTACCACCAGTGTGCTCGCACGCAGTTCCCAACTCATCTCACTTCACTCCAAATCTCATCCACACCTCACCTGCGCCACGGGCCCCCCCTCCCGTCGTCGTCACTCGTTGTTTGCTGCGCGCACAACCCCGCTGCTGCCTAGCTATTCTGCCTTCATTTGCACCGCTCTCTCTCCCACCTTTCTTCCTCCCACCACCACCACCACGTTTTTTTTTTGCCGCCGGCACATCAACACCGCGCACGCATAAAGAAGGTGGTACCATCACACACACACACAAACACACACACCACCACCACCGAGCACCACCATCGCCGCCGCCGCATACCGCGCGCACCACCGCCGCCATGATTTACCTCTTCTGCGCAGTCTTGTTCGCATTGATGTGCCTCCATCTCCTAGAGAACGACTGGGACATCGAGTCCCTCGGCTCCGTTTTCTTCGCCTTCTTCGCCGAGATCAACGAGCTGACCGACGAGCTCGAGCAGGCCGAAGGCTGCCGCGACCACCACAGTCGCAACTACAACCATGTCGAGAAGGAATGCGCCCTCCTCCAAGAGAAGGTCGACGAGCTCAAGCTCGCCCTCGCCGTCCACGAGGGCGTTGCCGTTCCGAGCCCGCCAACAGGGCCCAACTACAACGCATCCTCGTCGGCCACCCACGTTCCGTCCGGTGCGCAGGCTGGCGCCAAGTGGACCGCTCCTCTCGTCCCCGGAGCCCCAACCGCCCCCGCCCCTCCCACCACCCCCACCATCTCGCCGACCTCCCTGCCCGCCCACTACGCACGGGGTCCTCTGTCTTCTGCCGTCCGTGAGGACGAGTACGAAGACGAAGACGAAGACGAGTAAAGGTCGGGGTTGGGGTCGAGGAGGGAGTTGGCGGTGTTGAACCAGGCGTTGAACCAGGCACGGCCTGTCTGGAGTACGCGTCCGCAGTGGCCTAGCCCTCGGCGTTGGAAACGACCGCTGTGCCTCTTCTTCGCTCTGGTAGACATGCAGGTGATCGGGGTACTCGAAGCTTGAGTGAGTAGCGGTCGCCGGTGGCTTAGACAGCACCAGCCGTGAAAATTCGCTGGGTACTTCACAGTCCGATTGCAGTACCTGTTGTCGAGCGGCTTAGACAGCGTTCATCATGGAAACAATCGGACTGGCACGGTCGCCTGCATGGTGGAGTTCGAGGGTAATTGAGGTAGATAGAGTGTGGTGGAGAGAGAGGGAGAGGCCTGCGATGAGGGATTCCGCCGCCTGCATGAATGAATACATACCATGATACCAAGTTTTACCCGTCATAATTCTTCCTTGTGATTTCCAATGTCTTCCCAATTCCCCTAATCATTATGTGCTCTCTCACCGGTGATATGGGCTCGATTATAGGCGGGAGTCTTAGGTACTACCGCAATGCACAATGGTTGCCAGTGAGATACCCACTTCTCGAAGGCTGTCTCTCACTGGCACTGCTGTCTATATTGCACGCGAAAGTCTTAGGTATTACCGCAATGAGGAACATGCACCAGTGAAATACCCACTTCTCGAAGACTGTCTCTCACTGGCACTGCTGTCTAAACCGCATGCGAAATACTTAGGTACCACCGCAATGAACGATGTGTACCAGTGAGATAGCCACAATTGGAAAGCTGTTTCTCAGCGGCATAGCTGTCCTGATTGTAGGCGAAAGTCTTAGGTATTACCTCATGAGGCAATAGGTGCCAGTGAGATAGCTACAATCCGAACGCTGTCTCTCAATGGCGAAGCTGCTTGGATCGTATGCGGATGCATTAGGTATTACCACTGAGAGTGACGGTTGCCAGTGAAATGCCCTCCATCCAAAAGCTGTTTCTCACTGGTATAGCTGCCTAGGTCGTAGGAGAATGCATTAGGTATTACCTCATGTGCTGAGGGGTGCCAGTGAGATACACCTACTTCAGACGCTATCTCTCAATGATGTAGCCGTCCGCATTATAGGCGAAAGCATCAGGTATCAACACACAGGATTCGACTTGCCTTTGAGATGTACCGATATCGAAAGGTGACTCTCCGTGGTGACATGGAACTAGTCGTAGGCGGAGGCATTAGGTATTACCGTACAAAAAGTACGTTTCCGGAGAGGGGTAGCTTTCCAAGAAGGTGTCTCCCTACGGCAACATGGACTTGATTGCAGGCGGAAGAGTTAGGTATTACCATAAGAGGCAATAAGACCCAGTGAGATACAGCCTTCTAAAAAGAGATATCTCGATAGTATCGGAGAGCAGGACGCAGACCAGAGATGAAGGCATTACCTTATGAGATATAGGTCCCCGTCGAGATGCTGAGAGATGCGTATAGCTCTCTCGGTGGTAAGGTGAGTAAGAATATGTGCGGAGCGATTTGGTATCACCACGTAAGATTCGAAGACCCACTGAACTACTCGAGCATGCATGCGGCCTTCTCCTCGGTGAGATGGGCAACGATTCACGCGGAGCAATTAGATAGCACTGTTGAAGACGTACGGACGTCGTATAAGGACGTTGCTCCTATGTAGAATGGCTCGGCGGTATTGCCGTGGGTTTCTCAGGCGGAAGGCTGAGATAGTAGGTGCTACACAGGAGTACGTAAGACGGTGAAGCGTTGACATCGACGGTTTAGGCTCTCGAAGAAATGCAGTGATTCTTCTCTCGTTAGGCCGGGTGGTATTAGCTCGATAACGCGGCCTGACTGTCCGATGCGTAGGTGATCCATGTTAGAGGAGTCTGTTGACAGCATCGCGTACCTGAACTTTCTCGAGAGTAGGAGGTAGAAGTGCAGGTAAAGGTCCTGTGTTGGTGTAACATGGGAGCTATCGTGACATGGTCTCTCGCTTGAGGTAAAGCGATTGTTGAAGTTGATTTGCTGGATATTACTTCGATAGCAGCATGTCGCTGCTGGCAACTTGCATTCGGTGTTTCTCCTGGAAGAATGAAGATGTTCCTCTTGTTGGAGTGGAGGGCACGAGCTCAATGGCACTGACTTGGCCAGACTGTTGAATATCGTACGGTCTGTATGTCAGCTATCATGCATGTGATGAAGTCCTGGTAATGTGCCATCTGCAAACGCTTGCAGTGGTTTGAATCCGGGCGGAAGTGCCTCGCGTGAAAGCCGAAAACGCGTCTCCCACGCGACACTCGACTTGACACCGATTGCACTTTAGGTAGAAACAACACCACGACCACAACATACACAATCATGGCTCTCTTAGTAGACAAACATCGTCCGCGCTCTCTGGATGCACTCTCATACCACCCTGAACTGTCGGATCGCCTGAAAGCACTGGTAAGACCCGGCAAATACGCCCCGACTGCCTCGTAGATTTACAGTGCTAACAAATATGTTCAAATAGGCGGCCAGCGGCGACTTCCCACATCTGCTCATCTATGGACCTTCCGGTGCAGGCAAGAAGACGAGAATATCGGCAACATTGAAGGCACTCTTCGGACCGGGCGTGGAAAAGATCAAGATCGATGCGAGAGTGTTCCAGACAACGAGGTGAGTGGGTTTGAGGATGGAGGCGCACCGCAGATGGGAGAACAGCACACGACCACACGGGCGAGATATCCTGTTGATTATCAGCAGCTGACACTACATTTCTCTCCAGCAACCGCAAGCTCGAATTCACCCTCGTATCCTCCAACTACCACCTCGAAATCACACCCTCAGATGTCGGCAACTACGACCGTGTCGTCATCCAGGACCTCCTCAAAGAAGTCGCCCAAACACAACAGGTCGATCTTGCCGCCAAGCAGCGCTTCAAGGTCGTCGTGATCAACGAAGCCGATCACCTCACACGCGATGCGCAAGCCGCTCTCCGTCGCACCATGGAAAAGTACAGTCCGAACTTGCGCCTCATCCTGCTCGCCAACAGCACAAGTAACATCATTGCTCCGATCAGGAGTAGATGTTTGCTGGTAAGAGTTGCGGCGCCGAGCGTACAAGAGATCACGGGCGTGTTGAAAGGTGTGGGAGAGAAAGAGGGCCTGAAAGGCGGCTCTGGGTTGGAAGAGAGGGTAGCCAAGGAGTGCGGAAGAAACCTGAGAAGGGCACTGTTGATGTACGAGGCGGTGCATGCACAAAAGTGAGGACACCCGGCGAGTCCAAAAGTTCATCACGATGCTGACTGTTGTTTCCAGCGACCAAATCACGGAAAAGACCCCCATACCACCGCCGGACTGGGAGGCCTTGATCGAGGTCATTGCAAAGGACATGATCGACGAGCGGTCGCCCGCAAGAATTCTTCAAGTGCGAGCTAAGCTCTACGACTTGCTCACACACTGCATCCCTGCGACAACAATCCTGAAGGTATGTCTTTGGGCTCTGTCGCACCCTGGAAGACAATCTGGCTAATCTGCAATCTCAGACCCTCACATTCAAGCTCATGCCAAAGATCGACGACAGTCTGAAGTCAGACATCGTCAAGTGGAGTGCATTCTACGAACACAGAATCCGGAACGGAAGCGTACGTCTGCCATCCTTGGAATGAATCTGCACAATCACTGACACGCGAATAGAAAGTCATCTTCCACCTTGAAGCCTTCGTGGCGAAGTTCATGCGGTTGTACGAAGGGTAAGTTCGGCAGCTTGTCGCTCTCACTATCGACATTGACTGACTCATTCATTCCAAAGGCATCTCATGGACATGGACTTGGACTTCGACGACTAGATGTATGGCTAGCTACACAGTAGCTTATCCAAAGCCTGTGCGATCGTGTTGTGAGTTTAGCGAGGCGTTTCGGCTGGGAAACTGTAGGTATGAAGCTTTTGCCTCTTGTTAGTAGGCAACTCCGAAAACATTCTAGATTGAAAGTCTCGTGCTTGTGTTACATGTACATGTCAATGGTGATGTACTTTGGTTTGTTCTTACCTCTCGAAAATGATTACCTCGATTCGGAGATTCTTGAGGCCACAGATCAAACGTCATCGCAACGTATGTACCTATGTATGCATGCTTAGAATGTCGAGAGTGGTTGATGGCTTTCGCAACGAACGATCAGCTGGACTTCCTGGGCGGGAAATACGGAGGTAATTTAACTGGCAATAATCCGACGAGATGCTGTTGAGACGGCATTCTGCAGATGTGTCAAGGGCTGGATGGTGTTGAGATCCTGCCGTGTGATGAATCGCATTCTGACGTATGTACCTCCCCGCTGGAGCTTGCCCTTGAAGATGCAGAATCAACAAGGCGCATTGATTGAGAAGCTGTTTCGATAGCTCTCACCTCTATACATTCGTACTACTTTCTCAACAAGTACAACCACTCAAAACCACTTTCCAGCCCTAGACTTCCACAAGACTTGATCCGCACAAACTCAAGCTCCCACACCACAGCCTCTACCAAAGCGACAACAAGATGACGTCCAACCTAATGGAAACCGAAATTGGCGGCGAGCAGACTCAGTACGTATATCCCCGGAGACCCAGACACATAACTACTTGAACAAAAGGCTGAAACTCCATCCCCTCCCCTAGATACGAGAGCGAACACACCGACACAATCCCCCACAAGAAGTCCGGCGGCCAGATGGGCCAGGCCGAAACCGCCGTCGACGTGCAACCCGAAGCCGCCGCGCAGCAAAAGGCCGAGAGGGGCGAGAAGACGGCCGAGAACATCAGGTACGGCCAGGCGCTCTCAGAGTCGGGCGTTGGCGGTTTCACTTCGACGAGCTCGGGGAGCGCGGCGCAGGAGGGCGCTGGCAGGCAGTCGCAGTCGCAGCAAGAGCAGGACTCGGCCGATGCGGTGCAGAGTAGGAAGGCCGAGGGCTATGGTGGCGAGAAGGATATGAACCGCGAGATTGGTGCTTAGGGGGTTGGTTTGGGTTAGTGGTAATGTCCATGTCTACGATTGCATGTATACACGATGGTTGCGTCTTGAATTTGGGATTGGGGCCAATGGGCAGTGGTTGGTTGGTATGTATCGCCACCGCGACTGTGTGAATGATTCAGCTTTCTTCGAATGTTGTGTTGTCGTTGGGCTCGATCGAAGTTGTGGCAATAGTCCATGCAACACAGCCGCCTGCGCTGTGCCTGGCGAGTTGTGGCAGCATGGTGTCTTGCAGGGCTGAGTCCGGCTATATCGTACTCGAGCCGCTGGCCATCGGGCAATTGATTGGACAGATGCAGTCCTTTCCGCAGGCGAGGTCACAAGACTGCATCACTTTCTCGCGTGTATGCACAGCTGCTGAGGCTGGGTATCGTCAGCCGCAGCAAGCCACACTGCATATTGCAGCTCCGCCCACCTCAACATGCTTCACGACACCAGCTGATGCGAAGAGGCAACGACCGCAGCAGTCCGTCAATGCATTTGAGCGCCACATTCGCCACACGAGGCATACTACTTCATGCCTCAATTCCCCTTCCAGCCGCCTCTCTGTGATTTAGCGCCAGGTCGCTAGGCTGTCGACTGCTCCGCCCACCATCTTCACCGGTGGGGACGCGCCTGAGGTGCTCAGCTTGGGGGCGAGGCGTCGACGAGAGTATGGGATTGTAGCTGTGCACAGCCTTGTAGAAATGCCATCCATTACCGTCATTTCCTCTTGACCACCGTCATCTGTGAAGGAAACATAGTTTGCAGCGATGGCACTGCCCTATACCTCGCATCACATCTCACCACCCATGCCCGACTACCACCTACCTTTAGAACACGTCGATCCACCTTGCCTCATGTCGAACTCTTCGGATTCGTTTGGTTTTCCGGAAGTCAAAGCATCCGGTTCACATCATCTCACACTTGCCACATCATCGTTGTCATTGTCGTCGTCGTCGCCCAGATCGTCGCTCTACTTGGCAGTGAGGTTGCGATCGTTGGTCGACTCATTCCGGAAGCGAGTCAAGCAGCGTCCGCACGTTGCGAAGAGGAAGAAGGCTGACGGTGGGACTTTTTGCCGGGATATCGAACGGGAGGCGTACGTTGCCATTGATCGTTACCTTGGTCGAAGGCCTAAGCGTGCTACGGGTGTCAGGTTGAGGGAAGGAGTGAAGAGATCAACTGCGAGAGACGGCGCGGCTCTTTCACATGACAAAGCAGTGAAGAAGTATGCTATTAGCCGCGACTTTGAAGTCGAATCTCAAGACAATAGGACAATAGGAACGCTGACGAGACAACAATAGGTCATTGTCGAACATCGATCACGCTGCCGGCTTCAACACACTGCCACTGTCCACCCTCGCTGCACGCGACGAGCTGTTCCTTTCGCGCAAAGCTAACCTTTTCGTCAAGCATTTGAGCATCAGCGAACTGCAGCATCTGATCGTCAACGTGAGAGACCTTCTCGATACGCTTCATCACGCCGGCAGACCTCACTCCAGCGCGCCCATCTCGACTTCGGACGATCCGGCTGAATTTGCGTACGAGCCCGCGTACCTTGCCAACCTCACGCACCTGCTTCTGTGCCTCCAGTCGCAACTGTTCTGTCAGCTCGTCCATCGCTGTGTCGGACTCGTGCGTGCCCATATCATCGAGTGCCAACGGACGCATCAGCGCTCGTGCGAAGACTGGTTCTTCGAGTATCCTGACGCCCGACACCCGCTGTCCACGACATGGCCCTGGGCCATTAAACCTTCACTCGCCGTCCTCTGGGGTGTCTGCTGGATGTTCGCTGGCCCTGCCATATACTGGGACAAAGAAGGAAACGTGATCGACCATCAAGGCAGGATCCTCGTCACAAGCCTGCAACTTGCTCAGCTGAACTCGGACCCGACCTTCACGAGTAGTGAGCAGCGGAGCACACCACAGCGCATGCAACAGCACAGCAATCCAACTTCATCGAACAACCTTGCAAATCAGAACATGTCGAGGGCGAGGGTGCTTTATCCAGAAGCTGGTGCCTACCCGCCACAGAGTCTTGGCGCTCCTCCCGCCTCGGGCAAGCCTCGGCTCAGCTCATCGCACCTACCGGACAGAGCGATGATGAGCGCTCAGCCACCGTCCGCCACGCAACAAAACAGGCCGAACAACAACTCTTCGCGCCCATACAACGCACATAGTGGTGAGTCACGGCGCATCTCCTTCTGCCTATCGGTTCGCGACGCTGACCCCGAGGCAGCCATCCAGCATCAGGCTCCAGGATCCCATCTCGGCCTAGCCCCCGCCAACTCAAATACACCCTACTCTGCTGCTCAGCCCGCCGCGCACTCCGTGGCTGGAGGAGGCCCTGCTTCTTGGCTGCCTCAGCTGCCTCAGGACGCGAATTTTCCGATTCACCACCCTCCTCAGGCCTACAACACATACCTCGAGCAGCCGTGTGTGTACGAGCAGTGGCAAGAACCGCATCGCACGTCGCAGGAACATCTTCTCGTCCCGCAGCCAGCGCATACACGTGGCAATACTGCACCTCAGACTCACTGCTCGCCACTGCGTCGTTCGCGTTCTAAGGGTCAGGTGACTCCCGTTATTAGAGTCACCACGGAGCAGCCAAATACTCCGGATTCCCAGGTGCAGCCTCAGGACTCCCTTCACTCTTCAGCGACATCTCTTTACACGCCCTACGATTACGGAGCGCCCGCATACTTCGAAAATCCCGTTTCTTTTCCTCAGCAACTGAACCACGAAATGGCAGAAATTCAGGTCCAGCAACAGGTCGGTCCTGGAATCGCCTCACCCATCAGCGAAAACCCGGATCTGAGTCGACCCATATCGCCTGTGCAGATGACCGACCCCAACTTGAGAAAGCGATCCTTTTCGGAAATGTCTCAGGGACCGCCTCACATGCACATGGTGCCCACAGACCAACAAAGCCCTCAAGGGGTGGCTTACGAAACACCAAACGGCATAGAAGACGGAGGGCACAAGGTGCAACGCATGATTAAGCGCGGCGATCCACCTCAAGCCCACGACGGCAAATACTATTGCAATTTCGCTCCGGAGTGCGCTGACCAGTATTTTGACCGAAAGTGCGAGTGGAGGTAAGTCCAGACAATATCTAACTTTAATCGCACTTATTCTGACTGACCATTCTCTAGCAAACACATGGATAAACACGATCGTCCATACCGTTGCCCACAGCCTGGGTGCGCCAAACTTCAGGGCTTCACATACTCCGGAGGACTGTTGCGCCACGAGCGCGAGGTCCACGGAAAACACGGCGGTCCCAAGGAGCAGCTCAGATGCACGGTCCCTGAATGCAAACGACACACTGGGAAGGGCTTCACTCGAAAGGAGAATCTGAACGAGCACCTTCGCCGCGTGCACGGCATCACATCCACCACCGACACAGCGCATCTTCGACAGATCGCGGTTGATGCTGGGCCCGGTGCCGAGATGATGGAAACTCCTGCGTCTCGCTTCTCCGACACGGGGGAGGTGGACGAGTTCAACGCCGCGCCACCAGCCTATCCGGACCTTACCAAACGCAGGCGTCTCGATACTAGTGTGAGTGGCGGATCTGATGACCTTGAAGTCGAGCTCCAGCGCCTCAAAGCGGACAACCGGGAGAAAGACGAGCGTATTCGCGGATTGGAAGAGAAAGATGCGGAGAGGGAGGCTCGGCTCAAGTCCCTCGAAGACAGGCTGATGGAGTTCACCTCGCATGGTCTTCATCAGCGAGTTCCTGATCAGGCGCAGATGGAGACCTATCCTGACTTCCACCACGGCAATGTCGACGCGATGCAGCAGGCACAAGAACCATAGTAGGTGATGCGTATGAGAGCTGTGAGTGAAACGACCTGGGCGGTTCGGAGTGTCGTTTTGCACGAACGTGCATGCCAGAAAGAGGGGAGCTTTGGAGGACTGATGATTCCCGTCGGCTGCTGGATCGCGCAGTCTAGCGGAAGAGCGGATGAAGTGTGGTGGTGGTGTCGTTTTTTTTTTTCCTTTTCCTTTTGATCGTTTCAAATACCCAACTTCATTCTCGGTCTGATAGAGGGATGGGGAACCCGTAGTCTTCCAATGCCAGCTTCATTGATGTTCTAGTTCCGGGATTTCTGTTTCATGCAATGGGGTTTGAAGTGAGGTCTTCTTCTACCTATTCCGGCTGATCACGCCTGAGGCAGATGTGTTCTTGGTGGTTGCCTGAGGTCTTGCGCACGGGTTGTTTTTCAAATCCCCTCTAGTTAAACTTCACACAGACTTCTCGGAGTACGATACCTGCCATCCCATTTTCGAACGCTCGCATGTACGCGATATAACCTCTCCACGCATCACAGTAAGCTAACCTTCTTACTTGGAGTGGCAAAAACTGTTTGCATGCCTTTCGAGTATCACCCTGTGGCCTGATCCGCTGTCTACAACGGGGCGCCAATGTGCAAGACAGCGAGCGCAGTAATGTTGGAAGCGACAATGATTTACATGTGAAGCAGTCTATTCGATGAGCATCTTTCAACGGGACAAAACCCTGCCACACTTGTCCGATTGGATGTGTTTGTTTTACTCGTAAATCTCATACTCTACATAACCAAGTCACGCAACTGCGGTGAGACCGAATTCAGAAAAAAAAAGAGATACCAAAGCCATCGCAGAAAAACAAATCGTTACCAGACCGACTTCTGTCCGTCTACGCCGCCTTTAACAGATAACCCCATCTCTCAAGATCTCTTCGAGTGCTTGTGCTGGCCAAGGTGCCTCCTCCTCTTCTCACTGCCAGCGGAAGACGACGCCGACGACGACGACGAACCGCGGTACGAGGCATTCTCACACGACCCGCCCTCACACTTCTTATACACGCTCAGAGCGCCCGCGGCACCGCAAATCTCATCCGCGGCCCCCGAGCACGGCACAGCGCAGGCGCCCAGCACTCCGGTCTTGGGAGCGCGGTCTTCCGCGCTGTACTCGTCGCCGCAATAGCACTCTCTGGCGTACTCCAAGCCGGCGAGAGCGAAGCCCTTGGACTCGCAGAAGGCGGCGCAAGTCTTGACCGTCATCGAGTCGGACGAGGTGGAAGCGCCGGTCAGGGTGCGGACGAAGTAGTCGTCTGCGGCGCAGCCCTGGTAAGCCCAGCCCGAGCTCGTCACGTCGGTGAAGTAGGTCGCTACTTTGCCGATGACGGCTTTTGCGGCGCTGCAGGTGGTCTGCGGCTGGGCGTACTCTGGGCCTGAAGTGGCGGGGTTGCAGCCGGGGAGAGCGCTCAGGGTTCCGGTGGTCTTTTCGTCGATCGAGGGCGGGATGCGGCAGGCTTGCTGCTCGGAGGCGGTGAAGAGGCCGTTGTCGAAGACGTGGCAGTCTTCCAGCGTGCCGCTGTCGGACGTGCACGTGTCGACTGCTTGTTGCAGGGTAGCCTGGTGCCAGCCGTTCACGAAGTCGCCGTGGAAGCCGTAGCCTGTGCGGTCGCCCTGGGCGAAGACGAAGGGATGGCCGGAGCCGTGCCAGCGGGCGGAGAACTGGTCAATGGAGTAGATGACTTCGAAGAAGATCGAGATGAGATGCACGGGGTGTGATTCGGGACAAGAGCCGCTGTCGTGCTGGCCGATGGGGTAGTGCATGTGTGACTTGTGGTCTGCGGAGTCGCCGTTCACGCCGTCCCAGCACGAAGGGAAGTAGATCTGGGCGCGAAGGCCGTCCGGGCAGTTCTTGTCGGGGATGGAATCTGACTGGGAAGATGTGCCCTTGTAGTCGAGACAGACAAAGCTCACGGCTTTCCCAGGGGCGGCTTCGGCGCCCGTCTGGTTGCGCTGGGACGAGTCGCCAGCAAGCATGCGGAAGTCGTTGGGGAAGGCGTGTATCTTGTCGTTGTTCGGTCCGCCGCGCTGTTGGTAGTAGACAGTCATGCCGCCAGTCATGCCATCGCCCTCGCCAGCCTGCGGTACGTCTTCGAATGTGCCGTCCTCGGCGACGTAGTACAGCTTGGGTGTCCAGTAATTGGAGAGGTCCTTCTTGATCGGACACGAAGAGCATGTCGATGCGTTCGCCTTTCCGTAGTCCATTTCAAAATCAAATCCATTGCCACCAGAGATGGTGTGGACATGTCCAGCCACTTGGCCAGGGTTTACAATCGGATCAGCGCGCTCGAGGAGTAAGCGACCGCTGCATGGCATACGCCAGAAAGCGTTGGCAGCACCGGCCAGTGCAAGAATGGCTCCAAAGGTGGTGGACGGCATCTTGACGTTTCGTGGTCGATTGGGACTCGGGGTCAATTGAACGCTTTAAAGGAGTGACTTGTCGTGATAAAAACGAATGTGATTGGTCCCCAGTATTAGAGCCTGGCCGTGCCGGTGAAAAGTGATCAAAAAGGAATGAAGGAATGGAACACCTCTCGAAAATTGACGGGAAGCAAAAGGTGAAGAAACATATACCTGATCAGCGGTGTCTCGCGTGAAGAATAGCGGCTGCGACACCAGAAGAAGTCCCACTCACACATCGGCACCACTAAACCTACAATTATCCCTATCAGCTCGCCTTCTGCCTGGCCATGATTCCTGCAGTTGTAGACAGCGGCGGCTTGACGGGGGGAAGGTTACAAAACCTCCGGCACCTTGACCCACATCTCCGTGGCGCCCATCGCAGTCCTGCTATGAAAGCCAAGTCGTCTTGACGAATACAAGACCGATTTGCTGGGTGCAATCGTCATGCCTTCGGCAATCGAAACTGCCACGCAGGAGCCAGGCGTTTGGAGATCATCCTAAGTAAGGTCCGGTCCCGTAACAGCAGTCTTGAATCCACTAGAAGCGCCTCTGTGGAGTTCGTGACTGTGAAGGAGTGATGTGTCTCATGCAAGCCTTGCGGTTCCGTGCAACACCTTCAAAATCTTAGAGTGCGGCTTGCATGTAGAAATTGCAGGGGCATGATCGAGGCAGCAGGTGCCGTTCGTGTGCCCAATGGCATTGGAGCCGAGACGCAATCTTCGGCTGGTGAGGAAGACAATGGCGGACAAGCGGACAAGCGAGCGGCAAAGAAAGGTCTCTTTTGACTGGACAGATTCCAGGAACGACATCGGCCCGCATTACCTGCGAGAAGAAATGGCTTTTGACTTGCGGCAAGAAGGTCAAGATAACGTCCTGCAGACTGCAGGGGAAGTTCGGTCGGCGAAAGTGAAACGTAGCGCTGCCACCACCTGGACGCCACGCGCCGGTTAGAGCCCGTTCTGGAGGAGGAGGAGGAGGAGGAGCAAGACCATCAGAAAGTGGCGGGAATGTAGAACCGGGCATAAGGACAACATTGTTCACATGGTATACAGTCAAAACATCTGTGAGGAGTAAGTACGATGGCTTCAAAAATTCCCTTTCTTGTGTTAAAGTCCAGTTCAGTGACCGACTCGTCTCAAAGAAAGCTAGCAGCTCCACAGCGTCTGAGATGTACGCAGACGGCCCGTTCGAACACGACATCGGTGATCAGAGATACAGAGCACTTTGAAGAGCAACCTCGATATTGTCAACTCATGTCTTCCTAGCTTTCTTCAACAGCATACACTCACAGCGTTGATACAGTCAAGTATGGGTGGAATGCACTGCTGGGCTGTTGCATTGACTCCAGTCCTGGGATCGCTCGCACTGATCAATGTGAATACATTGGGATGTTGCGCGTAGGTTCGGGGTACTCAACAGTCTGAATTGGGACAATTCATGCAGGCGTTCAACAGGCATAGACAGGAGTCCAATGGCCTAAATCCTCAAAGAGAATGAGGAGAATCGCATGTCGGGGAAGGAAAGGATACCATGATTCGCGACCATGGTATAGGGCTGATCGAACGCGGGGAGAGCTGTCTCACGTTCCAGCCACCACCAAGGAAGGCGCAGCAAGATCGGCGACAGCACGAGTTGCAAACCTCACTTCCTCGACAGGAAGTCCTCGTATCAACAACATCATCTGGCGCGTGAACCGCAACTCTTGTACTCGGACTGAAACCCACACCCGTGTCCTTCCTTACCCAAACCCAGCAAAGGCGCCTTCCCTGTCATCAAGGTCAACACATTGAACTTCAAGAAGACCATTGAGACTCCCGGCATCACGATTACTGCCAACCAGCTTCCTGTCACACAATGCCAATAGTCCAGACTTCAATGATGGAGGACATGTCCGGACTATCACTGTCCGACATGTCTGACTTTGAAGAGATCCTCACGCCAGACGAGGCAGATAGCATCGAATGGGGCCATAGCTCACCGGAGTCTCCGCCAACTCAAGCTTCATTTGCCACGAGAGAGCGAAGGCATCCGCCATGGAGCGGTCATCGTGATCGACTTGTTGGTATTGTCGACATGGGGAGGTAAGAGCACATCTTTCTAATAAAATTACCTCGCATGAATGCCATCCACTAACGGTCCACCAGCAACGGCATCCGATTCTCCATTTCTGATCTCTCTGAGCCGTTGTCTCGCATAATGCCTGCAGTGATGGTCTACCGCTCTTCAATCTCTCTGTATGACGCGCAGTTCGACGACAAGACAGGCGAACGGATTCCCATTCCCAAAAGTGTCATCGACTCCGTCTGCCATGCATTGAGACGCTTCCAGATCATCTGTACGGACTTCAAGGTTGAGCAGGACCAGATCCATATTCTCGCCACTGAAGCAGCTCGTGTTGCTAAGAACTCTGCTCAGCTACTCAGCTCTATCAAAGCCACCACAGGACTTGATGTCAAGTTGCTTGAGAAGGAGGAAGAAGGCAACATCGGCGCACTCGGCATTGCAAGCGGCTTCATGCAGATGGAAGGTCTTGTCATGGATCTCGGAGGCGGGTCGACGCAGATCAGCTGGATCGTTAGCCAGAACGGGCACGTCCGGACGAGCCCTCACGGCAGCTTCAGCTTCCCTTACGGCGCTGCAGCTCTTACACAGAAACTCGAAGCGCTCCGAAAGGACAAAAGCAAAGACGAGGCTAAAGAGGCAGTCGCAGAGTTCCGCAAAGAGATGATCGGCAACTTCAGACATGCCTACGAGAACCTCGCCATTCCTGACGTGCTCAAGGATGAAGCCGAGAGGAACGATGGTTACCCAATCTACCTTTCTGGCGGTGGCTTCCGCGGCTGGGGTTACCTCCTCCTCTACCTCGACCAGACTGGAAAGAATCCTTACCCGATATCTATCATCAACGGATACAAAGTTGGCAGAGACGTCTTCCAGGACACGGAGAAAGTCAAAGAGATAGCGAAAGCCGCTGACGAAGTCTTCCGCGTCTCTGACAGAAGGAGATCCCAGGTCCCAGCTGTGGCTTTCTTGGTCAGCGCTCTTGCGGAGGCTATTCCTCTGGGCATCAAAGAAGCTCACTTCTGTCAGGGCGGCGTGCGTGAAGGTTACCTCTTCCGCCAACTACCCATTTCGGTCCGTCGTCAAGCTCCTCTTGAGGTTGCCACCAGGAACTACGTCCCCGGAGACCGCAAGATCATCCAGCGCCTTCTGGAAAGCGCCATCCCACCGGCCTCTCACGACGGCAAAAGACGCTTCCCGCACGAATTCGGCCACCACGTCATTGACGCTTTCGCCAATGTCATGTACGTGCACATGTTCATGTCCAAAGAGACCGCGTCGACGACGGCTTTGTACAGCACGTCCACGGGGATAATGTCCTCGACTCACGGTGTCTCCCACCAGGACCGCGCTCGCCTGGCTCTCATGCTGCAAGCCCGCTACCGCGGCGAACTGCCACCTCGCGAGATAGACTTCCGTGAAGCGCTTCGCCGGATCATCCCTGCCGAAGAGGTGTGGTGGGCGCAGTATCTCGGCAGAGTGGGATACCTCATCACGTGTTTGTACCCTACAGGCCGCGTGCACGCCTCTCGTCCCACGGTCCTCTTCTCCGCCGACTGGACTTGGGACGCGGGCAAGGACGAGGACAAGCTTGGTCTTGTCCTCACCATCTCGCTGCAGAAGGTCAAGGTCGATCCGTCGAGGTTTAAGAAGACGATCGAGGACAATGTCAAGAAGATCGAAAAGGCGGGCAAGAAGAAGAATTGGTCGGGGGATCCCAAGTGGGGGTTGAAGGTTGAGGTTAATGTGAGCGAGGAAGGCATCATGTGAGTGCGTTGAATTGAAGGTGCGTTGAAAAGGGCGGGAGAGCTCGATCAGACGTGGCGACGAAGTGGAAGCGTCTTTTGAAGAAGACTGAGATGTGTACCAAAAGCATTGTTCGCTGTAGCCTGGTTTCATTCTCGAGGACCGCCGAAAAGTCAGAAACGGCCTCGTGCATGTCTAATCCCTGCTCGTTGGGCGGTTGCTCTGCCAGTGCCCTTGGGATGTTACACAACAGACGCCTTGAAAGTTGAGCGGCTGCAACGGTCTTCAGAGGCCGGCGCGGATATCTATGAAGAAGTCCAGTAAACAGCATCAAAATTCGCTAGTAGGAAACATTTGCGGAAATGCTGAATTGGGTGCAATTGATGGATGTTCTCTCAATGTTAGACAGCTTGCAGTGGGTGAAAAGACTAAGAATTCAGCAAATCTTCACGGCGCAGGTAATGGAGAAGGCTGGTATCAGCGGGGGTTTCAATCAAATCAGAAGCAAAGTGAGCGGAAAAGCGAGCTGTCGCTTTTTGCCCCGTGCTGAGCTCTAGCTTAGCCAGCCCCCCAATTCCAGCACTCGGCTCTCCCCCAACTTTCCAAATTCTTAACTGTCGCAAACCCTCCTTAATCAATTCAGACCTTTTCACCCTCCAGCCACTTTGGTCTAATTACGCCCAACAACCAACACCATGGCAAAAGACGCTTCGCTTGACAAGAGAAAGATTACTCTCGACGTCGGAGAGTTCGTGCGCACGAGAGATGCTGTGAGTTCGAGCCTCCAGACGAGACGCGACGCGACGCGCCTGTCGCCGTCGCACCGAGGCGAAACACTTTTACTGACTCGGCGCATAGCTCACCACGGCGTACATGTCGCTGTCCTCATCCATCGATCGCGCAGTCAAGGCTTACATCGAGCACACCAATGTCGTTCTCTCGGGCGACGCTTCGCTGGCGTCCCTAGACGTCTCTATGCTCCAGCAGCCTTTCTACGACCTGGCTGCGCCTCAGCTTGCACAGCTAGCCCTCGCACACCAGCAGAACGATGCCCATGGTTCAGCACCTGCCGAAGTGGACGGCAAGAAGAAGCGCAACTACAAGCCTCGCGACCCGAACGCGCCCAAGAGGCCTTTGACCGCATACTTCCGCTACCTCCAAGAGCAGCGCGGTCCGACTGGTGAGCAGATGGCCAAGGACAACACCAACGGTCTGCCTGGCAAGCCGGGCGACATCAGCAAGGCCGTCACGGAGAACTGGAAGAAGATGAGCGATGCTCAACAAGCGCCGTACAAGGAAGCTTACCAGCGCGCCTTGAAGGATTACGAGAAGGAGGTTGCCGCTTACAAGGCTAGCGGTGGCGCCGCGGTCGAGGCCGAGGACGATGCTGAGGCCGAGGTCGAGTCTGAGCCTCAGGTCAACGGTGCTGCTGAGAAGGAAGACGAGGCTGAAGAGAGCGACTCTGAGAGCGAATCGTCAACCGATGAAGAGGAAGCCGTCGCCATGCCGCCGCCACCGCCCCCAAAGGTCGCCAGCCCTGAGGCCAAGAAGACGCCCAAAACTCCCAAGTCCGCCATGAAAAAGACCAAGGCCAAGGCTTCCGAAGATGTCCCTGCCACGCCCCAGTTCAGCAGCATCAACCCCGGCACTGCCATTCCCTCCTCCCAGCGCAAGAGCTCCAGCCCCGAGCTGAAGCGCAAGGCTTCCGCTGCCGACGTCGCCGGCGACGAGACTACCAAGAAGAAGCGCGGTCGCAAGACTAACAAGCAAAAGGAGGCCGAAGCTGCTGCCGAGGCGGAGGCCGCTGCTGCACAAACCGTTGCGGCTTCGGATGCTAGCGAAGACAAGCCCAAGAAGGAGAAGAAAAAGAAGAGAAAGTCCGAGGCTGCCGCTTGACTTGGTCCAACGCCAATCACGAGTAAAAAGCGTTTGTCTTTTGGTGTCGAAATGGGTGGGGAGAGCAGCAGGCGTACCGGTGTTACTGTCGTCAACTTTGAGGATTGAGTCTTGCTTGCTGTAAGATGTTTCTTCACCATCGACGTAGACTTTGTTTGGAATAATACAGCTTTCCCGTAATCGCTACACGACATCGATATCTTAGAATCGTTATCTTTACACCCTTGCAAAACCCCGCACCCCCACCTCTTCCAAGTAGATCGGATCAGAAAGTAAGACAACTAGGGCTAAAAGGCCGCAATAGTGTTGATAATGTGATGCTCCCCCAACATTTCGTTTACATAAGTGCATACTGCAGTTCCACGAAACCATGCAGCTGGCACCGAAGGAGGTAACAAAACACCCGACTTCCTCTTCTTCTCCAGACTCTTCAACTGACACCTCAATCTTCCCCACGACAGATCGACAAGCTCCTCGTCACCCAAACCGGCACCCTCGCCCAACGCCGTCTCGCTCGAGGTGTCCGCCTCAACCACACCGAAGCACTCGCCCTGATCGCCAGCGTCCTGCAAGAACTCATCCGCGATGGCAACCACACCGTCGCAGACCTCATGTCGCTCGGCACCACCCTGCTGGGCCGGCGCCACGTGCTGCCCTCCGTCCCGGGAACCCTGACCGAGCTGCAGGTCGAAGGCAACTTTGTCAATGGCACATACCTGGTCACGGTGCATAACCCGATCGCGGGCGACGACGGAGACCTGGAGCGCGCGCTGTACGGGAGCTTCCTGCCTGTGCCGGCGCAGGACAAGTTCCCGTGGCCGCTGCAGGATATGAGCGTGTATGAGGCGGAGCGGCAGCCGGGCGCTGTGGTTGTGGTGAAGGGCGAGAAGGGGAGGATTGCGCTGAGCCCTGGGCGGGAGAGGATTAGTTTGAAGGTCACGAGCAAGGGAGACCGGCCGATTCAGATCGGCAGCCACTTCCATTTCGTGGAAGTCAACCCGCAGCTGCAGTTCGATCGCGTGCGGGCGAGAGGGTACAGGCTGGATATCGCGGGCGGGACAAGCGTGAGGTTCGAGCCGGGAGACTCGAAGACTGTGACTCTGGTGCGGATCGCGGGCAACCAGGTCATCAAGGGCGGGAACGGCTTGGCGACTGGACATGTTCACGACGAGTCGGTTACGGCTGCGTTTTTGCAGCGCTTGCAGGAGGGAGGCTTCTTGCATGTTCCGGAGCCGGCGGCTGATCGCGTGCTGGAGCCTTTCACCATGGACCGGGCGGACTATGTTGCAATCTACGGACCTACCGTGGGTGATCGCGTGCGACTGGGAGCTACGGATCTTTGGATTGAGGTAGAAAAGGATCTTACTTCGTACGGCGACGAGTGCACCTTTGGCGGCGGCAAAACGATCCGCGATGGTATGGGACAGGCGAGTGGCTGGCCTGACAAGGACTGCCTGGATGTAGTCGTCACGAATGCGCTGATTGTCGACTGGACTGGAATCTACAAGGCTGACATTGGCATCAAGAACGGACTGATCAGCGCAATCGGCAAGTCTGG
>Ga0265798_10000840_pt1 | contig 49327 bp, 63 predicted proteins | sample P3T30metagenome_FD_192430 | JGI IMG/M metagenome (GOLD analysis project Ga0265798, IMG submission 192430) | Plant litter microbial communities from East Loma Ridge, Irvine, California - P3 T30 | ecosystem: Environmental > Terrestrial > Plant litter > Unclassified | place: USA: California...
TACTACTATCAGCTAGGCTTCGCACGCTTGGAACTGCGTACTCGATGATTTCGCACTCGTCTAAGGCTTTTAATCTCGTAGGCTTCGCAGCACTCAGCGGAACGCTCGGACCGAGGCCAAGTTCTATGAGAAAGAACTGATATATCCGCAACCTTAGGTGGACGGGCTACTGCTGGTGTACCGGACAATTCCTCACGACACTCACGACTATGTTCAGGGCACAACATTTTTCACCACCCTTATATAAGATACACGAGTCCGCCATATCTAATGTGTCGAACGGTCCGAGTGACGGTTCCGCCATCGGAACAACATGCTAGAAAATACGCCATTAGATCGTGCTTGAAGCTAAATGTGTTGTGAAATGAAGAGCGTGACTTATCGAAGAGCTTGACTTATCGAATGCTCGTGAACGTTACATCTGCAGTCCAGACAATGACTGCCGCGGCCGCGGAACACAGAAACGCGGTCGACCCACAGTAAAGCTCGATATGCAATTCACCAGTCAGCGAAGTGTGCCCGATCCTAACCATCTTGATTTTGGTATCCTGGCAAGAGCGTCGATTAAGAATGTGAACCTTCCAAGTGGCATGCACCAAGAGCAGCACGCACAAAATTTGATCCATGCATTACAGAAATTTGACCAATGTCTGTGAAGGGCAACGTATCGCCGACCACCTCCATGATTACGCCATAGAACGCTGCCCCTGTACTGTCGTGAGACCTTCGTATAGCGCCTTCTCGAAAGCTCTGACAGTCAAGCCAACTACATTGTCATTCGATGGCGACATCACTTGCGTGTTGCACTCGGCCTATAAGATTTCAGCAGATCTTCTTGGTTGAACCCGAGTACAAGATGACATACTGCGATTCCGGCAACGGGGTCGATCCAGAAAATTGTTTTAATCGCTCCATCCCAGCAACCACTACCTGCTGAACGTCCATTCTCTCCTCCCTGTGTATATATTAGGAGCCCGGGACTATGTTGTACGGCTTGTGGACCGTATCCGCCCTTCGGCTGGTGGTACCAGACTTGGTTCAACATGCGCTCCAGACTAGAGAATCCTTCAGCTGAAGACAGAACACCTGTGAAAATCGACTTAAAAGACGTTTGCGAAAGGAGCGGCGTCCCAGATCCGTGGTAACTCGGCGAAGATCGCAATACACCCTGGAGCAGCCTGAGGTAATCGCGGGTCGTCCCATAGAGTCCTCCCCCGCTGAACCGTCAGTCTTGAATTTGTAGCGGCTGGCTTACCCGTTGAAAACAGTGACGTCCTCTGGCTTGACTGGCTTGTCCAGCAAGGGGGTCTCCATTACACTGAAAGACCCATCCTTCAACTCGCACATCTTAACGAGTCGACTCAATATATTTGGGGCAGGATAGAAGGAGGTGCTCGTCATTCCCAGAGGTTTGAAAATCTTGTCTTGATAATGCGTTTCCAAGGGTGTTCCGGTGAATCTTTCGATAAAAAAACCGGCCCAGTCTAGACCGGTCGAGTAATTCCAGTCGGTACCAGGTTCGAACCATAGTGGCTGTTCATAGTCCTTTGTCGAGGCTCCCTTAGCAAAGAGACTCAGTTTGGGATTCTGCTCGAGCCACTTCGTGTAGGCCGGACGATCCGTCTGCCATGGATAAGAAAGACCTTATAGAACAGTCAGTCCTTGCACGTTGCTCTCCGAGCCCCTCCCGACATACCTGATGTATGGGACATCAACATCGATAGAGTGATGCCCCTGGTGGCCTTAGCAAGGATAGGTGTATCTTCTTCATCGAGACCAGTCACTATGTTCACAGTGCCAAGAGCCAACTCGGGGAGATATTTGCTGACTATATCCGGGTCATGCAAGCCGACTAGACCCTGGTCCACTAATTGATGCACTGCCACCTAATTTCAGACCTTATTCGCCCCAACAGCGACTCACGGCCGTGACGAACTTAGTCATGGAGAACAGATTCAAGGCTAGAATCAGCGATGCGCTTCGGGAACCTGCTACTCACTAGTGTCGGTATCCACCTTCTCCCCATCTCGTTTACTCCAGTCTTGGTATCCCCGCTGATTCTCATAAAGAATTTCGTCACCGTTGCATGCGGCGAAGAAGAGGCATGGGAGCCCTTGCGTGTCGACGACGTCGACGAGTAATTCATCTAATGCTTCACGACCTTCTATAGACAATTGTGGGAGCGACATTGCAATGGACAGGGTAAGCAAGAGTTGGGCTGTGAATGCAGGATTGAGGCGGGTAAGGAGCGCCTTAATATACAATGCCGGTAAAATCCGGAAGAACAGATCGGACAAATTCGTTTTTCCCAATCCGGCATATTCATTTGGCCGAAATCGAGCCGCTGGAATCGCCGGATGAAACGGATGTTTCGACCGAGACGAGTCCGACCCGGCCGCCGAGGTATATGAAGAGTATCGCGTTTAAAACTCAAACTTGGTGATTATCGCTGTTTCCGACAGAAAGCCATAATGGATAATCATGCACGCATCGCATCCGACTACCGTTTTCTTTTCAAAGCCATGCCTGCAGTGAGGAATGGAGGCTGTCACGTTGATATCTGGCTACCCAAGAGCGAGCCGTCATTGAGGGGACCTCTTCCACTTGCAATGTGAGATATATATTGTTCACTCTTCGATATAGGTCTAATAGTTAGGATGTCACATGGGGGAGCTTGGGCTGTGGGTGCTGCAGACTCAGTTCCTTACAATCAAGTCCGATATTTTCATGCTCACAACATCGCTGTGGCTTCATTCGAGTATCGCCACATTCCCCAGTATGTGCTTTCGTTTCAGTTTAGCAGGATGTCGCTGTAACGCTTTAGCGTCCGCTTGAAGGACATCCGGGGAAGACTTACTCGACGCGTACAAGTACGTTCAGGAAAGAATGAATGCGGATCTTGCAGAGACGGGGACTAGTACATCGGTGGACGGGACTCGCTGTGCTTTCATGGGTTGGTCGGCAGGAGGAAGCAATTCCCTTTGGATCGTAAGCGCACTCGCCGAACCTCCATCTTGTTATTCAGTGATGGTGTCGCTAAGACACTGCAGGCAGCCGATATCATCGCTCATAATCGAGCAGAAGGCGTTGATGTCTTTCCCCCACTTCGAGCGATTATTTCGAGCTATCCTCTAAGTAAACTCGACCTCTTTTCGACGCCTCGGGCTGATTGGGAAAACTTACTGTCTAGCCAGCAAGCAATTGGCTTGGCATGGGAGCAGCTATTAGCACAGGAGTGCAATACAGCACACAAAGTAGAGACTGTCTCAGCAGATGCGTGATTTAGATCCATATAATAGACCATCCTCCTTTTGGCTAAAGTATTCAGTATGTTGGAGGCTGCTAAAGCCTCGGAAATCGATCCAACTCAGCCGGGAGGAATCGTTACGAAACCGCAATCTTCGAGAATGGCGGTGATCAAAGGAGCAAGTCATCAGTATAAGATCCAGCTGACTTCAGTTACTGGGTTCTGGATGTTTGAGCTCGCTTTTGGTAGGGTCCGACGCCCCATTTGCTGAGGGTACTTCGCCAATCGATCTCATCTCTGCTCAGTACCCTCCTACCTGCATGCTGGTCGCTTCAGAGGACAAGCTGCTACCGACTAACCATACTACCGACGTCTACAACCTCTTATGTGAGCAAGGGGTCGACAGTCTTCTCGTCACTTGCGAAGGCATGGAGCACGGCGAGGCAGAGTACCTGCCTGGTAATAATTGGATGGACACGTGGTGGGATGAAGCTATTAAGCCTAGTCTGGATTTTGCCATCCAAAAATTGAGAGCATGAATGAGATCTGGGCTATAAATCAGGGCATTCGGTATAAACTGTCCTATCTCAGCTTCTTCATCTTACGGGACGCAGTGAGTAAGTAGGTACGATGGATTCCGGACGTTCGCTATCGATGTTAAAACAGTCTCACATGCAAGATCGGATTAGCGGTCTCTTCTGATTTTGAGGCCGTAACCGGACTGACTGGTACGAAAACACGGAATGAACGTTCTACACTCCCGTACTCCCTTGGGGTCAGGGGTTATTATGACACAGAGACTGATCATAGTTCCTGTGCTCTGTCAACTGGTCTTACAGATCTGAGATATAACCGTCTCGTTCGAGGCCGTTGTATGATTAGCCGTTGGAAGAAAAGGTCCGATTGTGACAAGAGATTATCCCGGTTCGCGACGTGGCGATACAGTGGCACTCATAATAGAAGCTATTTAGATCGCCTGTATGCGCCATTCGGGTGGTCCGAATCAGTTCAGTGCGCATGAGGGTTAGGTGCTAGGGTTAGAACTAAGGGTCTGGCTATATAGCCATCGGGGGATAGAGCGGGGGCGATCGAGGCAAAGAAACTGCTGCATGCATTCAACATTGGTCTCCCGTCCCGATTCATCTGACCAACCTCGAATGGTCATTAGAAGGTGTTTATGTGCTGTGTGGAAGACGATATAGCCGAAAAGCAGATTATCGGTATAATCCCTCCCCTACCCCCCCTTCCCCTCCCCTCCTCCCGAGACCGAGAACAATTTCATAGGGTCCTTGCCCTTCGGCTTTCATCTCATCCAGCTGAATCTCCTCACTCCGCAACCCATGTAGGGCAAAGACACGGCTGTCCCTTGTATAGTTGCTGTGCGGTTGGACTCAATGATAGTATTCGACAGAACAGCATTACTGGAATGGAGCGGCTCTGTTTATTTGGTAGCGGTGTCTAAATGTTGTTCAGATGCCGATGGCATGGATTAGCAGTAGCCATCGAACGGTCAACCTTGGATGAATCCTTGATTTCATTGTTCGTTTGACAGATTTCACAGAGACCCAGATAAAATATCGGGTCGGTCTTGTCTTGGGTCGGTCTCACTACCATCATGGTCCCACCAGGCCTTTGGTTCACGTGAGTTCAGTGGAGAATTTAAGCCATTATCCCTGCCAGCAGTGTTGACCATATCGGTTAACCTTAAGTTGCTGAATAGATGAATTTGCATTGTTTGAGGTTGGTTGCGTGAAGTTGTACACACGAAGCGTTTGCCAAGGAGGCTTGTCTGGGGAGGAGCCTTGATGATACCGTCTTGCTCGCATATATGAGACTGAGGCTGTGAACATGTTAATGCGACAGATCAAAGAAGCTGGCCTTTTTACTTCTGACGGTTGCGCTCAGTAGTCATTTGGCTTTGACACCAGCTTCGTTTTTTTAAGCCATTAAAGGCAGATTTGTCCTTTCCACTCAGAATGTATAGCCATTCAACGGCAGCGCCAACTGAATTTGTGACAACTGGGTGCGTTCTGGGTGTATGTGATTGGGAACAGATGTTGAAAGACTTCTTGCATGGATGATGAGGAACTAAGTCTTGACGGAGAAGTTCTGTTAGCCATGAGTGACATCGAAGCTCACGGCATCATGATCAAGGGAGCAAGGGACTGACATAGAATAGCGCTTGACCCCATGTTGACGGCCGGCTGCAGATTCAACTAGCCAGATGTGCGGGGACGCGAACGCGATGCAAGGATCCATTTGTTGCGTTCTGCCCATCTATGGTCAATCTTTGCCGGTTCTGTTCTTATAATACGACTTCCAACTCGCTGGCATGTTCTGACCATACTCCTTCAGTTTGTACTGTCTGATAGCCAGCCTGTTCCGAGCAGCGGACAGGAACAAAGATAGCGGTCGGGATGTCGCCTTTCGCAATACTGGCTTGAAACAGCCATGGCCTCTTGGACGATATTGTACTCTTCCAGCTCGCAAAAGAGGCCCTCCTTATATTTCGAGTTGATCCACATCTGGTGGTCAGCTTTCACTTATAGCAGCCACCGGTCAAATGCTGGACTCAAGGCTATGCTGTGTGTAATCCGCAAAATGCCATCCGGTTGACCAGATGGATGGTTGCGAGGGTGTTTTTGAGGCGATGAAAGTAGTCTCACAAGATAATGACTGATTACAGGCTGCCAACATCCATTGGTTGTGCGTCTAAGTGTTGCTGCAGGTGATCTCTGGTGACGCCATGTACAGTGCCCAGAGTGAAGCATTGCCAGATGAATGGTTGGTCCCGTATATCATGCTTAGGATTATACAATGAGGATTGACGGCCAGAAGGTGCTGTCTAATGATCAGCCTATTTCGCAGTGGAGCTCGATCGCACTCTCCCTGTGCAGTGGAACTTGGCAGATTCCGCTCCATTTCTGCTTCATAGTCTAGTATGTCCTCAGACATCACTTCCTCACTCTTACCGTCTGGTAAAATCCCTTCATGATTTGCGTCGCCATCCTCATACTGATTGCCATCCTCAGGTTGAAGCTTCCTTTCAGGATTTAACATGGTCGATGCGACGAGATCCACTATCTCCTGATATTCTCTGCTGATTTGCCCAGGTGTTCAATGGTTTCCTCTTCTTCACCTTCTCAGTCCAAGATCTTTGGCGGCATCAATGGCACTCTGCAATAAGCTGAAACACTCACAGGATGGACAGCTGAGCTTGGGGTAGATGTGGGTCATGGTAATGAGTGGAAGATGTCAAGTTGTTGGAGGTATTGGCTGATCGTTCCCGAAAGAGGTGAGCCGGAGTGAGCGGTACTGCTATGCAATGGTAATCGGATCATAGCGTTGATAGTCTTGATGTTATTCTTTGCATAGCCGGTGATCGTTAATAAGAGACGTTGCAGATGGTGGGATAGAGCTGCGATTGTCATCTCCCAAATAGTGAGCCCCATGAAGTCAACACCTGACCCTGAGTTGTGATCAGCCAATGGTATTTGTGACGTGTCATACCCGTGATGTGCAAAAATGCTGTCCTGTACTATCTTCCTCTCGCGTCCAACTTGATGACCGAGTGTGAGAAGCAGAAGAAGTTCGTATCGCTAATGCTCATGGGTAGGTACTATCATCACAGGCGTGAGGAGATATGGGTGTTCGCTGATGACGATAAGCGTGGCACATCCTGGACTTAATGACAAGCAGCATAATGCTGGTTTAGATGAGGTTATTGTCGTTCAGATCGACGTGGAGCTCTCACTGACCCCGCCCTATAGCTTCAACAAGTTGTGAGCTGCATCTGGTATGATGGTGCAAACAGGAACTTGTGGACGGGTAGACCTGTTCCGGTCTCTCAGGATATGGCGCGGATTTTTCTAGTAGCGACTCGCAACCTATTCGAGCTATTAAGATGCTCTAGAATCATCTCGAGTCCCATAAAGACTTTGACTTGACGTGACGTTACGTTCACGCATAGGCGCTGAAACATGCTACCGCTGCCCAGAGTTGCCCATGTGCACAGCAATGTAATAAGGTCGAGACGTGTTCGCTCAATCGCTTATGTCTTTCGACTCCTGACTTATCTCTCTTAAGACGGTCAGACCAATGGCATCAAACAGCGCAATGCGCATTCATGAAAAGGAGAGGAGGAATATCAATTTCTTTCTGCGTCGTTGGTTTCGGGCGACCGGTGTTTGTCACGTGTAGCGCGACCATCACCTAGTCCCGTAGAAAATTCTTCCACCGTATGTGAACATGTGTCTATGTTTGCCTGGCCGGGGGCATTCGGCTGCTAACGGGCACAGATACAGTATGCTAGGGGTGCACAAGACCATGACAGGCAGAACATAGAGAAAGCAAAATAGTATAAAACAGACAAATGTACAATCGGCGGTGCCACCCTGACAAGCGGCTGGTTGTGATCAAGATGACGGGGTATCGTGAATGTCGATATTGCGATTGAAAGTCATGCACGATACGCTGACTATCAGGGTCTCAATAGCTGACGAGACAGCGGCTTTAGCCTGAGCCAGAGATTCCGTATCCAGCTTCTGCCAATGCTGGAATTTTTAAGTCTTTCTAAGCAAAAGTGAATGATGGCAGGCGGGGAAGGGAAATGGTTGCCGAAACGATGCAGTGTCCTGTCCGATATTGCCTATTCGTTCTCGCGATGGCTTTGATGTGGATCCCACAGTGGTTAACGCCGACAAGGCGAAAGTCTGTAAAAAAGTAAGAAGAGATCGGTAATCTCGGCTGCATATCTTGCAGCGATTAACATCGTATCGGCAGTCCGAAAGAGCGCGCCTGCTCCTTATCAGTATTGGGAACAGCCGAGCCGAAACAGACGCTTGAGGTAAACCAGCATATGCGCCTTTGGTATCCAAAAATTCTACGTCGAAAAACGGACAAAGTCCTTGTTCGCTGTCGGTCAATCGGACGAAGCTCGGTTGAGTTACCGAGGAGTCAGCAACAACTTGACCGGGAGAATCGTTTCATTCTATGAAACCCCTGAACCCAGCCTTGTGCTTCATAGACGCCTCAGAAATGGACTTGAAATCCGCGAAGTCCGTTGCAAATGTCGTTGACCCATGAGACGTAAAGGTGCTTTGTCATACCGAGCTCTGACCGAGGTCCGGCCTCTTCCTCCCTTAACTCGCCGAGGTGATTCCATATCAGGATCGCTCGGTCTAGGTGTACGTTCCCGTGATAGCTCTGTCATATTATGTACTTCCGAATGTGAGGGCTAGCAGAAAAGTTGAGTAAGTCTCGAGAAAATTGGACATCTGTTGCCTACGTCTTGCGCACGAGCTCATGTACACCCACAGTAGAGATCTCTGTACTCACGAAGTATGAGAGGGGTGAAGAAGGTAGCCAGAGTAGTGAACTTTACTTAAACCTACATAGCTGACGGTGGATGTATGAGTCTGCTTATAGTACGCTTGGCCGTTCTTACTTAGAAGCTGGAATCAGCCAATAACTCTGCACGCTATAACTCATCTGGGCTGCCTAGCAAAGTCACTCTGGGGCAAGGGCCTGAGAGTAAGGGAGAAAAGACCAGTTGAGCGAAAAGAGCAAGTCAAGTTTGCATCCGCTACGAGATCGAGCTAGGATCCATATAAGTTCGGCGCCAGCAGAATCTCTCCAACACGCCTCCATAGCTGTCTCGTTTCAGGTAGAGGCAATCCCATGTAGCCGTGGAATAGACCTTCAGCCTAGAATGGTTACTATATGCTTTCCGGAGGGAGCTGCCGACACTTACCAATGTCAGATCCTCCAGGACGAAGCGTTCCCCCATGTCCTTCAATTGCTGATGCATGACCTTATTGCCAGCTGCCACGACATCATATGACCCGACGAAAGAGCTGAAAATGAAGGGTCTAAAACGATGACTAAGCTCCATGTAGTCTTTTATCACATCCAACCCGTGGCGAAGGGAGAGCCGAGAGTCTGTCAGAGGAGCTCCTTCCACGTCCTGGGCCCAAAGTTTTGCCCTCTCCCGAAGATCCTGCGGAATAATCGCCATGATGTCAGGATATCCAGCAGGACCCCTAAACCAGAGATCACCAAGCTTTGTGATAACATCCCCACTCAACATCGGATCCTGTCGCAGTCAGAAAGAGGTCCCGAAAGCAGGACCCACATGAGATTCGATGGCTTTCACGTCGGCCGTGACTTCCGCATCGACGACCGCGCAAAAAAGCATCACTCCGGCTATTCTCGGCAATGTTGTCTCGGGCTCGATAAGACGGCTTTGTACGTCTCTAATCAATTCGTTCTCGCATAAAGAGAGCAATGTCTTCAGAGCGCACCATCCACCAGCAGACCCTCCAGCAAGGATGATATCCTTGCCCTGATACCGAGGATCGGATGCCACTGTAGATACAAGAGCTACGGAGGTCAAAGCGAATTGCGCGGCGCAGCTAATCGGAGCTAGGCTCCAGTTGGGGAAAATGACGGCACAGTCGTAATCGCGAGCCATTTTTAGAGCGATTTTGTACTCCGGACCGCCGGACTGTAAATCAGAGCAAGTCCGGGCTTGGTACATACCGCTGCAATGAAGCCGCCTCCATGGAAGTAGATTATGACTTTGCTGCCAGTGAATCGTTTAGGTAGCATAGTAAAGATTTGCCATTCTTCCTGACTCGCGGTACATTTGAAAGTAGTTTCTTCAAAGGTCACCGACGCCTCTGATAATACCGACTTGGGAAGCGTCTGAGGCCCATTCTCCTTCACATATGTAGTCCCAAGTTCCTTGATCGTTATGTCGAGTGGATTCCGACCACGTAGAAACAGCTTCAAGGCATAGTAGCACAATCTTGCGGGAATTGACGGCATAGCGAGTCGTTTCGTTCGATTCAAATCGGTATCCTCCGGCAACGCCCGCTTATTAAGTCATTTCGGAGCCGGGTCCGTTGTTCCTCTCGGTCGTCATCTCGGTCATCGGTCAAATGCTTTGGCGGGTCTGACTAGTCCGAGAAGTGAGAAATCGGCGTCACTGAAACAATGCGGCCGATCTTCTCGGCGTTCGAACGGGATCACGGAAGTAGTTGGGGATTTTAACGCCTATACACCTTTTCAAATCCGCTTAGCACTCGCGTTGGATAAGTCCGGCGATAGGTCAATTATATGGGGTTCAGTACGATGTCGGTTTTTGGAAAGGCTCAATGGGATTACAAAGGAGGTTTCGCTTGATATAGTGATCCTCATACGGCTTTATTCCGCTACGTAGTCTATTCTTCCCCTCATCATCCACATGAAATCGAAACTCTGAACCGCACACGTTCTTCACCGTAAGGTGTTGTGGATAAATGGTCTAGCTGGGTCAAATTCTTCTGTCCTCGTCTCTCTTAGGAAGCGCTGCTATAGAACTCGGGTTTGTCGGTCATGCCTTCGCCGCGAATATGCGCCGGCACATGGACTTCTACAGAGTGATGCAAGGGATTCCATTGATATGCTGAACAGAGTCTCGTCCTTAAACTTGTTAGGGATTCGGAGCGCGCTGTCTCACAAAATGTGAACGGGTACAAAATGTGAACGGGTAATACATCGGCGTCAGCGTCATTCTGAGATCGAAGCTATGGCTTTTATCAATTGGGAGGCGAGGAAAGATCGATGCTCCCCCAGCTACAATGCATCAGTGATCATCTGTATGACCGCGAACTCACGGTCAATAATAGACGAAGGACCCAGTGGACTGATTTGACCACACGTACACGTGAACCTGCGCGAGACGAAGCTTCGAGACCGGCTGAGCAGTTGAAGGATCTGATCACATTGACCGCGGTGATCGCCAAGTCAAACAACTTCCTGGCACAATCGCCAGCCTCGTCCAAATCTTCGGGGCCCAATGGCTCAAAATCGCGTATCATTCTTCCCAGATTGATCTCTATAAAAGAGTAGTTGAATTTTAAGAAATCGTTATCGTGTACCAAGTGATGTCGGTAGCATATTTTCCACACGACACTATTACAGTCAGAATACCGAGGGGACTAAAAGGTTACTTACCTTCGAAACCAAGATACAGTGATTAGCATGTCGGCCCGCTGCTTGTTCGAGAACTGCATACTGGCAATTCGTTCTGTCTGCGACGCCAGAGCAAATTCCATCTCGAGGGCGTCGTCAAGAGCTTGCGCATCATTGAGCTTCCAGTCTTGGCATCCCGACCGACAGAGCCCTCGCCAGCAGAGCAAGACTCGGGAATCAATCAATGTGGCGATTCGAAGATGGAACCAGGGTTCCATCGCGCCAATCCCCGCACTGGCTAGATATTCCATGTAAGCGAGGGAGCCGAAAGACTCGCACCCTAGGCGGAGGGGATACTGTTGATGTACCGGATAGTTCCTCACAATACACAAACTTCGCTCGGCAACAAACCTGCTCGATCAGCCCGGTCGACAGAAATCAGCTGCAAGTGCTTACAAAACAGATAGTAAACGCGCCTGCGTGGCCACGAGCTGTTCATCGCCAATTGGCGGCACGGGTAGCATTTGTGCCAAAGTGATGGCCTCTTGAAGACGATAATATGCTGGTTTGCGCCGCCCTAGCATGTCCCACACGCACGAGATATGGTATGATGTGAGTACCGCGTATATGTCGAGTGGTAATTCCTCGCTGGGCATATTCGATTCCTTGACGAGAGCTCCGAAGTCGCACGAAAAAGGCAAAACCCCTACAGCATCCATCTCGTCCACCTCTGGTGTGGACTTATGCCTCACCTCCGTCATTAAATACATCGACCGTAATGCTTTGAAGAATGATCGAGGACGTTGTTCAGGAGGGCGCGCATATTCGGCATAGATCATATCTTTGGTGAGCACGGGTATGCGTGGCTGAAATATCGAGAAGTAAGTATCGATGGTCGGCTTGAACTGATCAAGTGTGGTCCAGACTTCTGTCGCACAGGTTTCAAGACGATTGTTTACGTTGACTTCAGCTAGAATATCAGCAGGGCATGATGGCTCGCTTTTCATGCCTAACCCGTATTGCCTGCCTGCGGGGTGACAAGTCCAAGCAAAAACGCCCAATCCTGGAAGAAGTCAATTGAATAGTACCGGATTAAATTCACTTACAGACGAATCCGCTTCGAAGTGGTCGCTACTGAAAGTTTCCGTCATCAGCTGCCAGCTGTCCCAGGGGAATTCAATACCACGGCAATTTTCGACTACACTAGGTTCGAGAGTAGTCTGTGTAACATCCGAATTCCGCAAGGACGACGCGGATGCCGTGCTGATCGTTTTCTCAAGGGAATCCTGAGGCGCGTTCCTCGGCTGATGAGAACCCGTCGTTTCCTCTGACGTCTCTAATTGAGGCCATGGCCAGGTCATCTGCGAGGCCGGTCTCACTGATCCCGAATTGAAGGCATCGAGATGATCTGACTGTGTATCGGAGACCGGTGCCACCGGGGTATGATGGTATATGTGACGGGGCTCGTGGGTCCCCTCACTCGGCGCAGAGCTATGATTGTCTGTCAGCTGTGTGCTGAGCTGCCTGTCGACGACCGTAGTGATATTTCTCCTCTCGTCAAATGTACCGTGGATAATGGCTTGCGAAGGCCCACGATGATGGGAATTGTATGAGTTTGGGTTTCCAGAAGAAGACGTGCCGGCCGAATGTTTAGGGCCTCTCCGCTTTCGTACCTTGAAAACTCAGCGCATTGCCTGGACAACTCCAAGCCACTCACCCTCTGGTTCGTACAGGTTATCGCCAGCCTTCTGCAGCTTTCGCAAACCTCTTGCTCTGTGGGGCTCTGTAGACACTAGGCATAAGTCGCGCAGCACATTGATGGGGAACGTACCTTGATTTTCCTTTGGTTGCACTGCAGATTTCTTCAGCTCGCATAGATGTGCAAGATCGCGGGACTTACCTACCTGATCGCAGGCAAGATTTACGGTAGGTCGCAGCCTAGGTTGGCGATCCGATTGCTCAGTCGACATAATGGAACCGTGTTGACGAGGTACATTGAATGGGCCCGTGATCATTGCCGGTGTTGGTTCGAGAACCTTAGATATAAATTGGAAATGATACAATATTGGCAATCCTACTGCAATAGTTAGATATTGGCAATTATCTTGAATGTCTAAATCACGATAGATGGTTGGAGCTAAATGATACGAGATTGGTTTGATAACTGGATTGGTGAACAACTCAGCAGACAAATTGACTTCCGCAGAGATGCATGGACCCGGTCAGCTAGCTCTAGGTGATCTGATACAAGCAATGATAATATAGACTTCGAATGGTGTTGCAATGAGCGACGCCACTGAGTTCTTGTAAAAGCAGTCCTCTGTGCCTGACGCTCATGTGGACGTGTCATCAATCGCAGTATTTCGTTGCTCGGGTGGACCTGAATCGTACTCTGCTGCCGTAGAAGTAGAATACAAACGGAATGGGCACTATGGCACACGCGATGAGCGCGAGTAGGAGTCCCGCGTACTGGAAACCTAGAGCGTGCTATTGCTTTAGCTGTTGGCCCTACCGGGACATTTACGTAGAGTGGATTGATCCAAATCGGGACCGTAGCACCAATCAGACTCCGCACAAAGGTCTTAGCAGCAATCGCTGACGCGGCTTCGTTGGAATACGAGTCGACAATATACTAAATCAATCAGCATCTTGCCACCCCATACGCATGAGATACTTACACTATTTGCGGAGATATATACAAGGACCATACTGAAACCAAACAGGAGGCCTGCCGCACAGGGACCGACCCATGTCATACCTGGGGCAGAGGTGAACGCAAAAGTAAAGAGCGATACCGGAAGTACTCTGTTCTCATCAACCTCTGAACGGGTTGAACCACTCACATCGCTCCGAGCATTAGTGGATACAGCCTGGCCTCAGGTATTGGTCCATTTATACACCTACGTCTGTACAGCTTTTCTTGGACAGGTGCTACACACAAAGCGGCGACGATACCGATCTGAGAATTAGCAAACCCGGACCAGCCCGACGAGCTCTACAAATTGGAACTCACAATGATCGATAGAAAGCTTAAACCCGTAAAACCCGCGTCCCAGCCACGAATCTCCTCGAAAGCAACCGGGAAGGCGAAGAACAATGCGTAAAGTAGAGCGTAAATGAAACTCAGATAACCAGTCATGCAAATGATGATCGGCTCAAAGAGCATGAGTTGGAATGTCGCTTTACCCGTGACCTTGAGTTTGGATTTCAGCGGTTCTGAGTTCTCAATCGGCTCGCCCGATCTCTTCGTTTTCCGCTCAGTAAGTACCGAAGCCAGCGTTTCCGGGGCGAAAAAGGTTGTCACTGATACTATGCCAGTCAGTATGAATAAGACCCAGTAGATCCAGCGCCATTGGTGGGTTTTTAGCGCTATCCAGCCGCCGAACAGTGGTCCTAGACATGGACCCAGGCTATAGGATCAATCTTTGATACACTCTCGGCACTCACAAAATCGATGCACTGAATATTGCCATTGGGAACCCGCGATCCTCTGCCGCCCATATATCGGTAATAGTTCCTCCCACATTCGCCATAGGCGCAGATGCAGCTGTCCCCGCCAACTGATGTCAGCGCAGGCGACTATCCGCACCTACGAGGCGGGCAATGAGCATCGTCTCAATGTTTCTGGCCAGACAAGAAGGTAGGGTGAATATGAAGAAAAAACATAACGAAATGCTGTACACCAGCTTTCGACCGACTACTTGAGAGACTGACATTAGCAGACCTTCACCTTTATCCGAACTCACGTGGAGCAAAGGCCAAGGGACCGATCCCAAACCCAACAACAAAAAGGGAGATACTCAAATTGATGACCAGGCTGGAGACACCAAGATCTTCGGCCTGACCTCGCAAGTCCCCAGTCGGCATCGCGGATCCCAGAGCGACGGTCAAACACAGTAAGGAGCACCACATCGTTGTACACCTGGATAATTACTCGTTGGTCTCCTTAATCCTCACCATTTTTTCAGAAAAGACCATTGTCTCGGATCTTCGCAGCCCTCCAACGAAATAGTGGGTGAATAACCGAGATGGGCGCTGGCATGGAATGATAGATCGGCAAGCGTCTCAGCTGCCGCTTTCGGCTCGTGAACTGGCATGCGGTCCGTCCACGACATTTTGATACGATGGGAAGTGATTGATCTACCTGATTGAGTGGTAGCAGAATTGCTTCAAAACCGACTTTATGACCACTATGGCCGGCGATATCTAGTCACGGTGTTGTGACCAACATGTTGTATTGCCGGCATTGACTGGTCGCCTTCGGGCAAGGGATTTCACCGTCAGCAAGATTATCCCGGCCGAAATTGCGGAAGCGGCAATTGCTCCGCAGTTCCAAACACGGAGGTTCCGTTGCCACATATTGCAACCAGGCCGTATCCCTGTTCCCATCATGTAATTCCGACAGTCTCAGAGCGCTTTCTCCCCACACACCCCGGGAACTGCCTGGATGCAATTGACTGGATAGCTGTCATAAACATCGATGGATGTGCACGGCGTGGCGTTGCTGAAACTTGACAACCTGAACCACCAAACGGTGCGAGCAGTATTTGCCCGAAACAACGTGCATATTTTCGCCGAAATTGCCCATTCGCCGGACCAGCGTATGGCCGACACGGAGCACACGGATCTCCGTTAGCCGGCTCGCGGTTCAGACGGTAAGCGATCTATCATTTATTCGCCGAGACACGGTTATATACACAGAACGAGAATGTTCCCGGCTTCATTTCCCACATTGCGCGAACAATATGGACAGTAGGACAAGAATCGCCTGCGATTACAGTTTTCTGTTCAAGAATATACCACTCGTGAGAAATGGGGGCTGTCACGTCAGTATATGGTTGCCGAAAGGGATATCGACGTCGCAGTCTCCATTACCACTTGCTATGTAAGAACGGTGCTTCCCTCTCTACAGCACAGAATTGATGGTCAGGATGTCACACGGTGGCGGCTGGACAGTGGGCGCCGTCGACTCTGTTCCTTATAATCAGGTCAAGTACTTTCACGAGCATGGCATCGCCGTGGCTTCCTTTGAATATCGGCATATCCCACAGTGAGTATTCGAGCCGATAAGCGTGTCGCTGAACGATCCCAGTGTTCACTTAAAAGACATCCGTGAGGATCTACTAGACGCGTACAAATACGTGCAAGACAAGCTCGATGCGGATCTCGCAGAGGCGGGAAGCAGTGTTACGATAGACGGGACACGTTGCGCTATCATGGGCTGGTCGGCTGGAGGAAGCAACTCTTTGTGGCTTGTACGTAAATCTTCTTCGGTCCGAACCAATGTGCTCATCGTCTTTAGGGAGGTGATATCGTCACATACAACACCATTAACGGTGCGGGCAGCTTGCCCCCTTTGCGAGCAATCATCTCTAGCTATCCTCTCAGCAAACTCGAACTCTTTGCAGCACCTTCCAAACAATGGGACGATTACAAGTCGACCCACGAAGACGTACGGAAGGCGTGGCAACAGCTGTTAGAACAGGAGTGCAATACGACATACAAAGTAGAGATCGCTCGGTTGTCTCAGTGAGCGTCTTACAGCCAAGAAATCTGTTACCTACCGGCTGAGATAGACAGAGCCACGAAGACAGATGACTCGACCCAGAACGATAATGTTTCTGTATCGTGTCCCAGACTTACTGTGGCGGGGGGAGTAAGTCCAAAGTTTAGCTTAAGCTAAAAATAGGCAATAGCATCTCAAGTCTTGAGCACTCTGCTCGTAGGCCAAGACGCGCCTTTCCCACGAGGTACCTCAGCTATAGATCTTATTGACCCCCACTTCCCTCCGACATGTATGCTCGTCGCTGGCGAAGATAAACTGCTTCCTATTCAACAAACTATCGATGTCTATGATGCCTTACAAGATGCGGGCGTGGATAGTCTACTTGTCACATGTGAGGGTATGGAGCATGGCGAGGCAGAATGTCTGCCCGGTAATAACTGGAGGGAAAAGTGGTGGGACGAAGCTATCAAACCGAGTCTAGATTTCGCTATCCAACGAATGAAGGCATGACGTAGATAAGGTTATATTTAAGTAAGGATGATTCTTGTCTCTAAACGCTCTCTTTTGTATCATGCTTGATTAAGAAACCGGGAGCCGCGAAGGACTTCAGTATGCATGTGTTCATAACGTATTGCCTGATCTTGCGCTCTGGCGTCCCGAGAGCCTGCAACAAATTCTTGACGATTGATAGCGTGAAATTGTGTCTATATGTTGTTACGAGTGTGGTGTGATGCGACAACATCAGTCCCGGCCTCAGCCCCGTCACGTCATTGTCGCAACAACATTCAATTCTCGTTGTCCACTGCCTCCCGTATGTGATGCTGACCTTATTGCGTTAGTGTCTATTGTGCCTTAAACAACGACGCACAAGCATGACCGTCGCGCGACGCAACAATAACCCATCGAGGTTTCACCGGCGACCGTCCGGTGACCGACCGTTCATCGACCGATCGACCGAGACCTTCATCCGGATAGTTAGCCGGTCGTTGGTGGTCCTCTTTTTTGTCTGTGATGCCGTCATGTGCGGGCCTAACCTACTTTGCTTCATCTTGACAGTCAGGTGGATATCTTATAATGCGGGGCAGGGCACCAATGTAGCCGCGTGCATTCTTCACGCCGTCCTACACGAATCTAGAACTATACACCAGCAATTATGGTGGCGTATTCCAAAATCCGCTATGCCTTGAATGGTTACATATTCCAAGTGACGGGAATCCTAGCGATCGGTGCTTTTACCTTTGGGTATGATCGTAAGTGTATCCGACAAGCTCAGACAATCTCATCCCTTGTGCTACACTTACGCCTGCTTAGTAAACTGGTGGGGCGCGATGATCGCACATCCATACTTCAATACTGTATTTGGCGATTCGCTCCTTCCTTTGCCTGGTGGCTTAAGCACCAGAGCTTTGTCGGCCACTCAGCAGTCTGTTAGCACCGGCATAGGATCACTGGGGACAATCGTAAGTCACTTGATCTCGAGCATTTCCTAATTTGACTAACGTGAGATAGATTGGCACTCTATGTGCTTCTTATGCCGTACAACCTTACGGATTCAGGCCCGGCATGGTATTGGTGAGTCCCCCTGTCTCATGCAGGTGTTTTATATCACGCATGTTGCCAACGTTTCAGGCTGCGATCATTGTCTTGTTCGGCTCCGCCATTCAGATCACCTGCAGCATTAACGGTGATCGCTTCTACCAGATGGTTGGCGGGTATGTTCTGTGCCATTGGATGTTCGCTTCCGCTCACCGACAGCAAATTGATCACGACAATTGCCGTCGGTATGAACGGGATCAACATTCCTGTTTACTTGTCTAACATTTCTCCCGCTCCGGTGCGAGGAGCTATGATTAACACATACACCACGGTCGTCGCTTTAGGGGCGGTAGTCGCCTCCGGTACGGTATACGCCTTGGCAGCCGATCAAACTGCCAAAACATGGTTGATTCCTGTGAGTCGCGCGACTAAGCTTCGATTACCAAGGTTTGACGAATAACAGGTTGGTGTGCAATTCGTTACCCCTTTGCTCACTATCGCGACTATTGGCATGATCCCCGAAAAGTAAGTGCATCAGCTTTGAGTCTCTGTGGCCCGTCGACATCGCTGAAACTCCCTAGTCCCCATTGGCTTCTGCTTAAAGAAAGAATCGACGATGCGCGAATTGTTTATGGCAAACTCAACCCAAGTTTCAGCGATGAACAGCTGGAGGCTGAGATAGCAGGCGTAGTCGCTGTCATACGAGAGTCAAAAACACGACCTTTGAATCAATTCTGGTTACTCTGGAAGGGTACGGATTTAAAGCGTACTCTCGCAGTCACCGGTATCTTCTGTTTCAATGCGGGTCAAGGTTAGTGGTAACAGTGATTTTCGCCGACTTGCAGGACTCAATTTCCTGCTCGGGTACATGTCTACGCTCTTAGTGCAGCTCGGCATACCGAATGTTTTCCAAATCTTACTTATCGGTGAGTTTGGCTATTCCGACGAGTATTGATTTACAGTGTACTCTATCGTTGCTGTGCTCGCTTTTTCCGCTTCGTTCTATCAGGATGTCGCTGGGCGACGCTTCTCTATGCTCTGGGGTGCGGCTGGAATGTTTATCTGCATGTTCGGTTTCGCGACACTGTTCACTGTGATCCCATCGCCCACTGGTGCTGCGGCCAATGCTGGCATTGCATTTAGTCCGTATCCCACAGAGTCTGCAGCAAGATTCCGCTGATCCCTCTAGTCATGCTGTGGTTCGTCTCTTTCACCCTGTCATGGTACACTCTTGGTATAACCGCCGCTGTCGAACTGTCATCGATTCCTCTTCGTGGTCTCACTCTTGCTATCGCCAATACCGGTAGTAATCTCATCAGCTTGCTCATAGTTTTTATCAGTCCGTATCTCCAAAACCCAGGTTATGCGAATATGGGTCCAAAGATTGGATATATCTGTGAGTTAGGAAGAAAATGCGTACTCCATGGTCGAAGCTGATTTGCATAGATGGTTCAATCTCTGCCTGCGCTTTCGTCTTTGTGTATTACATGGTTCCCGAGCTACAGGGCCGGACTCTGGCCGAGGTCGATATGATGTTCGATAAGGGCATCCCGGTGGGTTTGGTTGCGCTGGTTTGCGAATGGCTTGCTTACGTGTTTAGGTTCGCCAAATGAAAAATTATGCCGTCACGCTCGATGATCAACCTATTCCTGAGGTCGAAGAAAGTTGTCGAAACGCGGCCGACCTGGTCGAGACAGAGAAAGGTGGTGCTGAGCTCGTGGAGAATGTAGCTTCGTTGCCGCTGATTCGATAACGGATTCCAACGAGAAACCCGTTGTTTTCGGTCATTTATCATTCCCTGTTGCATGTATGTGCATGTTTTCGTCATGACTATAAGTCGAGTCAGTGAGACACTTGATGAAAGTGTGTTGATCGCGACTGTTTCAAACGGATCAATCCAGTAGCGGGTATTACAATAGCGATGAACACCCGATATGCGTTTGTGCATCGGTCTGGCTGGCGCCCAAGCTACCAACACCGTTGTAGTCCCTGCGTCATTAGCTCTACACGTGCAGTCGAGACGATTCGACGTCGGCCGCCAGATACTGAGAGATTCACACATAGAAGCCATATACGTAGACTGTGGAGTACTCTCGCTAGCCGTCATAATGCTCTCACTGTTTGTTTACGGTATGAAATAACCATATCCTTGTAGATAGATATGAAGCAAGTCGGAGCAAGGCAGTCAATGACTTGAGGTGAGAAAGAATTCTACCGAACTACTTTCCAATCCGCTATCGATCCCCTTATCTTTACATCGATCAGTCATCCATATATCTCTTACATTCGAGGTAAAGATACGTGTTGTTGCGTCAAAGGTTGTTAATCATTCGGCGTTATGTCACTGCTCCATACAGATCGTCGAAGGCAGCGTTAGACGTAATGCTAAAGATCAGTGCAACAACTAGAAGTGTAGCTTGTGTGACCTCACCCTGAGCAGTCCCCACAATGACCGATTGAGAGCCGGCCCGATTAGTACTTTCTCGTTCGGTCTCAGGTCTGGTGAACTCATCCGCTTGCCAGAGTCGGTGTATTGAATTTATGCCAGTACTAGAGGACACAGATGAGATTGCAATGACTGCGGCGAATTAGGTAGGCGTGCCGTGCCGTTCATCACGTAAGCTGTGTCCAACTGCAGAAGACACGTAGTCCCGCCTTTTCGGGTTTCATCTATTCACTTTCTTCATCCGTGTAACAAAAATACCAGAAATCAATGTCGTCTTTTGCCAAACTAGCCGCCGTCCCAGGTCTTGGTCACAATTATTCTCTCTACGCCATTCCTGCCGGTTGGCTTGTATCGTAAGTCCTTGCGGTCGAGAACGCGTAGCATTACCTGATTTTTCAGTCAGGCGCCTTTGTTCTGGGCTATCTCTGTAGCTAACAAACTGGCCCCCGGTGCTTATGACAATGCCGTGAGTCCGCTTTCTTCCTGTGAAGACACCACTAACAACCCAGAACCCCAAGGAGTCTTGGGCCAACCTAGACAACAAGGGTCTTCCTAAAGTGGTTAGTCACCCCGTTCTTTGCAAGGCAAACTAGCTGATCGCTAGCTCTGCAACCGGATCGTTCGAGCTGTAGCTGCCAACAATAATGGACACACGTTCGTATCTTATCCCCACGTTGGGTAAATTGCTGATGATTTAGTAACCTCTCCCTGTTCGCTGCTGGTCTCGTAAGTCTTATCGACCCATGCTACGACTGCAATTGATCTTCAGGTCGCTGCCAATGCCGCTCATGTTCCTGTGAACAGAATCCACGTTCTGGCCGCTTCCTACCTCGGGCTCCGAGCGCTCTACAATTTGGCCTACATCTTCATCGAGGAGGGTGAGTTTATCGTGTCCTCAAAGGACCGAACTGACGAGTAGATACCACCGCTTACGCTCGATCCGCCCTGTACTTGGGGGGTCTCGGTACTACTTTTGTCTTGTTCATCGAGGCTGCCAATAAGTGGTCCATCTTACGTGCTTAAAGATTCAAACATCTGCACTTACATCGGATGATTGTGAATGAACACGTTGTTTCTGGTGACTTAGCTGATGACTGAGATTTGACAATCATTGACATCTACTTCCAGAGAAGATCATATCACACTATGATTCGAGTCGGCAGTAGCTCTTTGGCACCCCGTATTCCCAATGGTAATGATCCATAAACACCCGTGCAGTAAGTACAGCTGAATACCATCATCAGTCAGCAAAGCTGAAGCCTGCTCCTGGAGGTTATGGCCCACTGAGCTGTGCGTTTCACTATCCGACGCTGAACTGACAAGGAAATGACCTTGGTTGGTAGATGTGCATGGTTTCAATGATGTGAGATACTGTGAATGTGGGCTACTAGCTCAAAATATCAGGTGTCCAATCAGGCTTCACACCTACCACTGCGTCATGCGAACCGACGACTCATTGCTGAGGACTAATTCGGATTCAAGGGTGTGGCTACTCTCGCTGGCTCAACTGACGGTATCCAGCACCGACTGTTCATGAGTGCCTTGCAAGAGGAACATACTGTATCTGAGTGAAGTCACGAACGTCCCCGCTACTGTCGTGTCAGGTACATCTGTGCCCATTGTAGGTATTTAGGCAGCCTGCTGTCCAAAAAAGATCAAGGTAGAAACGACTAACGATGTGAATGCTAAGAGTGGTTGCGAATCGTGTTGAGGAATTCCAATTCCGCTATTCTTCGCATGATGTCAGATCGAGCTCCAGTCAGCGAGCAGGTTGGTGGCGTTCCTGACCCGGTTTGTGTTACTCCCCAAAGGGTGCAGGCTGGCGAGCAGGAATAACGATATCCTAGAGCCTCCATCGCTTTGCATGGAGAGGTTTCAGGGGAGGAAACAATATTGAAGGCATCATCCAGCGAGGTTATAGCCCACTTCTGTCTGCAGGCAATCTCGGCGCTTCGGGGCATAGCACTGGAAGAAGCTGATGAAATGCAGGTGAAGTGGAGACTCAGAGCTCAATGGAGCTCTCGCTGGCCCACATAAATCTTTGGGAAAGATTGCCTGAGGACATCGCGACTGATATCGAGATTGTTGAGAGAATGCCTAGGAAGTGTGCGGTGTACGCCAAAATTACTATACGTCACGTTCGGCGTACTTCTCATGAACGCCGGCGATAGTCGTCAATGATTCCCTCAGTGACTGGGACATGAGTCCGTCGTGTTCAAGACACGGATCTTGTCAAGCATGAGACGGATGTGCTATGATGTCAACTCTCTTCTTGGTCTGTCCGAAATTTTATAATGGGAATGGTCACATACGTGTCCACCCGACGACACTCGACGAAATAGTCCTCGCCAATACCTTTCGCGTTTGTCCGGACAGGCGGAATAGACACACGGGAGTCTGTGTTGAGCGATGTAGATATGTTGGTTGAGCCAAGGTGAGCCTGTCTAGGCGTGAGAAAGACCGGCTTTGGATCGCCGATGAGGATGAAGGAAAGCTCGACAGGGGGCACTATATCTATGTCCAGAATGGCAAGCACCGCAGAGCTGGAAGGAGCGATTGATCGACGACCGGGCCTAATGTTATTACTTCAAGCATCAATGGACCTTAGATAATTATGCTGGCCGATTGAGGCATTTCTACGAGACCTGATGCTGGTATAAGGTCTGATAGACGATGGGAAAGCTGTGACATAAATATGATTTGGGACAAAGGCGTGAAGGTGCACTTCCGATACAAGCTTATTGCATATTACAAGTATCGAATTCTGTCTTCGTCATCTCACGGGTACATCACATTCGCTCCATTTCTTCGACGGAAGGCATACGATCACCGAGGCCCCAATCCTAATGTTGTTGACCAGGCAAACGCATGTTCTTTGTCCGCTTGAGTTTGTTCTTTGGAATCATCCTTGCTACGATCGTATCCGGCCTCATCATTGATGAATGAGCATTTCTCCCATGTTCAACCATCTTGTCTCACTTTGCACCATAGGCGATGAAATCATAATATGGCCCTTGTTGCCTTGCTATAACGAGCAGCCGAGCAACTATGGGTTGCAAAGTCAGGCAGACTACTTGAATCCCTTGCATACGCCTTAGAGTTTTTCTTTCCCTCTCAGATTTCTGCACGACATAGAGCGACCGGGATGAGAATGTAGACATGCAGACCCGCCCGGAAGAGTGTGGTGTCTATGTCCGAAGTGATTTCGATACTTCGTTTTTTTCCGGGCCAATCTGTGTTCGTATTGCAACGTGTTAGCTAGCTAGAGAAAGTGAGTGGCCGCTGTACCTGGTTGAAATAAGCCTATGAGGCTGCTCGGAACGCTAAGGGACATGAGGGCGGTGAAAATGGACATTGTAAACGTGACGTCTGGACTAGCGATTTCGATGCCGGGTAAGGCCGTAGATTTCATCGTTTGGCGGGAGTGCCACTTGTCACCCCGAAGATAGTGCCAGCGAGAGTCAGATACCCGAATTAAATCGCGTCCTCAAATTAGAGGTTGAGCGCACTGAGCGTACAGGCGTAAGTATGATCCACTTAATCTGAGACCTGATGGACCTGGCGGCCCTTTGGTAAGCAGTGGTAACGGGGAAGGCTGTAATGGCGAAGGGTGGTCTCAAGGCCCATTGATGCCTTGTGTAAACAGCGCCGATGCTCATCGCTGCTAGAATAGCGGATAGTGCAAAGACCGTGAGTCTCGGTGTCTAAGGGTTATCGACCGCCTAATCTCGCTCAGCAACAGGCTTCCATTTTGCCAAATGCTTACGCACATTTGTGGAGATTTCTTTTCAGACGAAGTGTTGTTCTTACCATCGCTTCCTAAAAGCTAGTCATATAGCTTGCCCATTCGCAAGAAAGGGACATATGCCCAACCATATACTCACAATCCTTCACTGTTCGACTAGCAAGCTGATTAAGCTCAGTCACCAAAGCCGCAGCAATGCCGAGAAGTCCAGTTATCAGAGCAGGCACAATCCACTATAACGTTCATGGTCTTGCCGAAGATAGCGGTGTCAAAACGGCTAGCTGAGCATTATTCTCGCCGACTCCCTAAAGGTGGAGCTGAGCGTCAGCAATGCTTTCGGAGATGACCGAGGATGACAACGCTCATGCCTAGAGCAGGTTGACAGTCGCGGTGAGGGTTATACTACCTAGTAGTAAGCGCATAGCACTGTCTTTGTCTGCGCATCGATGTTGCTCAATATGATTGGGTTCGTCGTTGGGATTGAGGAATCACCGCAAATCTCGTAAATGATTCCTCGAGGTTCCCGAGACAACCGGGTTGGAGCGTCATCGGACGGCCGCATTGGGATTCGGGGTCCCTGATACTTCGTTCAGAATACGAAACTCGCTCATGTATACTCCGACTCTCGCCAAGTGTACATGGTCACAAGGCCTTAACACTTCTTCTAGATAAGTCTGATAGGGGAAGGAGACACAGAAGAGAACGTGTATCTGGTTGGAAGTTGGTAAATAAGCCAAGTAGGCCGACAGTAACCAAAAAAGCATCTGTCATTATTCAACAAAGTTTGGTACTTGAGTTATCGCCTCTTCACCCTCTAATTTACACTCCTGTTGTTTGGCGTGGCAGGAATACGTATGCTTATTTCTGGTCAAGGTGGGTATACATCGATGCGGAGAGCTCTCGCTGTAATGCTACCGTAGGTGAGTCGTCACATCAACGCCACCCCGACTTTCTCTATTGCGTCTTTGTGTCGAGGTTCTCAACCTTCCTTCTTGTCTGTCATCGTTCAGATCATGCAAGAAGAACAGCTGACGCACTGCTCAATTTCGACTGTATTCGGAAAAACACCGTAGTACAGACGAATACTTCTGACATCGTATCCAGGCGAATCTCCCTTGTCCCACTTGTCACATCGTACCACTACACAGTCTTGCCCCACTTGCTCCGGTGATAGCGCCGTACATGTACAACATTCGATGGTTCACCCGCAATCGCTCGAAGCTTAGTTCCGGTTGGAAACCAGAAGGAGCCCAGCCACCGCCGAGTTCAATGCGATCCGTCGCCCGAACCATGTCCCATATGCAGTGGCGAGAGTGTTCTTTCTTGCGAAGATCCAAACTGCAATCTATACGAGTGTGAGATTTAGGAAATGCCGCTTATCATGTGGGCTGGGACGAGACAGAGACCAGCGACATTCAAAAAGGTGGATAGCTGACCTCCAAGAGGAAGCCGATTCTCCGATTGTACTACAATCAATATCTGCACAGGACCGATCTAGTTTGAGGGGGACAGTTGGTTTGGTGACCAAGACGTGGCCGTGACTCGGCACTCGCAGGTGAAGACTGTCATTTGAGAACTCAATGACGACTTACATCCCTGACTTGACGACTTCATCTCTAGAGGTGGTTATGTACCGAATATGCAAGGTCGAGAGCAAGATGCATCGTGCAGCTCGATAGATGCATGGCGGCTTTCCAAAAGTATATTTGGCCTTCGTGATTTCGGACGGTCGTCTTTGGTTTTAGCATACGCAGTTGTGACTTGTATCTAAGTGTAAAGTAAAACAAGCATTGTTTCAAACACAAACCAACTTTGACAGGCGCTTGACTTCAGTGGGCGTAGGCTCACATAGTCTATGTTGTGGGAGACCATCGTTCATGAAGGTGAAGTACACGTCACTCGCGCACATAGCGTTTTGCGACGCTCTAAGAATATTGCTTCGGCGGTTCGGTACTGCGCCCCTCTCTCCATGAGAATCAGGCTACCATGGCCCAAATACTTCTTGCTACACCTTTCGACAATTGACAATTGTGACCGGTAATTCGGGTCGGCCTAGCTGTCAACATGGTCCTTCAAACTGTTCTTGCCGACTCTTGCTTCTTTCGGAATACCGATCAATCCCAAACACCCGCCGCGTTTCCCAATAGTATAATAGCATTCCGCCAAATGTTGCGGCATCCGCATCCACCTCTCGATCGAAAATCGTCATGCTACTCTAGCCATATGCTTCGACTACTAATTTAAAGTCTATATGAGACGTCTGATCATGCTCGGTTGACGGGAAACGGCACTTGAAAGCTGATGTGGTCGACCGGAGGCGTTGAAGGACATGACTTAATTGGATCGATACTCCAGAAGGAGATTGTGCGCAAGATATACTGTAATATCCTGTGAATGCTACACCGGGTGTCAACATGCCTGGCTACCATGTTAGCCCTAACGTGTAGACAATCCCGTAAAACCAGTTTTCGGCAATTAATCTCTAATATGGCTCACACGTTCTAAGCTATGATCTCGACTGGATCCAGACTCAGTAATGGGACGCCGAGCTGACTTTGCAGATACCAACCGACAGAACTGGGCAGCAGCGAGACTGCTAGAAGACCTTGACATGGATGCTCAACGGTTTGGAACTGATATTGTCATTTCATACGGCATGTGTAATTCTTGTCGTCAGCAGAACAGTCATTTAAAGGTTTTAAATCCCTAAGAAAGCTGAGACGGATTGTAGAACCGACAAATCCGTCTTTTGATCCCTATTCAGCATGACCGTACACCTAAACAGTATGTGACTGGTTCGACCGACCAGCATTTTGGAGGAGACTCACAATACCGATTCCAAACAGTAGATTTCACACGATGATATACCTAAGCGACCTATATTGTATGATACATAAATTGTTGCACTATGGCCATCCCCATATGGCGACAATATGGGTTCTTAGAGAAACAACCGCACATGAGAAGAACAAGTCTTCCAGGCCAACCGACTACCTCAAAGACGTGCAGCGACAGTACCTTGGCGCATTATTCTTGTTGAGCTTGCGCCAGCCCATCGCGACAGGGATTGTACTGCGTAGCTGACGCCGTTTCTCTACATTCAACTACCACGGCCGGTAGATGTCGCTAATGACGTAAACCCTGGCCTTCGAGCCCATCCGGTCCCATCTGGTCAAGAGGGCAATCGCCGCTGCCGCTTACCAGGGCTACCAATTTCTTGTGAGAAATACATTACACTTACTGGCTCGATCTCGGTGCCGCCTCGAGAAACTCTTATCGCTCGATCCGCATTTCAGGAGTTTCGAAGCGAACGACCACGATGAAAGGTAAATCTGCCAACTTCGATCGATTCTGCCCCTCTGAGTCCGTCGCCTCGATCCATTCATGAATTGGCACCGTCCAGTTTGAAGGGGAACCGAAGGAGTCCAAGATGGAAAAAGGTAGAAATATTGGTGCGGCATAGCCCATCGAAACGTCACCGTCTGTAAGATTAGTCCAACGCTTTAGTGGTCCCTGAGCACTGAGTAGAGAAGGCTAGAAGAGAGCCAGAAGTGAGTGGAACACCCTGTCAAGCGGTCGTAGCTGATAGGAGCACGCCTATTCAGAAGGCAAAATACATCGGAAGTGGCTAGTTAACGATATCGAGCGACATGAACGAGGGTGATCAAAGCGAATTGAGTTTCGAAAAACAGGGAGACCTCATATACACATCGCGACCGTCAGTACTTTCTACAAGTGGTCGGCGGGGCCAAGCAAGCACAATCTTGTCGATAGTACGTCCTGTCATTATAGCCAGGATATGCAGGGTTTGTAGAGATCTCATGTTGCTTACGCGACCGATTTCACACACCGTAGTAGCGATGTCCACGGACACGTCTGACAATACGCCAGATATTCTTCTCACTTGACTTGTTGCAGTTCCACCAAGAGCATGTCCAGACTCGCGGTTATTTGAGTGAGCATCAGTATCGTAGCTCCCTCCACCCCGATCATGAACGCTCAAGGGCTTAAACGGAGAAAATCTTGCGGCTGTTTCTGAACAGCAGAGCCTGAGCCTGATTATCGAAGCCAGGACGGACCAGCATCACGCGATATTCTCACTTTGACGGACTACGAAGATATTTGGTCAGGCAGTTCAGCGTGTCGGCGATCGCGCATGCTGTGAATGTGTTCAGATTCACATTGAACTGGAATTATGGGTACAGACACCATTGCTTGGCGCGAGCGAGGGAGTCACTAAGCGATGAAAAGGAAGATGGTCGTGAAGTTGCGTCTTTGTCCGCCAACTAGTCCTGCTACGTCAGTCTATCAGCTAGTCTTTGATCCACAATGGGTGTGTCTCAAGAGCTTTCGCACACTCTGGCCAGGCGCCGCCCAATAATTTGCTAATTCTGATGAGGGTCGGCAGGCCCCAACGTCCGTGATCGGCCTCGGCGCTCAATATTTAAGGGTATATAGGTTTAATAGTCGGCAGAGTCAAGCTTACGGAGGCGCGCTAGAATCACCCAGCTGCTTGAGCCAAATTTCGTTCGCAGCGGATTGGGCGCTTTTCAGGCTCCGCAGAAGCCGACTTCGAGGCACGAATAGCGAATCTACGGGACATCAGAAACGGAATACACCACATATTACGGATTATTCTGCGACAATCTCTCTCGCTTTCCAAAAGATTTCTGAACCTCAGATACACTCTGATCGTCCATCTTGATTGAAGTCCGACCGCTTGCTTGGGTACGACTATACATTTATACACACCAGTGTCTTGTTGCTCTCATCAAGCTATATTTCAGCTTCTCCAATGACAGATTCGAAGTCCCAATGTGCAGATCTACTGTTTATCCGTCCATAACCAATTGTAACCAATTAAGACACGTGCATGTTCACAATGGAAAACAGCAATCGCCTGACTTGATACGCGTCTTTTGACGGAAATTCGGTCGCGAATGGCGCTGGCAAGATCAAGAAGATGAGTCTGGCGATCTCTTCCAGCGTTGTTTTGATCGGGACGACCGGAGTTTCCCACGTGAAATCCCATATAAGTTCCGCATAGCGATATACGTCTGCGTTCAATGTCCTTCTTTTAGCCCTTCCCATTAATACACCTGGGCTAATATACAATAAGTCAACGGAAAATCGGCGCTTATCCTCTATGAAAATCAACGCGCATCGGGGTACGTGAGGCTAAAAAGAAGAGAAATAATCCCGCTGTCGGGGACCGCTTTGTTCGTGAGGTGAAGTGTTTAGACATAATTGATTGTCTCAGCTGGCAGACCTTATGTGGGGTAGCAGCTATTTCTTGTCACTTTCATACCTCCACGTCAAAAATCGATCTTGGATGGCAATATGTGTGCACATACATCACGTTCAGCTATTGATAGCGCGAAGGTGAAGCTATCAGAGAGTGATTGTTCCGATTCAGACATATTGTTACTTATTGACTACAGGTCTCAATCTCTGAGAGGTACTTGGAGCGTGACACAGGGTCTCGTGTTCCCGAACCTTCCGAGCTTATCACTGATGTACCAGCCGGATGCGGTCTCTATAGGTTACATAGCAATCTGAGGCTTTGAGGGTCGGAGACTTGGGGTCGAGGAGAGGGAGAAGGAGGGGGGGTGGGGACCTGGCGGGCGCAGTCAAACTTGTAAGCAGGTGTCTATAAGATCAGCGGTGACTGAGTTATGTGAGAAGACAGGCTGTCTTCTTAATCTTTCATTCTCTGTCCGAGCGAGACGCGGTGTTCCACTAGGATACGCCAGACTGCAGAGTCAGAACTTGCGAAGCTGATTTGACATTGGACAACAGCTTGGAGATGTAAATGGTGATGTTGCGCGCGACGCAGATGATATCAATCCTGACTAGGCTTGCCGACAGCTTCTCGCTCTCGAATTCATTGATGCCGATATCCTATGCGATCATATCGCGTCTGCCTAGAAAGCTGCAATGGATCGAGACGTCCAATCTAAGCTCCTTATGCCTTGAGGAGCTTCTGCCATTCACTCTGGATTTCTCTGTATGTATCTAGCTGTGTCCGCTGTTGCGTGTTCAACGCATCTCTCTTCTCCCGCCAATCAAGTCTTCGTATCTCCCCGTTGAGAGGTCGTATACTAGAGCGGCGGAGCTCCAATGGCAGAGAAATCGTAAGCAGAGCAATGGCGATACGATTCCTTTGCCTACGTCCCTTCTTCTGATGCACGTGGTTGCTTTTATAATAGGAGGAGCGATTCTGCCACCGAGACATTGGTGAAGCCGAAGGTACTGCCGTGAACGGTGTGTTCATGTGGTAATCGCGTTCGGAGCTGCGCTGTGTAACGATCTCGGCATTTCCGTGAAAGTATCTTGGCTTCTCCGGATTCTCGCCGAGACGTTCGATGACGATGACCGGTGACACGGCGCCGTTATCTCTGACATAGTCAAGTGATAACTCTCCGGACGTATCTACGTCAAACCGAGAAGCAGCTCTCATTTCGGGATCGGCCCAAAATTGAGAGCTGTGTCGGGGGGAAGATGTACTTGAGTGGTGTTGCCTCGTCAAGCATCGGCTGATGTCACCATCGTGCCTAATTGGAGTATAGGGACTTACCATTCAGCGTTGTCCTGTCCGACTGGTTCGTTAATTCAGCGGCATCTTGCATGTCTTAACTTACAGTAGCTTGATCCATAATCAACGGTCACTTCGTTTTCCGTTTCGACAACATTGGTGCCTATTGAGCAGCTTTGAACGTAGATGCCGGGGCGGAGCATATGCTGTCTGGGACGTTTATCATACGTGAAGTCAGCGTTCGGAAAGCATGCATGCTGAAGCATCAGCTTTGGCCTGAAGAGTGGTGGTAACTCTTACGTTTATAAATCGCCCAGCCCAGAGACCGAGAAACCACCTTCCTTGAAATTCCGCGATCGATGTCGTGTTAAAAGACAGGTCGATCAAGTCATCTTCGCATTCGACTTGAGGCAATTCGACAAGGAGCATATCTAGACCCAGGACTACCTGGGACGGCATCAGGTCTCTAGCGGCCGTTATCCCTAACTCTGGACGCCCATAGGCCTTTGTGGAGAACAATCTGACGCTATCTCCAGTCAGGAGAGCCTGAGCCTGTTTTTCGAAGCTGCATACCGCTCAGCGGCACGTGGATTTAGGTCCTTGAATCGACTCACAATATGATTGTCTCGATAGGCGCATCAGCGTGTTGTCGATGTCGCGCAATGCTGTATAGTAAGCTGACCAACCCCAACGTGGGCTTGAATCAACCATTCTCACCATTCCGCGACGCGACCGAGTGATTCATGCGTTGAGAAGCTCGCTTTCGACCGTCGAAGTGTCTCTCTGTTTAATGTCATGTTCTGCCGTGTCATCGTCACAGCTCATTTGGTCTGCCTGCGAGCGGCTGATCAGCTTACATACCGAACGACCAAGCCCTTCGCCATGGGTTTCCGGCTCTTGTTGGGATCTGAAGACCTCAGATGCATGTGTATCATTCCCAGCGCCCTGAATTGGAACGCATAAGGGTATAACAGTCGGCAGATCGTAATCATAGTGGTCGTGAACAATATTGAGCAGTTCTAATTCCAATTCGGCGATTCTATGGATGACTGTAACATCCAGAGCGGCCTGCCGAAAGGGTTGCGATCGCGCTCGTGTTTCTGCGACACCGAATGGAGCCGATTTGTAAGAAGTAGGCATTTTAAATACGGTCAAGACTGAAAAGAGAACCTCTTCCTGCGTTGTTTAATTGGGACGACCGGAGTCCTCCACGTGGGTCCGTCCTCAAGTACCACATAGCAATGTTACATAGGCGTGCAGGGTCTTGCTTCTTCCCATTCCTTAGTGACCCGTGGTCTAACCAGAACATCTCTAGGGGAGGTCAGTACTAACCTGCTATCTTCGATCCATTACAGATTCACTGAGGATTGCCATAATTGGGCCGCACACGATGACAAGCTTCACATATTGGATCCAGGTGTGACAGTTTCGGCGCTGCTTTAAGGGGTACAAGTAGCAAAGAGATCCTTCATGTGCTTATACATGTTTGATTCTTTTTCGCTGCTGCCTATCGCGTCTTGTCTGACCCAACGAGGATGCTCTGGATATGACGAGATGAGGGCTGGAATACACTTCCATTTGGAACGACGCAGTGCTCTTATGCAGCGTGGGATGGCGCAAAGTGCCACATTACCGTGTTTCTTATGAAATCACCGAAGCCGCAGACCCTGAAGCCAAGATCCGGTTACTTCGCTGCATGAGGGATAATTAGGAATGGGCCTGTATTCGCGGGACCTCCTCACACTGTAAAGACGATGAACAAATCTTATATTACCGCTGCTCTCTCATGGGGGGCGACTCCCGCAGAGGTGTTGGATATCCGGAATCCCAACGGCACACCGCTTGCCACTTTTCCCCCTGAATTCCTCGTTCGAGGCGCATTGAGTTGGCAGTACATCCTTCACGTAATCAGGCTCTTGCTTGAACAGGCTTCTACAGATGTTGGCTTGGTGGACGGCGACGGTCTGCCGGTCAGCTTGGACAGTCTTCCACGAGCTGGGGCATTCACCTTTATGCAACCCGGTATGTTTTCCTTATCGTTACAACCACGATGATCCGCTGACGCGTAAGGCGACGGAACATCTCAACCTCAGCTGGCTAGAGGTCCAGAGTATTTTCGCAGGCACGCCCCGGCAACCTCTGACCGAAGCTCGACTAGGTCGGACTCGAAGCAGACGCGTTCATCTAGCAGTCAAGCGAGTCTATGAATTTACTGGATATTTTGGCAAATACAGCTAAACGCAACAGAGCAAATTCCGTGAGAAAGTTATTTCCCGGGACGGGACATGTCTTTTGACGGACGATGAGATTGAGAGTTGCACGGCCGCCCACATCGTCCCTTGTAGTAGACCCGATGTAAGTTTTCAACCATGTTTGTGCAATCACTGATTGAAAGGTGTACTTGTCGATCATGGGAAACGAGGCGGCGATGTTCATGCCAGCAGCGGGCCTTCTGCTACGGGACGATCTCCATCATCGCTACGATAGACTTGAGTGGTCGTTTTACTACACGGTGAGTGGTGAACCATTCGTACGGCTGCTGAAAGAAGGAAGAAGCCTACTTCGTCCACTTTTTCATACTCGGTAGCCCCATGGCGAAAGCGCTACATGGGATGGCGATACCCATGTCTCGCTTTCGTGGGCAAGCGGCGAATAGGCCCAATCGGCTGCTTCTATCCTGGCATTATCGACAATGTGCAATGATGCGAATACGCGGCTTTGCTGTCGGTCCCTTTCCTGTGCTGGACGTACAGTGAGACTATCCCTCACCATGAATATGAATCGCATCTATCAGCATTCTCGACACATCCCTCCCGCAACTATCCCTCGAAATAGGCAATTCGTCGTATATGCTTCGCGAGATCGGTCTTGGTGGGAGAATCAGTCCAGACGAAGCGACTTCATAGAGGTTTCTATATGAATTAAAGTCAAGGTGAAGTACCGGAACGCACGGGTTCTGCGGTCGATGGTGAACATTCCCGCCACGTACGAGAGGAAGTTCCCAAGCATTGTCCGCTCTTACCGCCTCCGCCGCGCCTTGTTTTCCTCAAAGGGAATGTGAGGATGTATGTTGCGTGGCCGCAGTCAGTTTTACTGGCATAGTCAAGGATGAGCCTATCAGCCGGATTCTACGTTACACGCTGCTCATTGTGGAAGCCCTAGTCGCCAAATCTACGATTTGGGCCGATCAACGCCTGGATCCCCAATGTCTCAATGTCTCGGGACTTTCATAATCAGTTCCACCCTTCAGAACCGTTTAGAGTGGAGGCAGTTGTCAACGTGCAACAGTCATCAGTCGTACGCGGTACCCTGCAGCAGACCACGTCGGTGTCAATTTGGCACTCATTCTTCCAGCCATAGGTTGTAGTCGTCAGGACACGTGGAGCACCGTGCCCCGACTTCCGATCGACCACACAACTCGGATACAACTCGGATAGACTTTCTCCCTGATACGATGGCAATCGCTCTCGTGATAAACCCTTTTTGTACGGACATATCAGGTCAAATGAGCTGTGCCAACTCACACGAAGCCGGCGACACCGAATATGCAATTCGGAAGGCCGTACGCAAACCATCCCAGGAACGTGATGTCACCGGGCTTAGTAGAACAGTGGGATAGTTGCCGGAGAGTCGTTCAGGTGTGCAAGTACCCAGCCAATGCGTCCCGAGCCTTTGTGACGAGTGAGCGTCTGAGCACCATCACACTGAAAAAACGATGTGATCAAGAAACATGCAAAGCATCATCAGGTCAGCTAATATATCGAATGATCATGTGAAACGACGGACATGTAGTGATACACTGTTAAGGAAAGGCTGGCGGCAGTACTGGCGCGGAGAGCTGCCATCACGGATGCCGGCGCTGGACAGCGAGGTGGAGAGATTGCTTCGCCTCTGCAAAGAGCTCCGGAAGAGACGTCATGTTATGGTCATTGATCTAATAAACATTACACCACGCATCTCGTCAGCGCCTATGCGTTATGCGTGGACGGTCCGAAATAGACTTTCCATGAGTGGTTTGCCACAGCCAAGATGCTCCGCCCTATCGCAGTCGGATCGGATCCTTGGGGAAGTACACACAATGCACATGGTCAGCTGCGTTCCTCGCAGTATCGAAGAGTCGTCCAATTTGAACATCGGTATCGGAATCGTGTGCCAGGGATTGGAATATCTCCGGAAGGTCTTCATGGTCGTCCTCATGCTACATCGCATCGGATTCCAATGATTCTTGGTTCCTGAAGTCCAGCACTTCAAGTAGGACCATGCATAAGTTCCGTCAAGGCTTTGACTTGTAGTTCAGATGGTCGGCCATTGTTGTCTCCGTCAAATTGTCCTAGCTGAGTGATATGATAACAGACACAATTGGCGTTGTCGTACAAACCCTTCTTGGAGCTGAGACGAGCTTTCAATGGTCCAGGAGCATGACTAAAATCACCAATCCCTGATCAGAGATTAGGACCCAGGTAAACTGTCTTCTCAACTATCTTCGTTGCTTCTTTTGAAAGTGGGCGCTTTGACGGTGACCTCTATCCTGAATCCACCCGGTGACTAGTTGTCTTTGGTGGAGAGATTATGGATCATGATTAGGGCAGCTGTGACCTGGCGTCTCGCTCCATGTACTGTCTTCCAACCCCGTCTTTGTACATGACTGTTGAAAGATTGGACGTGAACAATACGGGGATATATCTTGACAGAGAATTTTTGACGTTTATATTGGGCGGTGATGTTGCAGACCCGTAATCCAGCGGTGCAGGTATGATCATGGGATAGTGTCGGATCCCATATATTCTGTCCCTTGCAGCGCGAAAGAGCCAGATCTTATCAACAAGAAAGGTGATGTACGGATCCCACTCGTTGTAGTGCTTTGCCCATTCATGATTTGTTCTGCCGATTCGGTTACCATATACCTTGTCGTCCAGTAGCATATTTGACCAGACGCTTTGAGCCTGAAAGTCCTATATCCTGAGTCTTGTAGACAGTATATGGATACCGATGTTGTAACCAGTGCTTGACCTGGACCTGCTTGAAGAGGTAGTCGGCCAGGTTGAGCGCTTTGGAGCTGCAGAACCCATAGCATCTCAACCAACCTCAATTGAACGACCGAGAATCACACTCGCCCATTCGGCAACATACAGAGTACAGACTAGGCTTTTACTAGGCCCGGATACTCTTTGAGGTGAAATGAGGAGAGCGATACTACTAGCTTGAGACCACTTAAACCCACCATGAGCAATTGACACGCTATTCTAGGCAGTAACCAAATAGCATCCTTGTATTTATCAGTAGCCCAATCATTACATGCTCTTACTCACAAGGTCTCGACCGAATTGAAGACAGCCCGGAAAGGAAGAATCGCATCCGAAATACGCCAAGAGCAGTCACGTAAAAGTTTTTTTTATTCAATCGACGCGTCGACCAAACCAGCTCATACCGTACACCGCGCTAACGCAGACTTCCCGGGCGACGCCCTTTCCGACCGGCGCATGATCGTAACCTTCATCGAGGACCGTGGGGTAAATGTAGGCGGCATAAAGCGATAGGCGATCGCGCTCGTATGTAATCAACATGTCATGCCATAGAAAAGGGTCTGCTAAAATTATTTCCGAAAGAACGGCGCAGGGCGGTGAATCACAGCCATCGTGGAGGCAGCATATTGCTACACACTTCTCGATGCTCAGAAATCGTTCTGAATCCGGCAATCAGCCGGGTCTTTGTTTTGAACTGAGCATACAGCCACTATCTTGTCTTGACGGACAAGAGCGCTGACGAGTTGACAATCGGGGAGCTGTACGGCAAAAACTAGCATTGTCGCATTGCGAAACGGGTTTAGCGTGGCGTTGCTGATAATGGTCGGAGAGAATGGACAATGGTCAATTGGAAGGGGCCGAAGCACCAGGTCGGGCTGTATAGAGAGGTCCGCACGCAGCTCGTCAAGTTTCTTATCTGCCTTGAGGCATTCATACCCCAGCATGAAATGCAGGAGATATACGACTAATTATGTTCTTCAGCTGTCATAGGCTCTCCCCAATTAACCAACCTCTATGTTGCTATATTCAGGCTGATCACTCACAGAAGGATATGGCGCCGTCCGTACTCCCGTTTGTTGTAGGAACGGAGGGGGACAGACTGTCGCCCTCCTTAGCTGAGAGCTACTTCGACCAATTTTGCTATTGCCTTTCAGTCTGATTGCCAGGAGGCAAGCGCATCGCTTCAAAAGTCAACACATGATTGTAAACACTGAGATGATCCTCCTAGATCGATGGGGCATTGAGAGGTGGAAAAGCGTCACTGAGATGCGCGGAGCTCGGTGTATGCTGCCTTTGCTGGAATTTGTCGTGCTGAGCTACTGACTGAGCTAAGCGTACACCACTGACTTGGTCTCTTGTCTCGAGGGGTAGCTGAATGCGTACATCGAGCTTGATCTCGCATTTCACATTGCACTGGGTTCGTGTAGTGTTGATAGACGGGATATCTGGAAACTCGACATCGTGGCTGGCAACATAGCGATAATCATCGCCTAGACGCATCGCTTTAGCATGATTGAAACTGCTATGAAGCTACATAACACACTAACTCGGAGCTAAATCCGAGCGTAAGTGGAGCGATTATCATTGTTAACGGTCATCGAGCCTAATGAAACTGATGGTCCCTGTAATTATCCTTCATGGCATGGACTCTTTACTTATCTATCGGTCCGAAGGAAACCCTTCCGTGGGTCTCAGTGAACCTGCTTGGAAGCGGCTTCACGCAGCATTCACCGGCTGAAAGTCCTCAGCGATGTCCAGCCGTGGTGAACAAACCATGTCTCAAATACCTGTCGATCTTCTCCAGGCCGTGATTTATATATGGGTGTAACAGTCAGCAAATTGTAGCCATGGTGGTGGCGAACTATAATGAGCAGTCCTGATTCCAGTTCCGCGGTTCTGTAAATGATATCGACATCCAGTGCAGCTTGTCATGGGGGGTGGCGATCAATCTACCCTGAAGTCGCTTTGTTGCCATATGGGGCCGATATGCGGGACGTAGGCATAGAAGACACGATCAAGCTCGGAGGGGGTTTGATGAAGATCTCTTCCTGCGTTGTCTTCTTTGGCTTGGGCGACCGGAGTTTGCCACGTGGCGTTAGCCATCCGCGCAGCGATTGGCACCTAAAGTCTTGCTTTTTGCCCTGATCATAGATAAACATGGCCTAAGATCCATTCGTTGATGGACAAACACCACCGAGCTCCTATACTAGGGACTTTTTAGCCGGAGCGAGCAAGGCTTACAGCAGCTGATTGTTGCCGGACTCGGGATCCCTTTCTTTAGCAAATCAAGTGTCCAAAATACAATTTGATATATCGGACGGCAATCTCTATGTGGAGCAGAGACCACATTATGTCATCTTCCTACGTTGCTACCTACGATATTGCGGATGGGAGACCGATACTTCGCTAGGTTGTTCATGCCAGTATGACAACGCGACCTATAATAACACGACCTCAGTAGTGCGATCCAGCATACCAAACTAGACAATTACCTGGCCTTGCCATTCAACCAAGTCATCGCATTCGAATGATCTAAGATCGCCTCTATAGTGCCTTCGATGGACCCGTTTGCACATCGAGCAGACCAGAAACGATATCGCGCGCCATTCAATAGTAGCCCCTTCACCAATGGAAAGGATATAGGTGGCCGCTTGAGTCCGTATGACAGGCGCCAACCACCATCGATAGTCCTTTCCTACCGCTATCGCTGGGGGCTGAGTTGTGAAAGAGTAGCTCATGGCTAGGTTCGGTCCAACGCAGAACCATAGGGAGGGGCATCGTTCGCGTCGCTATGCCTGGTGTACTACATGAGTTTGGTGTAAGCATTCTGAGATAAGCCAGGAGATGTGGTTGAGCTCACCCCGGTAGATCTACCACCTAGACTAGTGTTTAACAAACGATAATTGAATATAGTTGACCTCTGAGTCGATTCGTAAATGGTAATTGTACGTCCTTTTCATCCACCGGGGTGTTCTTTACTGCCTGACCCGGCAGACTTTAAAAACAAAGAGCTGCTCGGTTCCATCAAATAAAGATGAAATATGTCAGACTGGTCTTGTCTTGGTGATAGATCTCGATTTGTCCGCTACTCGAAGCACAGCTCTTGGCAGGAATTCAGGGCAAAGCAAAGAAAAGCGATTGAAGCGAGGGGCTTGCGCTACCAAATCAGATAAACTAATTGCGCATGATTCTCCTTACGCGCATGCTAGAAGTTCATACGGATTTGACATTTGAACGCCTGAATATACTATTTCTGCACAGAACGAGTATAGGGATGACCGTGTCAGATCTCGGCTTCCGCGGCTCTTGTTTTTTTAATGATATCTCAAACTCATTCAGCACTATTCACAGCACAGCATTCGGCATTGTGCTCAAGCCAGTCGTCGCGAGCTTTAGCTTGACAGACTGAAAACCTTCCACGAAGACGAGGTGGGTTCCATGAAGCTATGAAGTCACTAGCCACGAGATATACTTAGGGCGAATATTCCGGCAGTTTTGCAGGAACACAGCGGTAAACTCGGCTGCACAATGCCTCCATTTGGCTAATAGAGCTGATCCGGCTAGGGCAGCTTCAGCATCACTCACTGTCCGACCGCACAGGCTTAGCGTCCTATCTGATTGTCTGATGCCAACGCCAGCAGAAACAAACTTTTTCATACTTATTCTTGTCCATCAGGAGATCCGTACACCAGGCTTAGTATCCAACTTTTTAATGCAGGATGAATTTGGAACGCAACATTATGGCCAATACGACAGCATTGACTGCACCGTAGCCGTCGCACTGCATAAATGGTCAAGGGCTGGGTAGCAAGATAGAGATCACATAAGTTCACACTTCATACGTATACTAACAATAGCTATTTGCGGAAAATGCCGTCGGCTCTGCAGGGGCTGCTGGTAGGATATCCGTTTATGATTTATACTCTTTCCTGCTCTCTGGACCCAGGGGTGATCTCCTGTAGGTCTTCCGATCGCACGAGATCAAGTCATGATACTGATTTCGGGAACCCATTGTATAACCCGCTCTCCAAAATATGTCCACAAGAATTACGAACTTCCGCGCCCTCTGTAACCACTTCTGCAGTCTCGCTCGCGCTGTTGGCCACTCCATCCACTGGATCACGGGCGAGGTGGCACAAAGTCTTGCCAAAGCTTCTTTCTCCATCGTTTCTGGGTACTGGCTGACCTGACTTAGGTGCGAAGCCTTTCGTAAGCTATCAAGCACCGAGTAACTCCGCGCGGCGAGTGAAATCGTAGCATGCAGGACTCTCGATAAGACATTCCTATCGTCCAATAGCAAGATATGATCGCCGCAGAAACGTTTTCGGCTTGAAACAACAGATGAGCAAGACCACAGATCCCATCGATTAGCCAGTTGGAATATTTTGATGGCGTCGTCTCAGCCTCAGCACTTGTATCATGGAAATCGGTAGTTTCAAGAGGTGTCGAGGCCACTTTGCCGCCGCTATTCTTCTGCATGCCCTCAGACGGGCTATACGACAGGGCTAACGCATCGTGGACGATGGCTGCAGCGTTGTTTGCGGAAAATTGGCCGTCTTTATCACGTTCGATATCCATATTTCGTTGCTCTGGGTCGTTTTGAACTCAGCTTCTTCCCTTGACTTTCGAGATCAAGCGGGGGTTCCTGGCGCTTGTCAGTACCTGCGCCGGCCTACACTAAGTAGAATCACTTACGATCAGGAACTTCTAGCTGGTAAGCCGTACGATCTGAGAGCGAATATGTATAGCCTAGATTGCGTATTGTTAGCAAGATAGAGATTACACAGGTGCACACTCCATACGCATACGATCAACAGCTTCTTATGGGAAATGCCGATGGGTATCTGTGATGTGGTTAGAGGGCAAGCGAGAAGCCATGGAAGAACCTGGTCAGATGTTGGTATCATTAAATAGGGCAGTCGTGCTTAGTTTAGTCAATCGCTAATCATAGCAAAGCGTAAGTCTTGCAAGGAGGACATAGAACTGGGATAAACCAATGAGCCGGAAAGAATGGAATGCGAGGATATAAGATGCCATTTGCCTTTTCTTGATGATAATGGTGAGCTATTTTGAGCCAGATTATTTGCTTGATCGCTATTGTCGTCGTGCTATGGCCAGACCCTAAATTGGGACTGCGCGAGGAGCTATAGAATTTTCAGACTATTGTGAGCCGATATCGTCTTGAATCGTTCTGATCATCGAAGCACTTCTGTACGTCTTGCTCTGCACACGACTCAGCTCATGAACAATAACATCCTAAGCGCAGAAGACACATAGTATCTCTCTGGCAGATCCCCTGAACCTCACATTGTCAGAAGCTGTGAGGAGCACAGGGGCCGTAAGCCGGCATTGCATCAGCAGTACAGAGAACCCTTCATCTCCTTTTGTTCTCGCCGTCGGCTTCAAGAGCATACTTGGCTTACTATCGGATTGCATATTGCAATATATCGGCCACCACAGAAACGGTAGGCAGAAATATCTGAAGCCGAGCTTCAAGGGTGCCATAAGAACAATAGAAATACTCTAGCTGCAACAGCGTCGCATGCTTTGAGGCTGCAAACGATGGATCGTCAATACAACACGCGTACTCAAGCATAGGTTCAAGGACTGTACTGGTGACAGGCGTTCGGAACGACCAGAACAAAGTGATTTTAATGAGACAGTTTCGTGCTTTGATGATCCTCATGGAGCTTTTTATCAACCACCGGTGTCGATTCGAGTCACGCTTATAGCACTTTGACCATTACTTCGGCGAAGTAGCTCGAGTGCATAGCATGCCGAAGGCGACGACAGACGCAGGGGTCTTTAACAAGGGCTCACAAAACACGGAACATCCAGCTGGCCACGCCGAAGAGTAAGACCAGGGGAAAGATCCAGCTGCTTTGTTCGAGCTGTTGCTATCGCAGACGAGACTTCACTGGACCCTGCTCAGGTCAAGCGAGTGAGTCCGTTCCTCTTTTCCTGATGGGACCGGGCTAATCCCGTAGCTTGAAAAGAAGCTTTGGTTCATGAGTGGACCTGCCTTATGTATCGACTATGTCTTCTACTACATCGACAGATCGTGGCTTATCTACATATATACATGGCAACAATACATAGCTCAAGTTGCTAATTGGCAGTACACAATCCTACGCCGCATTGTTCAGGATACCCGAAAAGACCTGAACAGCTGGATCAGATTTCGGGAATCGCTGCTATTTTGACTTATCCGCTGGATGTCGAGATCATAGAGATGGAAGAGCAGGAGGAGAAGGAGAGGCTGACCAGGGAAAAGGCAGAGGGGGCGGGGGCGGAGCAGGATGAGGAGTGAGGTGTTATTAGGACTAATCGTCAGGTGCTATCCGTACCAGGATTGATGCAAACCTTGATGAATACGTCAGAGACTTATGCTGTGATGGTTGTTGCTATGCCGACGGAGTGACACCAGCCAAGGATACACTCTGATCCAGATCACAGCCAGAACGAGCTCTCCAAAGGAGCCTTCGTACAGTACTAGCACAATGTATACAATACCGAAGTCAGGTGTTCCCTGGTGCGTGTCCCCTGACATTCTTCCATCACTGCTACTCCCTCCTTTTCCACCGACAAATGTATCGGGCCAATACAGGTCTGATATCCCACTCATGCCGAATCTACACACTCATAATTCATCCTTTATCCCCTCTACTAACTCCACACGGTCATCCCCCCTTTCCAAGCCTTCGAACTCACATCTCGCCCATCCTTCTGGACTCGCCGATTTACCCGTAACTTTCTCCCAAACATCCCATAATCGTAATGTCTCTTTCGAATGGAACCTATATTTCTGATCCCCGTGATGCGCTACTCCCTCCCATATCCAGACCGTATCTATACATCCCTTCGTCAAACAATTCTCATCCGTAATATGCGCCAATATGTCTTCGTTACAATGATCTTCTATGAATGATCCACCGCACCGGTCTGTATGATTATGCAAGAATGAAGATCTGGGCGGTGGGCCTCGAACAAGAGCGTATGAAAGGAGTGGGGCGTCTGGGGTGATGAGGAGGGAGCGGCCGTGGTGCGTTATACGGTTTGTTTTACGGCGATAGAGGATGTTGAGTTCTCCAAAAAGGCCATAGAATGCGATCATGAGTTCGAGCAGGACGCCATACATGGTATTGATTTCGTCGATAATGGCAATATCGAACACAAGAGATGCCTATGGCAAAGATAGCTGTACCGTAGGCAATCACGGTCTGCTCGCTTGGCTGGCGGGTTAGCCGATAAACAGAGTTAACGACGAGAATGCCACAAACCCTGAGATTATTGTCTAGGATAACACCCCGAAGCTTTTGTGACTAGTTTAACACTGCACGCGCCGCATCTGTCAATGAGAGGGCACGCTGCATTTACCATTGTCTTCTTCGTTATCCGATTAATTGCAATACATATACACAAGATGGCAAATACACACGACATCAGTGGGTGGCATGCCCTCAGTCATTTGACCAAGCCAAGATCAGCATTGCTACGCGGTCTCACTTTCTTAGAGGGAACTCCCTGGTCAAATCAATCGACGCGACCATAGATCTCTCCGGCTAGTCTGCCAAGAGGACAATTTCCCATTCGATGCCTATGTGTCTTATGATTGCAAGAAAGGGTATGTGTGTGGCAACAATGTCAACCGTTGGATGGCAGATCATTCATGAAAAATTTCAATACTTTGAAGACGACACCTGTCACTGCACGATCTGAAACCCAGCATGCCAAACAAACGGGTTGTCTAGCCTCCTCACTGGATCAGAAGCTCACAATGATAGGTTATAAGGTGATCGAGGCCATAGTGCGTTCGTTGAACGAGTATCTGCAGAGAGCATGCCCGGAAAGGTATGTTTCGCCATTCAAGATAGCCCTTCATGGATATAACTGTGAAGGCGGCCGTTTGACTCCGTATAACGGGCATCAACCACCCACAATTGTCGATGTCGGCCGCCAGAACGATATTGATGGGGCCTGGACTCTCACTCTTGAAGGAGTAGTTCAGAGCTAGGCTCAGTTCAGGTTGAATCCGTAGAGAGTGGCACAGATCGCGCTGGGAGTTGTTGGACTGCTTTGAATCGGGTTTCAGTATTCTGATTTCAGGGAGAATGAGCTCAGTTTTGATTGAACTCACTTTCATCTAGGTTGGAACACAACACCGGACAGTCGAAAATTGTTGACTGAAGAAATGGTATGAGAAAGGGCAATAAGACATCATGCAAATACACTGCGTCCTTGAGTGATATGTATCGAGTCACATTCGGCACACCTCTATGCACTCTATGCACATAGATAGAGAGCTGCAAAGTCAAAGACAGATAGGGTGTAAGGTTTGAGTATAATGTCTTTTTATATGTGGAAATCGGTCCACCCGCTTTTCAACGCAACGCAAGACACTCAGCAAGCTTTCAAGCCAGTGACAAGAGTGGCTGCAATGTGGGATATGTGCTGTTAGCTCAAGGGAAGGCGCCGTAGGATGACACTGATGTCAAGATTGTACACATACACGCAATCCAGAACGCCTGACTCTTGATCTGGTGCGGATGCCATGCATGGGAATGGGTGGGTCAAATCTCGAAATTTCGAAGATACCCAATTTTCGATACTGCGGTTGGTCCTCAATGTTAGGAGCTCCAACCCGAACACCAGCCGTGAAGATGAGCTGATATCGAAATACAGGCCATCAAAGTTGACCACCGGGACCTTTAGTGGACTCGAAGACTCACCGGAGTAGTCGTTTATAGTCTGTGTAAGATAAATAAGCGCATCTAAATTTATTTTGCCAATCAGCCCTCGGACATGCTATAGTCATGCGGCTAGGGCATAATGCTCGCTCTCGTGTCAGGGAGTCAAGGGGTTAGGGGGTTACGTACCGATTCTGGCAAGGGGAGAGGTCGATCTTGAAAAGTTATGCATGCGTAAAAGGTCATTATATGATAGTACAACACTTACACTACCGTCCGGTACCATTGAGACACCTTTGCGGTCAATGTGGGATGAGTTATGTTGAAAGAGCAGACTTACCGGTGACCAGCCCCAAAGACGGGATCAAAAGTTGGTGACCGAGATCATGTCTTCCAACCCGTGCATCAACAATGTTGCTTGATACACAATATACCATGGCACAGAATATTTTTAGGAACCAGAATAACTGATTGGAATCAGCATAGGTTGTATGTGGAAGAAGTTATGAGAAATGAGCAGACTCACGGGTGACCACCCAAAAGAGTCCATTGTCCACCAATCACTCAAGACCAAGTTCAGCATCACTAAGCACACCGCTCTGTACCAACTCTGCTATCCAATGGATTAAAGTCGATCGCTGCAGTTTACTACCGCAGTCTTTGTCGGAGCATTGAACTCCGAAATGACTCCTATTGTGGATTTGATAGCGATGATCTTGATCTCCAGGTTCCTCCTTGAAAGGCAATTGGACATAATCTTCATCGATTGGTGTGTTTTGCCCATATGCCTTCAGCCTAATGGTGTTGCAACCAGCCTGGGACAGGGATCGAGCAAAGACCGATGTCGAGAGGTGTATATTGCCTTGGCTAGCTTGAAGCGGGAGTTGACCTGTCTGAGCGATTTGGTACTGATCAAGTTCGGCAAAGAATGGGTCCTTGGATCGTGGGTTGACCCAAAGCTGCTAGTTGGCTTGGGCAAGAAGTAATCAGCGATCGCAGCCTGGTCCTCGATAAAAGGTGGTATGGAGTCGGCGCAGGGGAGCTCGACTGATGAGTTGGACTGTTGCCAAGGTGTCCTTGAACGGTCGCTGATACTCTTGGGGAGAAATGATAAGCTTCCAACGATCAACATCCACTGGTTGAGGATCAAGACCATTGATGGCTGGACTGTCTTCCGAAAGATCAACCAGAGTTGTGAACTCCTCAGCGTAAGGAAGATCAAGATCAAGATCGACAATGGCCGGTATTGGTGAAGGAGATCGAGACATAGACAAATCTGATATGCCATTGTTGTCAGGACTTCCTTCCGGCATGATGATATCCTCCTCAGCCACCCTTGACCCTGACACAGAGGGGAGCTGCCGATCCTGATGGTATTGGGGAATTCTTGTTGGTCGGGTCGGCCGGCAGTATTGATGATCTGGACGGGCTTGAGGGGACAAAAGAGTTGGACCCGGAACTGATTGACAATGTACGATAGTCCGATGATGCTGGCGAGCTGGATCAAGCTGCCGATCGTTGCTAAAGGAACACCGCTCGCACATCCTGCATATCGAGAGAGTGTGTGATGGAAATGGTAACTGCGACACGAAGATCGTCTCACTACACTGTCAATCTGATGCGCATGACGGCGATATGGCCATGCTGTGTCAAGACTATGGAGGACTACCAGACAAGAAATGTTGCCAGTGGGTGTCAAAGCTAGTTTGCGGTCTGCGGATCGGATGCGCTGTCTCCACTTCCGAGTTTTTCGCCGAGCGTTGGGTTCAATCGCAGATGGGTTCCGAATTTCCCGGGAGGTAAATTGGCACGTCTGAGACAGTATTGTATATATATGTCCCCGCGGCCTCGACAATGATGAATCGCGTCTCTTCCGATTCCCGTCCCACCTATGCATCGAACGCTGCCTTTGCCGCTCGTTCTGACAATACTCCCGGCTTCACCAGCATAATGAGTCTTCTCGGCTGAAGTATCAATAAGCACCCTCGTCCCGTCATTGTATCAGGCGGCTAGACAGCCTTCTGGACCTTCTTTGCGATAGCCCCTTGATCGGGTCCCGCAGTCTGAACCACGTCCTCGTCTGTAACGTCCGAGATGATTTTGACAGTCCGCGCTGTGACGCGATTTGCACCCTCCAGCCCGTCATCCAAACTGCTCACTACCTCCATCCCGTCGTCCTCTGTGAAACATACCAAGTCCGCGGTACCTCTGACAATATCGCCCAGCCCATTCAGTCTTTCGCTCGCGAACCTCGGCTTGACCCCCGCCATCGCAACAACGAGCCGAAATCCATTTTGTGGTCCATGTAGACCTCCTTTGTATATAAGATAAAAGCTGTCTTGCTTTGTGAGATCGTTCGGGTCAGGGAGGTATTGACGTGGATCGTTCTTTTTAAAACGGAAGATTGAACGCGAGTGACCCATCGTTGCGACGGTACGGGAGAGATCTTCTGGATAGTTTGGCAGTCCACCGAGAGTCGTTGAATACGCTAGATGCTGAAGTAGTGAGGTGCAAGGGGGCCAAACATCATCGTGAAGCTCTTCCTGATCATCAACACTACCTACGACTGAGGCGGCTTTCTTAGCGGACTGACCCGAGTTCCACTCTGTTCAACCGGAGTTGACTGGCTCACCATGAGAGCAGCAGCGGAAGTCACCCCAGATTTCTCTATTGGGGCATTGGCACCCGGTTTACCGGAAACATCTGTGATTCATCAACGGAATCCGAATTGATAGGGGCCATTGCCTCGTCTCCACGCTCCGAGTCTCATATGTCCGTAAACACCTCAATAAGCTCCGAGCGCAGACAGTGAGGTCACACAACAAGATAGTAGAGCAGCGCACTACGGAGACGAGAGAATATTGCGGAAGAAGGAGAAAGACCAAAACTCACAGGAATGCTGCTGAGGTTCAGTCTGCTGGTCATCCGCGTTCTTGCCGCGAGCCGACTGACTGATGGATGGGGCTTCGTTCACTTTAGTAGGTAGCAGACCCATATCGATCGGTTGTCTGCTTGTGATTTTGAGTGGTAGGTGTTAGTGAGTTGCAGGTGAGACATCATCCGAGGATCAAGGGAGCAGTGAAAGGCCCGAACGGCACGGTGACGTGACCCATCATTTGAAACATTGACGTCATGACACGTGGCCGAGTCGGAGCCAACATCCTTCAAAATCTCTGTCTGCCAGCAATACACGGCTAACTCGATCCAATATGGTTGACAGAATCTCCCTGGACATAATCTGCCTGGACCGGCGGTAGATATAATGATACCGCTACTCTATTCTTTGCGGAAACCGCTTTATATGGAAGCAATCTGACCCGTGGCGACTATTTACGGGGAAATGCGTCTCTCAGTGAATTGACATACATGTGCGTGAAACGTCCGTTCAGTTCCGAGTGGCGGCGTCAGGACCATTTATGCAGTCTTATCGACAATCATGTCGTTATCAGTAGCGAGGCATATCCCAGCTGTAAGCATGCTCAGTATGTCACTCCGAAGCTGTATCACCGAAGCCTGGGATCACATAGTCCCACCAGGGCGACCCGCCAGCCATGCTCCAAAATTCCGCAGGGCAATACCAATCCAATGCCTACTTTCAACAGCCAACATTGAGCCGCCAGGCTCCCTTGGACTCACGGACCGCGTAATCAGCTGTCCAGTGATAACAGGCACCGATTGTCTGCAAGTCAAATGGTCTCGGTCGTCTCACGGCCATTGCACTCTACCTCACTTTATAACTTTTGTGTCCTGTCCTGTCACCATTCACCATTTACCGTTCTGCCTCGACTTCTGTCTCCCACACGCTGGTCACATGTGCCGCACGAGGTAACACGGAAGCAGTCGGCATCGAGGCGCTTATAGACTCCATTCGCATTTGGGAATTCTACCAAAACATCGAGGATAATTACAAGTCCTCTGTGTTCTACAACTTCTTATCATAACAACTGGTTCTCAACGCTAAGGTACCGGCTCCCAAATTGATGAAAGAGAGTCCCGGCGTAGAAAGCAGGCCTGGTTCAAGACAGCGCTGCTCTGCCAACATTACTTCCATGGAAAAGGATACTCACGGTAACCTCACCCCTTAATGCGGGAGCAAAATACCTGACTTGTCAAAGTTGACCAGACTCGATGCATGACTCGGTGATGTATGTATGGGTAGATCCTGAGGCAGGAATAATATTTGAAGATGGTGCTTCTGCACTTAGTCGAAACATCATCGGATTCACAGAACCTGATCCGAACACGCTGCTACCATGCCTGAGATTTAGGGGGGTGCGACTACAAAAATGCAAACAAAGTCTTGACCAGCTCCCTCTCTCTTTCTGAGTGGGTGGGCTTAGACGAGGACGAGGCAGTCAATCCCCGGACACACTGCCTGTTTGGCGGATCCGGACAGCAGAAACGCCAGCCCTATATGGCCAGGACGGTGAGTTTACTATTGAATTTGATCATGATCTGATATTCAACATGGATAAACGTACTGGTACTAGTCTCACTACTGTCCTCGGGTTTAGCGATGGAATTGTTAAATATCGGTGCAATGTTGCATAGAATGTTATAGTAATAATCAAGAGAGGAATGTCTCGCTAGAGAACTGTCTATAGGCTATAAACGGAGTTATGAGGGGTTACAAGAAGTGGCAGTG
>Ga0265798_10000841_pt1 | contig 49293 bp, 39 predicted proteins | sample P3T30metagenome_FD_192430 | JGI IMG/M metagenome (GOLD analysis project Ga0265798, IMG submission 192430) | Plant litter microbial communities from East Loma Ridge, Irvine, California - P3 T30 | ecosystem: Environmental > Terrestrial > Plant litter > Unclassified | place: USA: California...
GCGCTGGGCGCTCGATGCCAGGTCCCTGGCCGCACGCTTGCGCTCCACCTCATTGCGATTGAGCAGCCATAGCGCCCCGTCGCGGTCGATGCCCAGGCCGATCGCATGGATGTCGGCGCGGGCTGCGTCGTAGCTGCCGCCCGGGCGCGCCTGCAGGCGGTGGTAATGCTCGCCGTCGCGCAGCCCCCATACCGCGCCGTCCGGACCCTCGACGGCATTCTCGAACACCGTCGGCGTGGCGAGCGTGAAGCGCGCTTCGTCCGGCTTGCGGAAGAACACGCCGGATTCGGAAAGTACCCATTGCGTGCCGTCGCGCGCGAACAGGATCCGGTAGACCAGCTTGCCGTCCAGGCCCAGCTTGCCGTCCTGCCGCTCGAAACGAGCGCCGCCCGGCGCCATGCGCATGGCGCCGCCGCGCGTCCCGATCCAGACCGCGCCGTCCGGAGCGGTCTGGATATCGAACACCGTCCCGGGCGGCAAGCCATCCGCCTCGGTATAGGTGTGCACGCTGTTTTTTCGGAAGACGCTGACGCCGCCAAGGTAGTAGGCGACCCACAGGGCATCGTCGCGCCCCGCCGCAACCCGGAAGATGCCGTTCGAGACCAGCGGATGGCCGTACACCGACTGCACGCGCTCGAACTGCACTCCATCGTAACGGTACAAGCCGTATTCCGAGGCGAGCCACAGCCAGCCGTCGGCGCTTTGGGCGATCCTGAGTATCTTCGCCGGCGCGCCCTGCAGGGTGCTCCAGGCGGTATGGGTATAGTCGGACAGCAGTGGCGCCAAGGGCGCGGCGCTGCCCGCGCAATGCAGGGCAAGCAGGACGATCCCGGCAATGCGGCGCAGGACGGAAAGGCGGATCACGGGTCGGCGAAGCCTCGCTGAAAGATGAGCTTGCCAGTCTACTAAACATCGGGTCCGGGTCGTCAAGCGCTTTTCGTGCTGGCCGCGTGCCAGGAAGGACCGTGGCCGCTGCATCGGCTGCGCCACGAGGACAGCCAGGGCTTCATTCCGCGATGTCGCACAGCATGACCGGCACCACCCGCTTGCAGGTGTCGCAGGAGTGCACCGCCTCGCCGCTGGACCAGTTGCTCTTGCCCTGCGTGCCGTTCGCCGTGTTCTTCCAGAACATCTCCGACATGCGGATCTGGCTGATCTCGCCCCCGATCGCGGCGTGCTTCCTGAAGATCGCCATCAGCAGCTTGGGAGCGCAGCACGCGCCGGGCGGAAAGACGTTGCCGCCCATGTCGCTGATCGCTACCGTCACCACATAGGGCAGGCCGGCAATGGTGGCCAGTTTGCCGATGTAGGACCTGGCCGGCTCGTTCCTGTCATACGAGACCTCCTTGACCAGCTCGACATCGGCGCCCACCGAATGCTTGTCCATATGGCGCAGGACCTCGACGTCGCGGCCGGAGACGGTCGCGAAGCGGTATTCCCGGTTCTTGATCGTCGCGATGGCCGCGCCCACCATCGTGGCGTCTCCCTTGGCCTGGGCGAAACCCTTCGACCTGGCATGCACGGCGACCTTGTCCAGCGCGGCCTGCACCTGCCGGGCCAGCCTGTCGGTGCGCTCGTCCGACACGATCTTGATGCGATGCTTGTCGAGCGACTGGCCGCACAGCGTGCAGCGCTGCAGCAGATTGTTGGTTTGACCGTATTGCATGGCGGCCTCAGATCCGGTGCTTCGCCTTGATCAGGTCGGCGGCGCGCTCGCCGATCACGACGCAGGGCGCCATCGTGTTCCCGGTCGGGATGCGCGGCATGATCGAGGCGTCGGCGATGCGCAGGTTCTTCACGCCGTACACTTCGAGCCTGGCGTCGACCACCGACATGGCGTCCTGTCCCATCTTGGCGGTGCAGGACTGGTGCCAGTAGGTGACCGCGGCGTTCCTGATGTAGTGCCGCATGTCCTCGCCATGCAGCTTGCCGGGCATGCTCTCGCGGCTGACGAGCCGCTTGAAGGCGCTGGCGTTGCCCAGTTCCTGGCACATGCGCACGCAGGCCAGCGCGGTTTCCATGTCGTCCGGGTCGCTCAAGGTGTTGGCATGGATGATCATCGCGTCGTTGACGCCAGGCCCCGACAGCGACAGCTGGCCGCGGCTCTTCGGGTGGGCCAGGCCGGCGAACATGGTCCAGCCATGCTCGGGCACGCCGCGCGCCGCGTTTTCCGCGCTCGGCACCGGGAACTCGACCTGGCAGTGCAGCATGTCGGGTGCGTCCAGGGCGGGATTGCTCTTCCAGTACAGCGTGGCCTCGGAGCCGCCGCTGCCCACTTCCTGCGGCGCGGCGTATTCCCAGATGCAGCCGAAGGACACGTGGTCCTGGTGGTTCTGGCCGACGCCGGGCAGGTGCTGGCGCAGCGGGATGCCGTGGCGCGCCAGTTCCTGGGCCGGGCCGATCCCGGACTGCATCAGCACCTTGGGCGTGTTGACCGCGCCCAGCGACAGCACGACTTCGCGCTCGGCGCCGAACCAGACCGGCTGGCCGTCGAGGATGACCTCGACGCCGGTCACCCTGCTGCCTTCGAAGCTCAGTTTCGATACCAGGGCGTCGGTGAGCACCGTCAGGTTGTCCTGGGCCATGCGCGGATAGGTGTAGGAGCGGAAGATCGACTGGCGCCTGCCGTCGCGGATCAGCAGGTCGTTGATCGCCGCGCCGCCGTCGCCTTCCATCATGGCGCCGTTCGGGCTGTCGAAGCTGGGCACGCCGAGCGAGCGGGCCGCTTCCAGCATCAGCGTCGCGGTGGGCTTGGGCTCGCGCGCCGGCGCCACGTGCACCGGGCCACCGTGGCCGCGGCGCTCCGCATCGGGCGCACCTTGCCAGTCCTCGATGCGGCGGTAGATCTTCAGCACCGATGCGTAGTTCCAGGCGTCGTCGCCGGCTTCGGCGGCGAAGTAGTTCCAGTCGGCGCGGTGGCCGCGCGCCCACAGCATCACGTTGATGCTGGAGCCGCCGCCGAGCACCTTGCCCATGTTCATGGGGATCGAACGGCCGTTCAGGTGTTGGTTCGGTTCGGCAGCAAATGCCCAGTCCCGATCCGTGCCGAGGTTGAGCGGCCACTGGGCCGGATCGATGACGCTCGCGACCTCGTCGCTGCCGCCGGCTTCGAGCAGCAGCACGCGCACTTCCGGATTCTCGGCCAGCCTGGCCGCCACCACGGAGCCGGCCGAGCCGGCCCCGCACACGATGAAGTCATAGGAAGCCTCGAGCGCCTCGCGCCGTGCCGTCTGGTTGATGCGGACTGCTTCCCGGAATGCGGGATCGGTGTGGATCGTGCTGGTCATGTGAATACTCGCTGGTTCGGGGGCCGCGATCGCGACATGCGATGGCGGCGTGGTGAATGGTGGACCGCTGGTTTCAAGCGGAATCGATTATAGGAATCCGTGCCTGCCGCAGGATTCGAATTGCTTATGCCTGCGCATCGATGTTGCCGATGGCTGGGCGGGACAAGGCGCTAGCCGCTCTCCACGATCTCGCGCGCCTGCTCGCGCAGCCAGGTCAGGCCCGGGTCGTCGTCGCTGCCCGGGTGCCAGGCCATGCAGAGCGTATAGGTCAGGAAGGGAAAGGCCAGGCCGACGACATCGACGCTCGGCGGCATCGACGGCGCCATGAAGGCCGGTATCGTGCACACCAGCTCACTGGCCGCGACGACCGCGCCGACCGCGCTGAAGTCCGGTACCGCGATGGTCGTGTGGCGCGAGGCGCCCATCCGGTACAGCTGCACGTCCAGCAGGCCGTGCAGGCTGCTGTCGCGCGCGACGTTCACATGCTCGAGCATCGCGTATTCCTCCAGCGTCGGCGCGTTCAGGCCGCGCGCATGCCCCTTGCGCTGCACCAGCACATAAGGTGTCGTCATCAGCTCGCTGCTGGAGAGGCCGGGCGGCAGCATGCAGGCGGCACAGAAGCACAGGTCGACTTCGCCTTTTTCCAGCTTGGCCGCCAGCTCGCGTTCGTCCGGCTCGATCAGGCGCAGGCGCAGCTGGCGGTTGCCGCAGGCCTGCATGCGCCGCACCAGGCTCGGGAGGATCGCCGCGGCGCCGGTATGGTTGGCGACGATGTTGAAGGTGCGCGCCGCGCTGCCGGGATCGAAGTCGTCCGCGACCGGCCGCACCGCGCTGGTCAGCACCGTCAGGGCCGGCTGCAGGCGCCGGTGCAGCCTGAGCGCGAAGGGCGTGGGCGCCAGGCCGCGCCCGTTCTCGGCCGGCGCCAGCAACGGGTCGCCGAACAGCACGCGCAGGCGCGACAGCTGGGCCGACAGCGCCGGCTGGCTGACGTGCAGGCGCTCGGCGGCGCGGGTCACGCTGCATTCTTCCAGCAGCACGTTCAAGGAGACCAGCAGCGGCAGGTCGGCGCCGCGCAGCGAGGCTGCCGCGCGCGGAAGGGAAAATAGCTTGCTCATGGGGTCTCCTGGAAGCGCCGGGCGCGGACTCAGGCCGTGGGAAGGGTGCCGGGTATTTGTGGCCTCGACATAGGCTGCCACTGGCTTGGGTAGATCGATCATGTCAGTTCTCCTTGAAAGGTGAGCTGTAGTCTAGGGCGCATGACTATCGTTAATAAGAGAGATAAATGCCATGCTCTTTGAACTGGTGGTTCATGGTTCGATGACGTGAATGAAGTATGGGATGTCCTCCGCCGCGCCGGTATCGGTTGAATAACCGATACCGGCGCGCTATTGCCATCCCTACACTGGACCCATCGATCACACACCACCAAGGGAGAACACCATGAACGCCATCCACACCTCGCTGCGCCTGCTCGTCGCCACCGCCTTCGCCGGCATCGCCACCCACGCCGGCGCCGCCACCCTCGACAGCGCCAAGCCTTCCGTCGTGATCGTGCATGGCGCCTTCGCCGACGGCTCCGACTGGGCCAAGGTGATTCCGCTGCTGCAGGCCAGGGGCATCAAGGTCACGGCGGTGCAGAACCCCCTGACCTCGCTGGCGGACGACGTCGCGGCGACCCGCCGCGCCATCGCGGCGCAGCCGGGCAAGGTGGTGCTGGTGGGGCATTCCTGGGGCGGCACGGTGATCACCGACGCCGGCCAGCACGACAAGGTCGCCAGCCTGGTATACGTGGCCGCCTTCGCGCCGGATGCAGGGAAGTCGACCGCGGAAACCGGCGCGGGCTATCCGGCGGCGCCGGGCAGCAAGCGTTTCGTGGCCGACGCCGAGGGTTTCCTGAGCCTGCCGCAGGCGGCGATGCGCGAAGACTTCGCCCAGGACGTACCGGCGGCCCAGGCGGCGCTGATGACCGCGACCCAGGGGCCGATCCAGGCCAGGGCCTTCGCCGACAAGGTGACGGGCGCCGCCTGGACCTCGCGCCCCTCGTGGTTCATCGTCAGCGCGCGCGACCGCATGATCGACCCGGGCCTGCTGCGCGCGATGGCCAAGAAGATCGGCGCCCGCACCACCGAGCTGCCCACCAGCCACGTGCCGCAACAGTCGCAGCCGGCCGAGGTGGCCAGGGTGATCCTGGAGGCGGTTGCCGCCGCCAAGTAAGGACTATCGGCAGCCGGCGTCCAGCGCGCCTTCCTCGGCCAGCCGCGCCGCCTGCTCGATCAGCGCGCGCATCTTCGGCTGGTGCTGGGTGCGCATGGGGAAGTAGAGGAACAGGCCCGAAGTCGCGGGGACGAAGGGTGCGAGTACCCGCTGCAGCGCGCCGCGCCGCAGGTCCTCGGCGATCTCGAGGTCCGGAAGATAGGCCATGCCCAGGCCCTGGCGCGCCCACTCGGCGAGCATCCGGGTATCGTCGGCGGTGAGGGCGGTGCCGGTATCGAGCAGCAGCTCGCCATCGGGGCCGAGCAGGCGCCACGGCGGCAAGCGGCTGGAAGTGTTGAAGCGGTAGCGCAGCGTGCGGTGCCGCAGCAGCTCCTGCGGCTGCTCGGGAATGCCCGCCTGCGCGAAGTAGGCCGGCGCCGCCACGTCGACCAGGCCGTCGTCGAGCGAGAGCTGGAAGCTGATGTCGGGGTAGGCGGCGCGCATGCGCGCCGCCAGCAAGCGCGCCAGCAGGAAGCCGAAGGCGCGCGGCGCGGTAATGCGCAGGTGGCCGGCCGGGCGGCTGCGCAGCCGTTCCAGCTCCGCGAAGGCATCGTCGATCTGGCCGACCGCCGGCTTGAGGGCCGCCGTCAGGACGGCGCCCGCATCGGTCATGGAGACGCTGCGCGTGGTGCGCACGAACAGCGGCACGCCGTGCTGCTTTTCCAGCGCGCGCACGCCTTTGCTGACCGCGGTCGGGGTGATTTCCAGCTTGCGCGCGGCCCGGGTGAAGCTGCGTTCCTCGGCCACGGCCAGGAACAGCCTGATCAGGACCACCGATGAGTCCGAAAGTATTGCCTTGTACCTGGTTCTCCACTAGAGTACAAAAATGCAACAACATCACACCGTTACCGTCGAAGAAGCCGTGCAGGTACTCGCCATGGTCGGCGACCTGAGCATGGGCCAGCCCAGCGGCCAGTCGATCCGCTCGGCGCACCTGGCCGAACGCCTGGCCCTGGCCGACGGCGCCCACGAGGGAAGCTGCGCCCATGCCCGGCTGGTGGCCTTGTTGCGCTGGTCAGGCTGCACCGCCAACGCCAGCGGCTTCGCCACGCTGCTGGGCGACGATGTCGGCGGCAGGAATGCGATGCTCACCCAGACCCTGCCGCCGGACACCCGGCTGAGCTTCACGAGCGTGGCGCCGCTGGCGCGCATCCACTGCGAAGTGTCGGGCGCCATCGCCCAGACCATGGCCCTGCCCGATGAGGTCGAGCTTGGACTGCGGCTGGTGTGGGAGCATTACGACGGCGGCGGCATCCCGGAAGGCTTGTCGGCGCCGCAGATTCCACGCCTGGTCTACTACGTCAACCTGGCGGGCGACCTCGAGATCCTGGCGCGCGCGCACGGCATCGACGAAGCCTTGCGCATGATCGCCGCGCGCGCCGACCACAAGTATCCGGCGCCGCTGGTGCGCCTGCTGGCGGCGCATGCCCATGCCTGGCTGGAAGCGGTCGACGCGCCGTCCTGTCCGGCCGAAGTCCCGGCGCTGGACCTGAGGGTGCCGCTCGCCATCGTGTCGGACATGATCGAACTGAAGCTGCCCTGGCTGCTCGGCTACTCGCGCAGCGTGGCCGGGCTGGCCGAAGCCGCCGCGGCGCTGGCGGGCCTGGCGCCGGCCGAGCAGGCCTGCCTGGGACGCGCGGCGCTGCTGCACGGGATCGGCCGCGCGGCCGTGCCGAACGCGGTCTGGCAGCGCAGCGGGAAACTGGGCGTGGCGGATTGGGAAAAGGTGCGCCTGGTGCCTTACTGGACGGCGCGCGCGGCGATCCAGATTCCCTCCCTGCGCGCCGAGGCGGCGCTGGCCTCGCATGTCTACGAACGCTGCGACGGCAGCGGCTATTTCCGTGGCCTCGACACCGGCGCGCTGGGCCTGCCGCAGCGCATCCTGGCCGCCGCGGCCGCGTATGCCGCGCTGCGCATGCCGCGTCCCTGGCGCGCCGCCTGCAGCGCGCCGGAGGCGGCGCGCCTGCTGGAAGCCGATGCCCGGGCCGGGCGCTTCGACCTGCAGGCCGTGCGCTGCGTGATCGGCGCGGCGGACGGCGCCGGCGCGGTGGCGGCGACAGCGGCGGAAGCGGCGCCGCCGCGCAAGACCCTGCTGTCGGAGCGCGAAACCGGCGTGCTGCGCCGGCTCAGCCTTGGCGAAAGCAACAAGGAAGTGGCGCGCGAACTGCAGATCAGTCCCTCGACGGTACGCACCCACGTCGAGAGCATCTTCCGCAAGCTCGATTGCTCGACGCGGACGGCGGCCACGCTGAAAGGCTTGATGCTCGGGCTGATCTGAGTACTTGCCCGGCGCGAGGTTTGCGACATGTGGGCTTCCCGCGTGGGCACGGGGTGCCTGTCCAAGCTAGGCGGCGGAGCGGGCCAGCGCCGGCGTGTCGATGCCGATCAGCCCGCGCTGCGCCGCCGTCACCACGACCTGGGTCCTGGCATTGGCGTCCAGCTTGCTCATCAGGCCGCGCACATGCCATTTCACCGTGCCCACCTCGATGCCGAGATTGCGCGCGATGCGCTTGTTGCACAGGCCCTTGGCGAGCAGTTCGAGCACGTCCTGCTCGCGGTTGGTCAGGTGTTCCTGGCCCATGCATTCGCCGATGCGCCTGGCGATGGCGGGACTCAGGTAGCTGAAGCCGTCGAGGATGTGGCGGGCGCCGCGCTGCAGCTCGGCCGCATCGGCGTTTGCCAGCACATAGCCGGCCACGCCCGATTCCAGCGCGCGCCGTACTTCCCATAGCTTGTCGCGCCAGGTCACCAGCAGGATCCGCTGGGCGGGACTGCCGCGCGCGCTCGCCTGGGCGATCTGCAGGCCGGTCTCGTAATCGGCGACGAGCACGTCGGCCTCGGCCATGGCTTCCGCTTGCGCGCAGTGGATGCTCACGCGCCACGTGGGAGACTGCAGCAATGCCGCCAGGCCGGCGCGCATCAGCGGCTGGTCGTGCATCACATGGATTTTTGCGCTTGCTTGCATTGGACACCTCGATCGTGCGATTCACCGGCACCCAAGTTACATTTACTTTCTCGCGGTCACAAGACCGTCGAAGCTCTCTATAGTTATGCCGGAATGGCACAGGTGCGGGTTTGATCAATTAGCGGCGCATGTATGAAAGTCTTCATATTCACCTTTATCGATTTTCCGGAACGGCTTTGAAAATAAGCCAATTACCACTATCAAAAGGCAGATTTGAGAAATGCCGCGACATTGACGCTCCCGGTGGCATCTGATTTAATTTTGCCATGTCGGCACAAATCGGATTAGAGAGCCTTACCGGCCTCATTGCATTCGCACGCACTGCTTCGCTGGGTAGTTATACGGCGGCAGCGCGTTCCCTTGGCGTTTCCCCCTCCGCGGTCAGCAAGAACGTCCAGCGCCTGGAAGAACAATTGAAGGTACGCCTGTTCATGCGTACCACCCGCTCCCTGACCCTGACCCCGGAAGGGCGCGACCTGCAGGAACGCACCTTGCGCCTGCTGCACGAGGTCGAGCAGATCGAACAGGCGGCCGCCAGCGCCCGCGCCGAGCCGGCCGGGCTGATGCGCATCACGGCGCCGCTGCCGGTGGGAACGCATATCCTGGCGCCGGCCTTGCCGCGGTTTCGCGCGCGCTATCCGAAGGTGACGATCGACCTGCGCATGGGCGACCGCTACACCGACCTGATCGAAGAGGGCATCGACGTCGCGCTGCGCGTCGGCCTGACCGGCGATTCGCGCCTGATTTCGCGGCCGCTGGCGCCGCACAAGCTGTGCGCGTTCGCGGCGCCGGAATATCTCGCGCGGCGCGGAACGCCGCGGGCGATCGACGACCTGATCGGGCACGACTGCGTGAATTTCCGCTACCAGAGTTCCGGCCAGACCTTGCGCTGGCCGTTCCAGGTGGGTGAGCGGATGGTGGAAATGACGCCGGAATCCGGCATCGTGATCGATGCCACCGACGGCGTGCTGGCCGCGGTGGCGGCCGGCGGCGGCATCGGCATTGCGCCGACCTACGCCGCCGCGCACTATGTGCAGCGCGGCATGCTGGTGCCGATCCTGCCCGACCTGGCGGTCGAGCGCTTCATGATCACGGCCATGTGGCCGGAGAGCCGGCGCGGCAGCCCGAACGTCAAGGCCTTCGTCGAGTTCCTGCTAGAAATCTTCACGTCGCCGACGCCGTGGGACCAGGCCGTGCTGCAGGCAGAGAAGGCGCGCTGAGCAAGGCGCGCCGGGCGCAGTCAGCGGGCGCAGGCGGCTTCGCGCTCGGTATGGCTGCCGCGTTCGCACAGGCGGGTCACCTCCATGTCCGGTTCGATGTCGCGGACGAAGCGGATCTCGTTGCCGGACAGATTGTCCAGCAGCGCCGCAAGATAGGAGTTCTCGAGCGTGCCGCCCACCGCGGCCAGCACCTGGAATACCAGCCGGTGCCCGGCGCAACGCTCGCCGCGCGCGTGCAGCAGGCAGCCGAGGGCGAACAGGTCCACGAAGGACATATAGTGATCGGGAAAGCGCAGCGCGAGCATCTTTCTCAAATAAGTAGCGGAATAATCCCGCGGTTCCGGCAAAGTGGTCATGTCGTGCCTTTCGTTCGGCTGGATGCGCATGCCATCGCAGCGATTATTCCGTCACCGTCGACGACGGCGGTGTTGATTGTTTTTATTGAGCCAATAGATGCCATGTCCTGTTCCCGCCGTATCGTGACTTCATGTCCCGGCAATATTGCGCATCCCGGGTTTGCCGGTCCATTCGCTCCCTGCGCTTGTTTTCTCCCGAGCGATTGGCCAAGCATACTGAATGCCGATCAGCCTCATCAGGCCCAAAAGGGGGGAGCGCGGAAATTGAGCGCGCCATGGCCGGGCGAAAACCGGCGGCCCGGAAATGGAAAGGCATAACCCGATGCCGCCGGCCACCATGGAAACCACTTCCCGCCTGCGCGTGCTGATCGTCGACGACCATCCGATGATGCGCCGCGGCTTGCGCGGCGTCCTGGAACAGGCGCCGGACATCGACATCGCCGGCGAGGCGGCCGACGGCTTCGAGGCCCTCGAGGCGTACCGGATGCTGCTGCCCGACGTCACCCTGATGGACCTGGCCATGCCGCGCTGCGGCGGCCTGGAAGCGATCAGGCAGATCCGCAAGGAATTCCCGCAGGCATGCATCCTGGCGCTGACGACCTATGCCAGCGACGGCCAGATCGTGCGCGCGCTGGAGGCCGGCGCGGCCGGGTATGTGCTGAAAAGCGCGCTCTGCGAGGACACCGCCGGCATGGTCCGTGCGGCGCATGGCGGCGCCAGGGTGCTGGCCCCCGAGCTGGAGCAGATCGTCGCGGCCGGACGCATGCAGCAGCTGACCGGGCGCGAACGCGACGTGCTGGCGCTGGTGGCCCAGGGCTGCAGCAACCGTCAGGCCGCCGACCGGCTGGGCATCGCCGACGAGACCGTCAAGAGCTACCTCAGCAACATCATGCAGAAGCTGCATGCCAGCGACCGGACGCATGCGGTCGTCATCGCCATGCAGCGCGGCCTGCTGGAATAGGTTCTCAGCACCCATCCCGCGCGCCGTCCGGCGCGCGCCACGGCATTTGTGCCGTTTCGGCATTTGTGAAGTGACCTTCAGCCCTATTACGATCGACTCCGCCTCCCGATAAGCTGATGGTGGTGCAAGGGCGTCCGCGGCGTCCTTTCGCCCTGCTGTTGCCAAACTGCAGGTATGGCGGCGGATCGGTACCCCCATCTTCCCCGCCTTCGATCTTCTCGCGTTCGCGTATGGCGATGGCCGACCCAGGGGCGGCTTGCGCGCGGGACCACGCGCTTTTGCATAATAAAGGGAACTGACATGAGACCGCATCAACACACTTCGCCCGGCATGCTGCCGAGGCCACTGCTGAGCGCGCTGGCGCTGGCCGGGATGACGGGCGCGCTGCTGGCCGGCTGCAACCGTGGCGGCCCGGCCACGCCGGCGGGGCCGCCGGCGCCCGCCGTCTCGGCCGCGCTGACGCTCGAGAAGCCGGTTGCGGAAGTCCAGGAGTTCTCCGGGCGCCTGGAGGCGATCGACCGGGTCGAGATCCGGCCGCGCGTAGCCGGCTTCATCACCTCCGTGAACTTCACGCCGGGCGCCGAGGTGAAGAAGGGCGACCTGTTGTTCGTGATCGACCAGCGCCCCTTCCAGGCCGAATACGAGCGCGCCGACGCCGCCGCGGCATCCGCGCGCGCGCGGGCCGGGCTGGCCCGCACCGAATTGAACCGCGCCGAGCGCCTGCTGGGCGACAAGGCCATCGCCCAGCGCGAGTACGACGAGCGCGCCGCCGGGCTGAAGGAACTGGACGCCACCGCGCGCGCCGCCCAGGCGCAGGCCGAGTTCGCGAAACTCAACCTCGGCTACACCCGCGTGACGGCGCCGATCGACGGCCGGGTCTCGAAGGCCGAGATCACCCTCGGCAACCTGGTCGACACCTCCGCCGTGCTGACGTCGGTGGTTTCGCTGGACCGCATCTACGCCAGCTTCGACGGCGACGAAGACACCTATCTGCGCGTCGCCGCCGAATCGCATGCCGGCCAGCCGGTCCAGGTGCGCGTGGGCCTGGTCAACGAAGAAGGCTTCCCGCATGAAGGCAAGCTCGAATTCGTCGACAACCAGCTCGACACCCGTACCGGCAGCGTGCGCATGCGCGCCATCTTCGAGAACAAGTCGCGCAGCATGGCCCCGGGCCTGTTCGCGCGCGTGCAGATCGGCGGCGGCGCCAGGAAGAACGCATTGCTGGTCAGCGACCGCGCAGTCGGCACCGACCAGAGCCGCAAGTTCGTCTACGTGATCGGCGCCGACGGCAAGGCCGCCTACCGCGCGGTCACGCTCGGCCCGGTGGCCGAGGGCCTGCGGGTGGTGCGCAGCGGCCTGAAACCGGGCGAGAAGATCGTGGTCAACGGCCTGCAGCGGGTGCAGCCGGGAGCGGCCGTCAAGGCCCAGCTGGTGCCGATGGAAGCCATGGCGGACGGCAGCGGCGCCAAGGCTCCCGACGCGAAACTGGCCGCGACCGACGCCAACACCAACACCGACGCGCAGCGCTGAGCCGAAGGAAGACAGCATATGAATATCTCCCGCTTCTTTGTCGACAAGCCGATCTTCGCGGCCGTGTTGTCGGTCGTCGTGTTCGTGTCCGGCGTCATCGCCATCTTCCAGTTGCCGATCTCGGAATATCCCGAGGTGGTGCCGCCCTCGGTGGTGGTGCGCGCCCAGTATCCGGGCGCGAATCCGAAGGTCATCGCGGAAACCGTCGCCACGCCGATCGAACAGGAAATCATCGGCGTCGAGGACATGCTCTACATGACCTCGCAAAACACCTCGGACGGCGCGCTCCAGCTCACCGTGACCTTCAAGATCGGCACCGACGTCGACCGGGCCGAGACCCAGGTGCAGAACCGGGTCCAGCGCGCGCTGCCGCGCCTGCCCGACGAAGTGCGCCAGATCGGCGTCACCACGATCAAGAGTTCGCCCAACATCACCCTGCTGGTGCACCTGAAGTCGCCCGACGGACGCTATGACGACCTCTACCTGCGCAACTACGCGCTGCTGAACGTCAAGGACGAACTGGCGCGCCTGCCCGGCGCCGGCGAAGTCCAGCTGTTCGGCTCGGGCGACTACGCGATGCGGGTCTGGCTCGACCCGCAAAAGGTCGCCGCGCGCGACCTCACCGCGGGCGACGTCGTGAACGCGATCCGCGAGCAGAACGTCCAGGTCGCGGCCGGCGTGGTCGGCCAGGGGCCGTCGAAAGGCGCCGACTTCCAGCTGACCGTCAACACCCAGGGGCGCCTGCAGTCCGTCGAGGACTTCGGCGACATCGTCGTCAAGACCAATGCGGACGGCGCCACCACGCTGCTCAAGGACGTGGCGCGGCTGGAGATGGGCTCCAACTCGTATGCGCTGCGCGCGCTGCTGGACAACCAGGCGGCCGTCGCCATTCCGGTGTTCGAATCGCCGAACGCGAACGCGCTGCAGCTTTCCGCCGACGTGCGCGCCAAGATGGAAGAGTTGAAGAAGGACTTCCCGCAGGGCGTCGAGTACGACATCGTGTACGACCCGACCCAGTTCGTGCGCGAGTCGATCCGCTCCGTCATCCATACCCTGTTCGAAGCGATCATCCTGGTGGCGCTCGTGGTGATCGTGTTCCTGCAGACCTGGCGCGCCTCCGTCATTCCGCTGCTGGCGGTGCCGGTCTCCATCGTCGGCACCTTCGCGGTGATGCTGGCCTTCGGTTTCTCGATCAACACCCTGTCGCTGTTCGGCCTGGTGCTGGCGATCGGCATCGTGGTCGACGACGCCATCGTGGTGGTGGAAAACGTCGAGCGCAACATCGAGGCCGGACTGAGTCCGCACGACGCCACGGTGCAGGCCATGAAGGAGGTGTCCGGTCCGATCATCGCGATCGCCCTGGTGCTGTGCGCCGTGTTCGTGCCGATCGCCTTCGTGTCGGGCCTGACCGGCCAGTTCTATCGCCAGTTCGCGCTCACCATCGCGATCTCCACCGTGATTTCGGCATTCAGCTCGCTGACGCTGTCGCCGGCCCTGTCGGCCGTGCTGCTGCAGCCGCACGGGGCGCCGAAGGACCGCTTCACGCGCGCCATCGACGCCGTGTTCGGGCGCTTCTTCAAGGGCTTCAACCGCTTCTTCGGGCGCGCCTCGCACAAGTACGAGGGCGGCGTACGGGGCGTCCTGAAGCGCAAGAGCCTGGCGCTTGGCGTCTACGTCCTGCTCGGCGTCGCCGGCGTCTTCATGTTCCGCGCCGTGCCGCCGGGCTTCGTGCCCTCGCAGGACAAGGCCTACCTGATCGGCTTCGCCCAGCTGCCCGACGCCGCCTCGCTCGACCGCACGGAAGCGGTGATCCGCCGGATGTCCGAGGAAGCCGGCAAGATCCCCGGCGTGCTGTCCTCGGTGGCCTTCCCGGGCCTGTCGATCAACGGCTTCACCAATGCGCCCAACGCCGGCATCGTGTTCACTTCGCTGAAGCCCTTCGACGAACGCACGGGGAAGGAGCAGAGCGCCACGGCGATCGCCGCCGAGATCAACAGGCGCATGGCCGGCATCGAGGACGCCTTCGTGCTGGTGCTGTCGCCGCCGCCGGTGAACGGCCTGGGCACCACGGGCGGCTTCAAGATGATGATCGAGGACCGCGGCAACGTCGGCTACGACGCGCTGTACAAGGCGGTGCAGGACGTGCAGGCCAAGGCCTGGGCCGACAAGCGCCTGGCCGGCGTGTTCTCGGGCTACCAGATCAACGTGCCGCAGCTGTACGCCAACGTCGACCGCGTGAAGGCCAAGCAGCTGGGCGTGCCGCTGGCCGAGATCAACCAGACCTTGCAGGTCAACCTGGGCTCCTTCTACGTGAACGACTTCAACCAGTTCGGCCGCACCTTCCAGGTGCGGGTGCAGGCCGATGCGCCGTTCCGTTCGCAGCGCGAGCAGATCGCCCAGCTCAAGGTCAGGAACGACAAGGGCGAGATGATCCCGCTGTCCTCGCTGATGACGCTCAAGGACACCTATGGCCCGGACCGCGTCCAGCGCTACAACAACTACGTCGCCGCCGAGATGAACGGCGGCCCGGCCCCGGGCGTCTCTTCGGGCCAGGCCCAGGCCGCGATGGAGGAAATCGTCAGGGACACCCTCCCCAAGGGCATCGCCTACGAGTGGACCGATCTGACCTACCAGGACATCCTGGCAGGTAACACCATGATCTATGTGTTCCCGCTGTGCGTGCTGCTGGTGTTCCTCGTGCTGGCCGCCCAGTACGAAAGCTGGACGCTGCCACTGGCGGTCATCCTGATCGTGCCGATGTCGATCCTGTGCGCGCTCACCGGCGTCAAGCTGACCGGGGGCGACAACAATATCTTCACCCAGATCGCGCTGTTCGTGCTGGTCGGGCTGGCATCGAAGAACGCGATCCTGATCGTCGAATTCGCGCTCGACCTCGAACAGCAGGGCCGCAGCAGCGTCGAGGCGGCGCTGGAAGCCTGCCGCCTGCGCTTGCGTCCGATCCTGATGACATCGATCGCCTTCATCATGGGCGTGGTGCCGCTGGTGTTCTCGCACGGCGCCGGCGCCGAGATGCGCCACGCGATGGGCGTCGCGGTGTTCGCCGGCATGCTGGGCGTGACCTTCTTCGGCCTGTTCCTGACGCCGGTGTTCTACGTGCTGCTGCGTATGCTCGGCAAGCGCTGCGGACGGCTCGAGCCTTGTCCGGAAACCCTCGTCAGCGGACCGGCGCTCGCGCCGGCGAAACATGCGGACGGCGAAACCGCACCTGCGCTGAAAGGAAGCCATTGATGAAGACGATGATCGAAAAAGCCGTGGCGCCGCTGGTGGCCGCCCTGGTGTTGACGGCCTGCGCGGCCCCCAGGTTCGTGCAGCCGGACGTGGCCACGCCCGGCGCCTTCAAGGAAGACAAGGCAGCGCCCGCCACGGCCGGCAGCGAAGAAGTGAAAAGCGCCGCCGACGGGACAACCTGGAAGGTCGGCCGCCCGGCCGAGGCCCAGCCGCGCGGCGAGTGGTGGCGCGCCTTCCAGGACGGCGCGCTCGACGCGCTGATCGCGGAGGCGACCACCAACAACCAGGACCTGGTGGTGGCCGCCGCCCGCGTGCGCCAGGCGCGGTCCATCGCCGGCATCGCCGAGGCGGACCGCATCCCGCAGCTCGGCGTGAACGTCGGCGGCCAGCGCGAACGCCTGTCGCCGCTGGAAGCCCAGCTCCCGCGCGGCACCGCGATCGCGCCGGTCAGCGTGTATTCGGCGCAGCTGTCGGCCAGCTACGAGGTCGACCTGTTCGGCCGCGTCTCGTCGAACGTTGCGGCGGCGCGCGGCGACGCCGGCGCGGCGCAAGCCACCTACCGCTCGGTACTGCTGTCGCTGCAGGCCGACGTGGCCCAGACCTGGTTCCGCCTGCGCTCGCTCGACGCTGAACTGGATACGGTCAACCAGACCGTGCGCCTGCGCGAGGAAAGCGTGCGCATCACCACGCGCCGCTTCGAGCTGGGCGACATTGGCGAATTCGACCTGTCGCGCGCCCGCACCGAGCTGTCGACCGCGCGCGCCGAGGCGATCGGCGTGCAGCGCCGGCGCGCCAACGCGGAACACGCGCTGGCGGTCCTGCTGGGCAAGCCGGCGTCCGACTTCAGTGCGCCGTCGAATCCCTTGCTGGACGCCGCGGCGCTGCCGCTGATCCCGCCCGGCCTGCCGTCCTCGCTGCTGGAGCGCCGTCCCGACATCGCCAGCGCCCAGCGCAATATGGAAGCGGCGAATGCGCGCATCGGTGTGGCGCGCGCCGCCATGTTCCCGGCGCTGAACCTGAGCGCGGCCGGTGGCGGCATCGGCACCAGCTTCGCCGAGGTGTTCAAGTGGAGCAGCCGTTCCTGGCTGCTGGGCGCCGCCTTGTCGGCGCCGCTGATCGACGGTGGCCGCAACCGCAACAACATCGCACGCAGCGAAGCCGCGCTGGAAGAGGCGGTAGGCTCCTACCGCCAGAGCGTGCTGACCGCTTTCGCCGAGGTCGAGGACAACCTGGCCGGCCTGCGCATCCTGGCGGGTCAGAGCGTGGAGATCGAAGCGGCGGTGGTATCGGCCCGGCGCTCGGCCGACCTGGCGCAGAAGCTGTACGACGCCGGCCGCGGCAGCTACCTCGACCTGCTCGACGCCCAGCGCAACCTGGCCGTGGTGGAGCGCACCGCCGTGCAGCTGCAGGGCGAGCGCGCCGTGACGACGGTGGCGCTGGTGCGCGCGCTCGGCGGCGGCTGGGACGGAGCCTGAAGCCTGGGCGGCGCGCGCAGCCCGCGCGCCGCCTGCCGATCTATGCCTTCCTGGAACAAGTGAATCGACATCCCGCCCGATTGTCAGTGCAGCGGCAAGGATGGAAGATGTCTTCACCGGCACCGCTGCGGTGCCCAACCAGGGAAGACCATCATGAGCCAACTCGCAACTGCAACATCGTTCTCCGACTTCACCAGCGCTTCGCTGCAGGGTCGCGTCGTCGTCGTCTTCGGTGGTTCCTCGGGCATCGGCCTGGCGGCCGCGATCCAGGCCAAGGCCGCCGGCGCCGCGGTGACCATCGTCGGCTTCAACGCCGAACAGGCCGAGCAGGTGGCCGCGGAGCACCGCTTCGACGGCTGGCGCGCCGCCGACGTCACCAGGAGCGAGGCCATTTACGCGGCGCTGCAGGACATCCCGCGCGTCGACCACCTGGTCCTGCTGGCCGGCAGCTTCGTCGCCGCCAAGGTCATCGACGGCGACGTGGACTATCTGCGCCGCGCCTTCGAGGAACGCATGTGGGCCGCGGTGCATACCATTCGCGCCCTCGGCGAGCGCCTGTCGAAAGCGGGCTCGATCACCTTCATTTCCGGCGTGCTGGCGGATCGCCCGAACGCCCAGGGCACGGCGGTGCTGGCGGCCGCCTCGGCGGCCATGGAAGCCTTCGCGCGCGGCCTGGTGCTGGAACTCGCCCCGATCCGCGTCAACACCCTGTCGCCGGGCCACATCGAAACCCCGCTGCTGCACAAGGTGCTGGGCGAGGCGGCCGCCACGGTGCTGCCGGCGATGGCCGCCGCCACGCCGCTCAAGCGCCTCGGCACCGCGCAGGAAGCGGGCGCCGCGGTCGTGTTCCTGATGGCGAATGGCTGGATGAACGGCGCCACCCTGCATGTGGACGGCGGCGTGCGCCTGGTGTGATTGTCTTTGGCGCTCCGGGCTCAGCGCCGCGCCAGCGCCGCGCGCAGGGCGCACCAGGCCCGGCGCAGGCGTCCACGCAGCCAGTCGCGGGCGCGTGCGGCGCGGCCCGGACGGGCGCGCGCGGTGGGCTCCACGCTCGCCAGCATCAGGTCCAGCTTCTCGTCGTAGCCGTCGTCCGCGCGCATGGCCGTCGCTGGCGCCGCGCGCTCAATCCGGCGCGGCCGGATAGTCCAGGTAGCCCTCCTTGCCCTGGGTGAACCAGGTATCGCGGTCCTCGCCGGCCAGGGCGATGCCCTGGGCAAGGCGGCGCGGATAGTCCGGGTTGGCGATGAAGGGCCGGCCGAAGGCGATCGCATCGGCCTCGCCCGCCTGCACGGTCGCCTGCGCGCGCGCGAAGGGGTAGTCGGAATTGAGGATCAGCGTGCCTTCGAAGGCCTCGCGGATCAGGGGCGCGATCGGCGCGCCTTCCGCCTTGCCGAAATCGCCGTCCGGCGGCGGCTCGCGCAGTTCGAGGTGGGCGATGCCGATGTCGGACAGGGCCTTCGCCGCGGCCACGAACAGCAGCTGCGGATTGCTGTCCAGGACACCCTGGTCGCGGGTGTTGGGCGACAGGCGCACGCCGGTCCGCTCCGGTCCGGCCACGTCGGCCACCGCCTGGGTGACTTCGCGCAGCAGGCGGATCCGGTGTTCGACCGGGCCGCCGTAGGCGTCGTCGCGGAAGTTGCTATTGTCGCGCAAGAACTGGTCGATCAGGTAGCCATTGGCGGCGTGGATCTGCACGCCGTCGAAGCCCGCCGCCAGCGCATTGCGGGCGGCCGCGCGGAAGTCGTCCAGCAGCGCCGGGATTTCGTGCAGCTGCAGCGGCCGCGCCGCTTCATAGTCCTTGCGTCCCAGGTAGGTGTGGGCCTGGCCCGGCGCCGTGGTGGCGGAGGCGGACACCGCTTGCGCGCCCTGCAGGAAACTCGAATGCACGACCCGTCCCATGTGCCAGAGCTGGGCGATGATCCGGCCGCCGGCCGCATGCACCGCATCGGTGACGTGGCGCCAGGCGGTCACCTGTTGCGCCGACCAGATGCCGGTGGCGTAGGGCCATCCCAGTCCCTGCCGCGAGATGCCGATGGCTTCGCTGAAGATCACCCCGGCCCCGGCGCGCTGGGCGTAATACGCGGCCATGATCGGCGTGGGCAGGTGATGACGCGTGCCGCGCGCGCGCGTCATGGGCGCCATGAAGATCCGGTTCTTCAGGCTGAGGGCCCCGAGCTGGATCGGATCGAACAGGCTGGCTGGCGCCTGCGCTAATGCTGGTGACATCGTTTCTCCCGATTGGTTTTTGGAATCTCGCATGTTCCGCTCTTGAGCCTGCGTCGACAATCGCCGTGCGCATTGATTTAATTTTTCCGCGCCGGCACAAATGCCGGGCCTGCCGATCGGGCCGGTCCGCGCCGGCATTTGTGCCGGAGCGGCAAGACTGAATCAATATCGGCGGCTATTGCTGACGGTTTTCCCGAACGCTAAGGTTTATCCAGGCCGATTTACCTTACCGGCAACAGGAGAAATCATGATGAAGCTCGATGTGAATGGCCGCACGCTGGCGGTCGATACGGATGGCGACACGCCGCTGCTATGGGTGCTGCGCGACGACCTTGGCCTGACCGGCACCAAGTACGGCTGCGGCCTGGCCCAGTGCGGCGCCTGCACCATCCATCTCGACGGCGTGGCGACGCGCTGCTGCGTGCTCCCCGCGAGCGCGGCGGCCGGGAAGAAGATCACCACGATCGAAGGCCTGGCGGCGCAGGACGGACAAGGGAAGGGCAAGGCCGCCGGGCCGCACTTGCTGCAGGCGCTGTGGATCAAGCACCAGGTGCCGCAATGCGGCTACTGCCAGTCCGGCATGCTGATGGCGGCCGCCTCCCTGTTCAGGGAAAATCCCGCGCCCAGCGATGCCGAGATCGACGCGGCCATGACCAACATCTGCCGTTGCGGCACCTATCCGCGCGTGCGCGCCGCCCTGCACGAGGCGCGCAGCCTGGCCGGGGAGCGCGCATGAACGCCGCGCATGCCAGCCGGCGCGGCTTCCTCAAGGCCGCGGTCCTCGCCTCCGCAGGCGGCTTCGTACTCTCCTTTGCCGGACCCGCAGCCGCCAAGGACGCGCTCCGCCTGCACTACCTGCGCATCGACGCCGACGGCAGCGTGGTCGTCATCTCGCCGGTGGCCGAGATCGGGCAGGGCAGTTCGACCGCGCTGCCGATGGTCGTCGCCGACGCGCTCGACGCCGACTGGGAGCGCGTGCGCTTCGAGCTGGCGCCGGTGGCGCCGGAGTATCGCAGCACGATCCTGAAAAGCCAGGTCACCGGCGCCAGCACCGGCGTATCGGGCTTCCACGCCCTGTACCGGCAGGCCGGCGCCACCGCGCGCAGCATGCTGGTCACGGCCGCCGCGCGCGCCTGGAAGGTGGCGCCGGGCGAATGCGTCACCGCGGCCGGACAGGTAAGGCATCCGGCCAGCGGCCGCAGCCTGGGCTATGGCGCGCTGGCCGCGCGCGCCGCCGCCGAGCCGGTGCCGGCGCAGCCGCTGGAGGTGCCGGGTTCGGGCCGGCGCCTGGAGCGCACGCCGGTGGCGCGCCTGGACATCCCGGCCAAGGTCGACGGGTCGGCGCAGTTCGCCATCGACGTGCGCCTGCCCGGCATGCTGTACGCGACGGTGGCGGCGGCCCCGGTGTTCGGCGCGGTGCGCCAGGGCGATGCGCGCGCCGCAGTCCTGAAGCTGCCCGGCATTGCCGGCGTGGTCGAGCTGCCGGACGGACTGGCGATCGTGGCGGACCGCTGGTGGAAGGCGCGCCGCGCGCTCGATACCCTGGCCGTGCAATGGCGCGACGGCGCATCCGCAGGCGCAAGCGACGCGGTCAGCGACGCCGCCATCACGGCGCAATTGTGGCGCGACCTCGACGCGAACGAGGGCGTGGCCGTGAAGACGGCGGGCGAGCCGGCGGCCGCCATGCGCGCGGGCGGCGAGGTGCTCGAGGCGCGCTACGCCGTGCCCTTCCTGGCGCATGCGACGATGGAGCCGATGTCCTGCGTGGCGCGGGTGGACCGCACCGGCTGCGCGATCTGGGTCGGTTCGCAGCGGCCCGACAAGGCGCGCGCCACCGCCGCCCGCCTGCTCGGCATGCCGGAGGACGCGGTGACCATCCATCCGGTGCTGGCCGGCGGCGGCTTCGGACGGCGCCAGGAAGCCGACTTCGTGGCCCAGGCGGTGCTGGTGGCGCGGCAGTTCCCGGGACGTCCGGTCAAGCTGCTGTGGACGCGCGAGGAAGACGTGCAGCACGACTTCTACCGTCCCGCCGGCGTTTCCCAAATGAGCGCCGCGCTGCGGGGCAGGGACGTGACGGTGCTGCGCCACAAGCAGGCCAGCCCCACCATCCTGCCGCGCGCCTTCCCCGAGTTCATGCAGGCCTTCGATTCGGTCGTCACCGATAATATCTTTTCGATGTACGGCTTCCCGCACCAGGACGGGCGCTGGGTGCGCAGCGAGACGCCGGTCCCGACCGGGATGTGGCGTTCGGTCGGCGCCTCGCAGACGGTGTTCGCGATCGAGAGCTTCATCGACGAACTCGCGGCCAGGACCGGGGCCGACCCTTACCGCTTCCGGCGCGGCCTGCTCCGGCACGACCCGCGCGCGCTGGCGGTGCTGGACCGGCTGGCCGCGCTCAGCGGCTGGGATGCGCCGCGCAAGGACAAGCGCGCCATCGGCATGGCGATCAGCCACAAGCATCTCGACTGCCTGGTGGCGCAATCGGCCGAGGTCTCGGTCGAGAACGGGCAGGTGGTGGTGCACCGCATCTGCACCGTCGCCGATCCGGGGCGCGTCGTCAATCCGGATACGGCGCGGGCGCAGCTGGAAGGGGCGGCCGTCTGGGGGCTGTCGGCCGCGCTGTTCGGCAAGATCTCGATCAAGGAAGGCCGCGTCGAGCAGAGCAACTTCCACGACTACCGCGTGCTGCGCCTGGCCGAGACGCCGGCTTTCGCGACCGACATCATCGAGAGCGGCGGCGCCTTCGAAGGCATGGGCGAGGGCGGCGCCCCCGGCATCGCCCCCGCGGTCTGCAATGCCGTGTTCCGGCTCACCGGCAAGCGCATCCGCACCCTGCCGGTCGGCGACCAGCTCGCGTGACGTTCAGCGCCGCCCGGTCAGTGCGACCAGCAACAGCGTCAGCAGGCCGGCCGCGGCGCCCAGGCCCATCGCGCCGGTCAGGCCGACGCGGTCGGCCACCAGGCCGCCGAGCAGGGCGCCGATCCCGATCGCGGCCTGGCCGCTGAAGGTGAACAGCGCCGACACGGCTTCCAGCCGGTCCGGCGCGGCGCTGAACAGCCAGGACTGCATGGCGATCGGCAGCATGCCGAAGGCCAGGCCCCACAGCAGCACCGGCGCCAGCGCCGGCAGGCCCGGGCCGGACACCAGCAGCAGCAGCACCGCGCCGCCCATCAGCGCCGCCGTCGCGGCGAGCGCGCCACGGACGCTGCGTCCGGCCGCCCAGCCGCCCAGCAGGTTGCCGGCCAGGCCGGCCGCGCCGTAGCCGAACAGGATCGGACCGATCAGCGCCGCCGCCAAGCCCTTGTGCCCGAGCAGGTAGGGCGCGATATAGGTGTAGGAGGCGAACTGCCCGGCGAACATCAGCAGGACGGCGGCCATGCCGATCCGGATCTTCGGCAGTACCAGCAGTGCCGGCACGCTGGCCAGGCTGCGCGATCCCTGCGCAGGCACCGGCGGCAGCGCCAGCAGCAGCAGGCCGAGCACCGCCACGGCGACCGTCGTCGCGCCCGCGAACGCCATGCGCCAGCCCAGCAGGTTGCCGAGCAGGGTGCCGAGCGGTACGCCGGCCACCGTGCCGACCGAGACGCCGGCGAAGATCAGCGAGGATGCCTTGGCCGCCGCGTCTGGACGCAGGCGCGGACCGAGCGAGCCGCCGACGGTCCAGAAGCCGCCGATGGCCACGCCCAAGAGCGTGCGTCCCAGCAGGACCATGGCGAAACTCCCGGCCAGCGTCACGGTCAGGTTGGCCAGCGCCAGCAGCACCAGCAGGGCGCACAGCACGTGGCGCCGGTCCAGCCGGCCCGCGAACGCCAGCGTCAGCGGCGCGGCAATGGCGGCGGCAAAGCCGGGGACGGTCACCATCAAGCCGGCCTGGCCAGTGCTGATGTGCAGCTCGCGGGCGATCTGCGGCAGCAGCCCGACCGGCAGGAATTCGCTGCTCACCAGGGCGAAGGCGCCGACGCCGATCGCGCCGACCGCGGTCCAGGAGGCAGCCGGCGCGGCCGCGTTGCTGGCGGCGACGACGCTCATCGCACCCCCGGCGTGTCGAAGCGGACCAGGTTCAGCGCGGGCAAGGGGCCGCCCGGGAACTGCGCCAGGCGCCCGCCCCCTGCCAGCGTGCCGAGATCGACGCCGGCAAAGCCCAGCTGCGCGACCAGGCGCAGCACCTCGGCCTTGGCGCCGGCATTGTCGCCGGCGACGAACAGGACGCGCCGCCCGCCCTCCGCGCCAGGGTCGCCCGCCAGCAGCGCGGGCGGCAGGTGGTTGAAGGCCTTGACCACTTTGGCGCCGGGCAGCAGCTCCGCGACGACTTCGCTCGATGCGCGTCCGTGCAGGTCGAACGGGACGAAGTCGGGCGCCTCGATCGGGTTGTTGGCGTCGACGACGATGCGTCCGTCCCAGGGGCCGAGTCCGTGCAAGGCTTCTCCCAGCTTCGACCAGTTCACGGCCAAAAACACGATGTCGGCGCGCGCCGCTTCGCGCGTGCTCACGGCGCGGATGCGCGGACCCAGTTCCGCTTCCAGCGCCGCCAGCGAGTCCGGGCCGCGGCGGTTGGCGATGAGGGCGTCGATGCCGGCGCGGGCCAGTGCGCGCGCGATGGCCGTGCCGATGGCGCCGGCGCCGATGATTCCGATGTTCATAGGGTTTCCTTTTGAATGATGGGGAGATCAGGCGGTGAAGCCGCCGTCCACCAGCAGCTCGGCGCCGCTGACGAAGGACGCTTCTTCGGACGCGAGGAAGGCGACCGCCGCGGCGATGTCGCGGCCTTCGCCGTAGCGTCCCACCGCGATGCCCGGACGGACAAAGTCGGCCACGGCGCCGTCGGCCGGATTCATGTCGCTGTCGGTCGGGCCGGGATGCACGGTGTTGACCGTGATGCCCTTCGGTCCCAGGTCGCGCACCAGGCCGCGCGTGAAGCCGCTGACCGCGCCCTTGGTGAGCGTGTAGGCGGAGGCGGTCGGGAAGGCGGCGTACTGCACCATCGAGCTGCCGATGTGGATGATGCGGCCGCCCGCGCCCATGTGGCGCAGCGCCTCCTGGGTGGCGACGAAGACGCCGGTCACGTTCACGGCGAGGATGCGCTCGAAGTCGGCGAAGGCGATCTCGGTCGGCGCGCCCAGCACGCTGATGCCGGCGTTGTTGACCAGGATGTCGATGCGGCCGAAGCGTTCGGCCACGCCGTTCACGGCGCGCCGCACCGCTTCCGGATCGCCGGCATCGGCCTGCACGGCGATGGCCTTGCCGCCGGCCGCCTCGATTGCGGCGACGACTTCCTCGGCCCTGGCGGGCGAGGCGTGGTAGGTGATGGCGACGGTCGCGCCGTCGGCGGCCAGGCGCCTGGCGATGGCGGCGCCGATCGAGCGGCTGGCCCCGGTGACGATGGCGATCTTGCCTTGCAGGCTGCGGGTGCTGTCCATGGTGTTTCCTTTCGAAGTGGTATTGGGTGAAGCAAGTATGTTCGCGCCTACTTTCAAGCGGTAGTATTGGCCCGCTATAATCAGTTACAAGCAAACCTTGAAAGCATCGTCGTGGAAACCTTGTCGAACCTCGAATGTTTCGTGCGCAGCGCCGAATCGGCGAGCTTTTCCGCGGCGGCGCGCCGGCTCGCCCTGAGTCCGGCCGCGGTCAGCCGCAACGTGGCCCAGCTGGAACGCAACCTGGGCGTGCGCCTGTTCCAGCGCAGCACGCGCGGCTTGAGCCTGACCGAGGCGGGAGAGCGCTTCCTGCACGCCGTCGCCGGCAGCCTGGACGGCATCCAGGGCGCCATCGCCGCAGTGAGTTCCGGGACCGACGCGCCGGCCGGCACCCTGAAACTGAGTGCGGCGCACCGCTTCGGCTGCGATGTCCTGTTGCCGATGATGCCGGCCTTTATCGAGCGCTATCCGGCGGTGCTGCCGGACTGGCACTTCGACAACCGCCAGGTCGACCTGGTGCGCGAGGGCTTCGACGCGGCCGTCGGCGGCGGCTTCGAGCTGCCGCCGGGCGTGGTCGCGCGCGAACTCGCGCCGCTGCACATCGTCGCCGTCGCCACGCCGCAGTTCCTGCGCGGCCGCAAGCTGCCCGGGCGGCCGGCCGACCTGATCGAGCACGAGGGCGTGGTCATGCGTTCGGTCCTCAGCGGCCGCCTGCTGCGTCGCGTGCTGCGCAACCGCGCCGGCGAAACCGAGGCCTGCGAGCAGCATGCCGCCATCGCGGTCGACGACCCCGAAGCCGTGGTGCAATGCGTGCTGATGCACATGGGGATCGGCCTGATGGCCGTGCCCCATGTGATGGATTACCTCGAACAGGGCACGCTGGTGCGCGTGCTGCCCGACTGGTATGAAGACATCGGCGCGATCTCGCTGTACTTCACCAGCCAGAAGCTGATGCCGGCCAAGACCCGCGCCTTCATCGACTTCGTCACGGACGCGTTCCGCGCGCAGCAGCTGGCCCTGCGCTTCCGGGCTGCCTGAGTCCGTGCCGGTTCAGGCTCCCTTGATCTTCGCCAGCTGGCCTTCGAAGTCGGCCGGGTCGAAGTAGTCGCGCCAGACGGTGATCTCGCCGTCCGCGACGGTGATGGTGCCCATCACCGGCAGCGTGATCGTGCCGCCGTCCTTGTGGCGGAACACGTCGATGCGCTCGTTCAGCACGACGTTGCCGGCGGCGGCGATGTGGACGATCTGCCAGTCGAGCAGGAAATCGCTGCCGATGCCGAAGCCGCGGTGGAATTTTTCCACCTCCGCGCGGCCGACGATCTCGGGGAAGGGCACATTGTCGTACAGGACGTCGTGCGCGAGCATGGACAAGGCTTCGTCGATGCGGTTGTGGTTCCAGTGGTCGAAGAAGCGTTCGGCGACCTGGATGGGCGTGAGGAGATGCATGGCGATGGCTCCGGTGGAATGATTGACCCCATCCTACGTCGGGGTTCCGGCAAGCGCCTTTAGTCTTTTTGCCAGTTGACGGCGATGCGGTGTCCACTTAACCAAACGTCATAAGGCGCGACGAAAAGATTCGTTATCGCGCGAAAGCTTCGTTGCTACAGTCAGCCGTATTGCAAACCGCTGACTTCAAGGGAGCTTCGTAATGCCGGCATCGCCAGTCCAGACCCCCCACGCCCATGCCGCCAGGCCGCCGCTGCGCACCATGACGCTCCTGCTCGGCGCCCTGTGTGCGGGCGGCGCCTGCGCGCAGGGGCCGCATGCCGAGGAGGCGCCGGCGGCCCCGGTGTCGGCGCCGGTCTCAGGGCAAGCGGGCGAAGTCGTGGTGGTGACCGGCAGCCGCGGCGAGGCGCGCAGCATCGCCAAGAGCCTGTCACCGATCGACGTGGTGGGCGCCAAGGAACTGGCGGCCACCGGCAAGCAGAACCTGCGCGACGCGCTCGCCACCCTGTATCCCTCCTACGCCAACACGCCCGGCTTCAAGGGCCAGACCGGCATCGCCGTGGCCACCGCCACGCTGCGCGGGCTGGATGCGAACAGCGTGCTGGTGCTGGTGAACGGCAAGCGCCGCCACCGCACGCCCCTGATCGTCAGCGGCCAGTCGCCGACCGACCTCGATCTGCTGCCGCTGTCCGCGATCGACCACGTCGAGGTGCTGCGCGACGGCGCCGCCGCGCAATACGGTTCCGATGCGATCAGCGGCGTGATCAACATCATCCTCAAGACCAAGGCCGGCGGCGGCAGCGCCGCTTACCTGTACGGCCAGTACGGCGGCACGGTGGGCGATTTCGACGGCAAGGGCAAGACCAACAACCTGCTGCTCAACCAGGGCTTCGCGCTGGGGCAGGACGGCGGCTTCGTCTCCCTGAGCCTCACCGCCGACGCGCACCGCGCCACCAACGACCAGGGGCCGATTCCCACCACCACCAAACTCTACTTCGGCAACGACCCGCGCGAGACCAGCCTGTCGCGCTACCGCATGATCCTCGGCAAGCCGGCCGGCGAGACCTTCAACCTCGGCTACAACGCCGAGCTGCCGCTGAACGCCGGCACCACGCTGTATTCGTACGGGACGGCGGCGCGCCGCCGTTCCCAGGGCTGGGGCTACTTCCGGCCGGCCAATTCGCCGCAGAACTACCTCGACGTCTACCCGGACGGCTTCATCCCCGAGTTCCAGACCCGCGAGAACGACTACCAGGCCGTGTTCGGCCTGCGCGGCCGCGACTTGCTGGGATGGGACTGGGACCTGAGCACCAGCTATGGCCGCGACCGCGCCGACATCTACACCCTCGAGTCGCTCAACGGCTCGCTGGGGCCGGCCTACCAGGACCAGCACGATTTCTACGACGGCGCGCTCGAGGCCAGCGAGTGGGTCACCAACTTCGACCTCACCCGTCGCCTGCAGAGCCCCTGGTTCGCCAAGCCCTTGACCCTGTCGGCTGGCTACGAACACCGGCTCGACCGCTTCAAGCAGAAGGAGGGCGAGTGGGCCTCGTACGCGAACGGCGGCTATGCCTTCCCGTCCGGCCCCTTGGCCGGCCAGCGCCCGAACGGCGGCGCCTCCGGCATGGCCGGCTTCGCGCCGGACGTCGCCGGGTCCTATTCGCGCACCAACGACGCCCTGTACATGGACCTTGCCCAGTCGTTCACGGCGCGCTGGAGCGCGGCGGCGGCGGCGCGCTACGAGCGCTACGACGATTTCGGCTACGTGCGCAGCGGCAAGCTGTCGACGCGCTACGAACTGAGCGACGCGGTCGCGCTGCGCGCCACGCTCAGCAACGGCTTCTCGGCGCCGACCCTGCAGCAGCAGTACTACACGACCAAGGTTGGCGGCTACACCACCGATCCGCTCGCCGGCGTGCTGCGCCAGTCCTTCGCGCTGTCGGCGCCGGCCGGGAGCACGGTGGCGCGCGCGCTCGGAGCCCAGCCCTTGGAGCCGCAGCGTTCGGTCAACCACAGCGCCGGCATCGTGTTCAAGCCCTCGCGCGAGACGAATATCAGCCTCGACGCCTACCAGATCGCGATCCGTAATCGCATCATCTCGACGCCGACGCTGCAGGGGCCGACGGTGAACACCATCCTGAACGCGGCCGGCCTAGCCAGCCAGGCGATCACGTCGGTGACCTACTTCACCAACGCCGCCAGCACCCGCACCCGCGGCGTCGACCTCGTGATCGACCACCGCAGCACGCTGCCGCAGGGCTGGGGCAAGATCGACTGGATCTTCACCAGCAACCAGAACGCGACCAGGATCCGCAGCCTGGCGGGCGTGCCGCCCATTTTGGCCAGCAGCGGCATCGCCTACAACCGCGCCACCACCAGCGCGCTGACCGAGAACTACCCGAAAAATATCAGCTCGCTCACAGCGCTGTGGAAGCTCGGGCGCTTCGACCTGACGCTCAAGGAAACCCGCTACGCCAAGGTGAAGAACGCCAGCGCGGTGGCGGCGGCGCGCGACGAGGTGGTGGATGCCGCCTTCATCACCAACCTCAACCTGGGCTACGCGCTCAGCCCGCGCGCGCGCCTGTCGGTCGGCGCCGACAACCTGTTCGACAAGCGGCCCAACGAGCTGACGGCGGAAGCCAAGAAGTTCTTCGCGATCCCCGTCACCAGTCCTTCCTACAGCTGGTACTCGCCCTACGGGATCGACGGCGGCTACTACTATGCGCGCGTGGAGGTAAACTGGTGATGGACACGCTGAACGCATTGTCGGCCCGGGAGCCGGGCGGATGGACGAGGCGGCGCTTCGTGGCTGCGGGTGCGGCCGCCGCCGGCACACTGGCCTGGCCGGGCGCCGGCTTCGCCGCCGCGGCGCCGGTGCGCGGTGGCCACCTGGTCATCGGCGCCAGCCCGGAGCCGACCACGCTCACCAGCGCCATCACCTCGGCCGGTCCGACCCAGCTGGTGTCCGGCAAGATCTTCGACGGCCTTCTCAGCTACGACCTGCAGGGCCGCCCCACGCCGCAGCTGGCCACCGCCTGGCGCGTCGAGCCGGACGGCCGCAGCATCGCGTTCACCCTGCGCCCGGGCGTGCGCTGGCACGATGGCAAGCCCTTCACGGCGCAGGACGTGGCCTTCTCGCTCACCAAAGTGTGGAAGGTCTACCACAGCCGTGGGCGCGGCACCTTCGCCAACGTGCTCAAGGTCGAGACGCCCGATCCCCTGACGGTGGTGCTGCGCCTGTCGCAACCAGCGCCTTACCTGCTCAGCGCCCTGGCCTCGTCCGAATCGCAGGTGCTGCCGGCGCATCTGTACCGCCAGGGCGCCATCCTCACCAACCCGGCCAACAATGCGCCGGTGGGCACCGGGCCATTCCGCTTCGTGCGTTGGAACCGCGGCAGCGACCTGGTCCTGGAGCGCAATCCCGACTACTGGCAGCGCGCGCAGCCCCACCTCGATCGCCTGACGTTCCGCTTCCTGCCCGACGCCGCCTCGGCCGCGGCGGCGCTCGAGACCGGGGCCATCCAGCTCGCCACCAACATCGCGCCGGCCGACGTCGCGCGCCTGGCGCGCCATCCGGCCCTGATGGTGCAGACCAGGAGCACCGGCTTCAATGCCACTATCACGTCCTTCGAATTCAACCTCGACCGGCCGCGCCTGCGCGATGCGCGCGTGCGCCAGGCGATCGCCCACGCGATCGACCGCTCTTTCCTCGTCAGGAATGTCTGGTTCGGCGAGGGCGTGGCCGCCACCTCGCCGGTTCCGCCGACCCAGCCGGCCTTCTTCGAGGCCAAGCCGGCGCGCTATCCCTACGACCTGGCGCGCGCGGCACGGCTGCTCGACGAAGCCGGCTTGACCCCGGACGGGCGCGGGGTGCGCCTGACCTTGAACTGCGACCCCTATCCGATGGGGCCCATCGTGCAGTCGGCGCACTACCTGCGCGGCAGCCTGCGCCGTATCGGCGTGCAGCTCAATGTTCGCCTGCAGGACGCCGGCGAATTCGTCAATCGCGTGTACACCCGGCGCGACTTCGACACCGTGCTGTACGGCGCCAGTGCAGGGCCGGATCCGGCCATCGGCAGCCAGCGCTTTTATCTATCGAAGAATTTCGAGCCAGGCATCGCCTTTTCCAACGGCGCGCACTACAGCAACCCCGAGGTCGACGCACTGCTGGCGGCGGCCCAGGTCGAACTCGACCCTGCCCGGCGCCGCACGCTTTACCTGCAGTTCCAGCGCATCGTCGAGCGCGACGCCGTGACCCTGCCGCTGGTGTCGGCCAGTCCCTCGATCCTGGCCAGCCGCCGGCTGCGCGACGCCATCGTCTCGGCCGATGGCGCGCTGGGGAATTTCGCCGGCGCCTGGCTGGCGCCGGGCTGAGCGCCGCCGCTGCCTGCGCACACAGATCTGTTCACTTTTTACCAGTAAAGGATTGCATGATGAGCCAGTTGTCCTCGCGTTACGGATGGGATGCCCCCTTCGAAAACCAGCTGTTCAACGAAGTGATCGCGGTGGCCGCGCCGCACCTGCCTGAGCGCCCGCCCGGCAATACGCGCGAACCCCAATCCGCCGAGGAGATCGCCGAGGTGGTCGAATTCACGACGCGCCTGGCGGCGCACGACACCTTCATCGTGCAGGCAGTGTCGAAGGCGATCGCCCACCTCGACTTCGATACCGACTTCCACCTCAAGCTGGCGCGCCAGGTCGGCGACGACGGCCACCACGCCGAACTCGCGCGCCACCGCCTCAAGACCCTGACCGGCAGCGACCAGCTGGACAGGATCGAAGGCTATATCGCGCAACTGTGGCAGGCGCTGGACGACCTGCCTTACCGCGACGTCTACGGTTTCCTGGCCTTCCAGCTGCACTTCGAGCTGCATATCCAGGGCCGCCTGAAGGCCGAGGGACGCACCGCGAAAATCAAGTACGGCCGCAAGCCCGACGAGGTGCTTGACTACGCCGCCGGCAACGAGGCCGACGACGAACTGCTCCACCGCATCAACATCGTCGACTGGGTCAAGCGCCAGCTGGCGACGCTGCCCGAACAGGAAGCGCGGCGGACCTGGGTGGCGCGTGTGGTGGCGGCCGACGACGAATTCCAGCGCCGCCTGAACCCCTACCTGCGCCACCGCATCGCCAACGCCGGGCGCGCCTGGCAGTCGGACCTGGGCAAGGTGGTCGACATCTACGACGGCTACCGCCGGCGCGTGCTGGCGCACCTGTTCGAGACCGCGGACGACGGCCTGCCCGCGCTCACCAGCCTGGCGGCCTGAATGGGCCATGCCATCATCGCGCCGGGCGACATCTCCGGCAGCCCGGTCGCCGAAGCGTTTCGCCAGCCGCTGCTGCTGGGCGTATTCCTGAACCTGCAGGACATGCGCCGCTCGACGCTGCCCAACACCTCGACCTGGACCTTCGACTACAACGCCCAGGTGGTCAGGACCGCCGACGAACTGGGCTTCGAGCTGGCCTTCAGCCGCACCCAGTGGCTGCCCAAGGGCGGCTACGACGGCGAAGCCTCGCTCGACGCCTTCGTCGCGCTGGGCGCGATGGCCGCGATCACGCGCCGCATCCTGCTGATCTCCACCGTGCACGTGCTGTACGGCCCCTGGCACCCGCTGCACTTCGCCAAGTTCGGCGCCACCCTCGACCATATCTCGAAGGGGCGCTGGGGCGTAAACATCGTCACCGGCCACCGCGCGATCGAACACGAGATGTTCGGCGCCGAACGCATCGAGCACGACCGCCGCTACGCGCTGGCCGGCGAATTCTTCGACGTGGTGCAGCGCCTGTGGGCCGAGACCGAGAATTTTTCCTATGAAGGCCAATCGTCCTGGCGCCTGAAGGACGCCTGGGTCACGCCCAAGCCGGAATACGGACGCCCGCTGCTGGTCAACGCCACCGGCTCGCCGGCCGGCATCGAGTTCGCCGCGCGCTATTCCGACCTGGTGTTCATCACCAGCCCGGGCGGCGCCCACATCGACAGCGCGCTCGAGACCCTGCCGGCGCACATCCGCCAAGTGCACGAGGCCGCGGCGGTGCATGGACGGCGCGTGCGCACCCTGATCAACCCGGTCATCGTCTGCCGCGAGACCGAGCGCGAGGCGCACGAGCATGCGCGCGAGATCGTCGCGCACTCCCAGCGCACCGGCAAGCATGATTACGACAGCGACGCCCACGCCTGGCGCGGCCGCAAGGACGCCAGCCACAGGCAGGGCCTGGGCATCGGCGGCAACATCGAGATCATCGGCAGTCCGGAGCAGGTGGTCGATCAGCTGCTGGCGCTGAAGAAGACCGGGATCGACGGCGTGCAGCTCAGCTTCAACGATTTCCAGCCCGACCTGGAATACTTCGGCGCGCGCATCCTGCCGCTGCTGAAGCAGGCCGGCCTGCGGCTATAGCGAACAAACAGAGGAAGATTCCACCATGACGCAACACACCGCAGCGGGCGCGCCCCTGTCCGCGCCTTTATCGATTATCGTGATCGGTGCGGGCCCCGGCGGCCTGCTGCTGGCCCAGGGCCTACGCAAGCACGGCTTCGCGGTCGCTGTCTACGAGCGCGACGCTGCCCGCACCGACTACCTGCAGGGCTTCCGCCTGCAGATCCGCAGCCGCGGCATCGCGGCCCTGCAGGACTGCCTGCCACCCGAACTCTACCAGGCCTTCGCCTCCACCTATGCGCGCGCGCCGGACGAATACGCCGTGCTGTCCGAGCAGCTGGAGGAACTGCCGCGCATCGTCAGCGACCCGGACCTGGAAAACAGCGAGCGCGAGAAATCGGTCAGCCGCATCACCCTGCGCCAGGTGCTGCTGGCTGGCCTCGACGGCGTCATCCACTATGGCAAAACCTATGAACGCTACGAGGAGCGCGCCGATGGCAAGGTGGTGGCCTACTTCAGCGACGGCAGCAGCGTGGTAGGCGACCTGCTGGTGGGCGCGGACGGCGCCAATTCGCGCGTGCGGCGCCAGCTGCTGCCGCAGGCGCGCTGGGTCGATACCGGGGCGCGCCGCCTGGCCGGCAAGATCGCCCTGACCGAGGACGTACGCCGCGCCGTGCCGCCCGACTTTTATCGCAAGACCGTGTCGGTGAAGTCCTCCGGCGGCTTCAACCTGTTCTTCACCAGCCACGAATTCCGGCCCGGGCAGGAAGCGCTGGGACCGATCGGCGCCGAGGACCGCGCCGCGCTCGCCGAGCACGAGGGCCTGTTGTTCGATAACGGCAAGAGCTACATCATGTGGGCGCTCAGCGGCCGCGCCGAACAGCTGCCGCCGGACGACGAGCTGTTCGCCTACGACGGGCCACAGCTGCGCGCCTTCGTCAATCGCGTGGTGGAAGGCTGGCACCCGGTCTACCGCCAGCTGTTCGACCTGAGCGATACCTCGACCCTGGGCGTGCTGCCGATCCGCACCTCGCTGCCGGTGGAGCCCTGGCCGACCCGGCGCGTCACGCTGCTGGGCGACGCGATCCACAGCATGACCTATTTCCGCGCGCTGGGCGCCAACACCGCGATGGCCGACGCCGCCTTGTTCCTGCGGGCCCTGCTGGCCTGGCGCGACGGCGGCAGGCATTTGCTGGAAGCGTTGAACGACTACGAGGCGCGCATGCTGGAACACGGCTTCGACGCCGTGCGCAAGTCGATCGCCGCCTTCGAGCAGGCCCACGCCGGCAGCACCCGGCGCGACTGGGCCGACGTGCAATCGGTGCCGGGGCAGAGTTTGTGGGTCCAGAGCGGCAAGCGGCACGCCGCTTAAGACCTGTTCCGGTAGGGTGGACGGGTCCCCCGTCCACGCGTTCAAGCGGCCGTGATGTACCGCGCGGTCTTGCAGATCGTGGCTGGACGCGTGGACGGCAAGCCAGCATGGCGCCCCATCCACCCTACGTGACAGATGCTTAATCGAGGATCGGAAACGCCAATCGGCGCAGGAAGCCGGTCCGCTCCAGCAGTGCCATGCCCCCGCAGCCAATCCAGCGCCGGCGCCAGCTGGCCCGGCGCCTCGGTATCGAGCGTCTGCCGCTCGTTCCACTCCCCATCCAGCCCCAGGCCCGACAGCCGCTCGATCACCGCCGGCAGGCCGGCCAGCAGCGCGTCGGCCCGCTCGACAAGGCCGGATCCTGCAGCAGCAGGCTGCGCAACTGCGCCAATACGCAGTCCAGCGCCGCCAGCGCGCGCGTGCCGATGCTGAGCGAGAACGAATCCTCCAGCGCCTCGCTGCGATGCCAGGTCCCGCGCGGCAGGAACAAAACCGAGCCGAGCGCCATGTCGACCCGCTCGAACGCCGCCTGGGCCGGCGCCGGAAAGCCGGCGCCGGCCTGCGGATACAGCTCCTCGTCCGGCAGCATGACCGGCCCGAACTGGCGGCCGAGCGGGTAAGTGAGGCCGAGCCGGAACAGATGCAAGGCATCGGCGTCGGCATCGGCCGTGCGCGCGTTGCGCGTGCCGCGCCGGCCAATGGTGTCCCAGGAAGGCGGCCAGGCCCGCTCGCCGAGCAGGCCGGCGAGCAGGGGCCGCGTGCGCAGTGCGGGCGGCAGCGTTGCGTTCACGGCTGCGCCGTCTTCATGCGGCGAGCGCTGTCTCTGCGCTGGCCACCGCTTCTCCCAGCACGATGGCCGGGGCCAGTTCGCGCGCACGCGCCAGCGGTCCCGCCACGATCCAGCCGGCGACGTCGAAGTCGCCGTCCAGGAAGCCCTCGGCCAGGAAGAAGTCCTTCTGCGCCGCCAGCGCCTGCACGTAGTCCGGGGTCAGCTTCGGCTCGAAGCGGCGGTGCAGCTGCGGGCCGTAGCCCTGGCGCACGGCTTCCGGGGTGGACGCGGTCTCGGCGGCGATCGCCTGCACCACCTCGTCCGGGTGCTGCGCCGCCCATTCGGCGGTGCGCAGCAGCACCGCCAGGTAGCGCGCCACCAGTTCCGGGTGATCCAGCACCAGGCGCCGGTCGACCGTGATCGGGCGCGGCGTACCGGCGTTGATGCGCACCTGCGGGTCTTCATAGGTATTGAAGTCGACGAGGGCGCGCAAGCCGTGTTCCGCCACCAGCGTCGCGCTGACGGCGCCCTTGGCGTAGATGGCGTCGACCTGGCCGGCGACCAGAGCGGCGGCGGTGGCGTGGCGCTGCAGCGTGGTCGGTTCGGCCTGTTCGCGCAGCTGCGCGTGGGCGCTGTCGACCTCGACGAAAGTGACGTCGTCGCGCTGCAGGCCCGCCAGGCGCAGCGCCGTCAGCAGGCCGCGCAGGTCCTGTGCGCGGGCGACGTCGACGTGGGTATCGACGCGCTGGCGCGGCACGCCCAGACGGCTGCCCTTGAGGTCGGCCAGGGTACGCAGCGGGCTGTCGGCGCGCACCAGGATCAGCTGTTCCTCGTCGATCCAGGTGATGCCGACCACCGCGGTGTCGCGGCCGCGTGCACGGGCCCAGATCGGCGGCGCGTTGCCGCCTTCGCGGAACATGTTCGGCTGGCGGTGGTCGAAGTGCGATTCGCGTACGGCCGGATCCGGGGACGAGCGGATCGATTCCAGCGCGATGCCCTGGCGCGCGAACTCGGCGTGCAGCCAGCGGAAGTGCTGGGCGATGCCGGACGTGGTCGGCACCGGGCAGCGGGTGTACCACAGGGTGTCCGGGGTGGGCGTTGCGCTGGCGGCGCGGTCGGTGTTGGCCATGGCGAGGTGCTCCGGTGGGTGAGGAAAGTCCCAATGTAAGCCCGGCCGCGAGCGGCCGGGAACGAATCCTTCCGCATATCCATATAGCGTCCCGTCACCGCGCGCGGCGGTGCGTGGGACGCATATGCAAGCGTGGAAATAATCGTTCCGGCGTCCGCCGCCGCGCCGCTATAGTCGGGAGAGCCACAGCATGGCCAACCCGCCAACACCACACAGGAGAACAGCACATGACGTACAGGAATCTCGGTCACACCGGCATCAAGGTCTCGCCCTTGTGCCTCGGCACCATGATGTTCGGTGGCCAGACCGACGAAGCGGTGTCGCGCCGCATTGCCGACAAGGCCTTCGAACAGGGCGTGAACTTCATCGACACCGCCAACGTCTACAACGGCGGCCAGTCCGAGGAGGTGGTCGGACGCCTGATCGCGGCGCGGCGCGAGCGCTGGGTATTGGCGACCAAGTTCGTCAACCCGAATCCCGGCGCGTCCGGGCCGAACGACCGCGGCGCCTCGCGCAAGAACCTGGTGCAGTCGGTCGAGGCCAGCCTGAAACGCCTCGGCACCGACCATATCGACCTGTTCTACCTGCACCGCGAAGACCACGACACCCGGCCGGAGGAAACCGTGCGCGCCCTGGGCGACCTGGTCCGCGCCGGCAAGCTGCGCTACTGGGGCGTGTCCAACCACCGCGCCTGGAAGCTGGCCGAATTCGTGCGCACCGCCGACCTGCTCGGCGTCGACCGCCCGGCCGCCACCCAGCCCTGCTACAACCTGGCGAATCGCCAGCCCGAGGCCGAGCACCTGCCGGCGGCCGAGTACTACGGCGTCGGCGTAGTGTCCTTCAGCCCGCTGGCGCGCGGGGTGCTGACCGGGAAGTACGAGCCGCACGCGGCGCCGGCCGAGGGCAGCCGCGCGGCGCGCAACGACAAGCGCCTGCAGCAGACCGAATGGCGTCCCGAATCGCTGCACCTGGCCCAGGAGATCATGCGCCACGCCGAGGCGCGCGGCATCACGGCCGGCCAGTTCGCGCTGGCCTGGGTGCTGAACAACGGCCTGATCACCTCGGCCATCGCCGGTCCGCGCACCGAAGCCCAGTGGGACGACTACCTGCCGGCGCTGGCCTACCGCTTCACCGCCGAAGACGAAGCCCTGGTCGATGGCCTGGTGACCAGCGGCCACCCGTCCACGCCCGGCTTTAACGACCTCGGTCACTACGTCGCCGGCCGCAAGCCGCGCAGCGCGGCCTGAGTTTCAGCGCACCGGCCGCGCCAGCGGCGCGGCCGGTGCTTCCACTGCCTCCATTGTTTGCGCGACCGGCATAGCGGCAACGTCGATCAGCACTCCATTCCGCCAGGCGCGCCGGCGCAGCAGCGCCAGCGCGCAGGCGATCGCCAGCATCCCCGACAGCGCAAGCGACTGTCGCGCCCCCACGCGGTCGGCCAGCCAGCCGCCGCCCAGCGCCGCCAGCGGCTGCGTGCCGAAGCCGATCACCCCGAACAATCCCATCATCCGTCCGCGCATCGCCGCCGGCGCCAGCAGCTGGATCATGCCGGTGCTGCCGACCATCGCCATCGAGGTCGCCAGGCCGAACATGAACATCGCGGCCAGGCGCCACGCCGGCGCGTCGACCCAGGCCGCCGCCACCTGCCAGCCGCCCATCCAGGCCAGCGCCAGCGACAGGGCCAGGCCCATGCGCGGCAGCCGGTTGAAGAAGGGCGAGAGGAACAGCGCGTACACCAGCGAGCCGGCGCCGGCGGCGGCCAGGAACAGGCCGGTTGCGCGCGCGTCGCCTTGCGCCAGCGCCGGCGCCAGCGACAGCGTGGCCAGGCCGAACATGGTCAGGATCGCGCACGATAAATAGGCGTAGCGCAGCGGCAGGTCGGCGCCGATGTGGCGCAGCGCCGCGCCCAGGCTGCCCTGGGCCGCCGGCGGACGTTCGCCCGATCCGACGGGCAGGCGCAGCAGCACCGCGATCATCGGCAGGAAGGTCAGGGCGTTCTGCCAGAACGCCAGGGCCACGCCGTGGCGCGCCACCAGGTAGCCGGCCAGTGCCGGCCCGCCGCTGCGGCAGATATTCAGCACCACCGAATTCAGGCTGACCAGGCGGCGGATCTGCGCCACGCCGGCCAGCTCGAAGAACAGCGCCTGCTGGGCCGGGAAATGTACCGAGTTGATCGCGCCCAGCAGCAGGGCGATGAGGTAGACGTGCGCCAGCTGCGCGGCGCCGCTCTGGGCCAGCAGCGCCAGGCAGCAGGCCAGCAGCATTTCCAGCACGTGGCACACCAGCAGCAGGCGGCGCCTGTCGATGCGGTCGACCAGGCCGCCGGAAAAGGGACTGAGCAGCAGCAGCGGCAGGCCGGCGCAGAAGGCCACCGTGCCCAGCGCCGTGGCGGCGCCGCCGGAGAGCTGGTACACCAGCAGCGCCTGGGCGGTCTGCTGCAGCCAGTTGCCGAGCATCGAAACGGCGCCGCCGCCGAGATAGAGGCGCACCGCCGGCAGCGCCAGCGGCGCGAAGCCGGCGCGCCAGGTTTCCAGCGCGCGCACGCTAGTTGCGCAGGCCGGCTTGTTGCAGCAGCGGCAGCACGCGCTGGCCGAAGTGTTCCAGGTCGGGTAGGAAGTCGAAGAAGCTGAGCTGGATGCCGTCGACGCCGGCCTCCTTCAGGGCGATCACCTGCTCGACGATCTGCTCCGGACTGCCGATAAGGCGGATATTGCCGCCGACGGCGCGCGCGGCGTCCTGGCCATGGTCCTTGCGTCCGCGCCAGGCGTGGGCGTCGCTGGCGAAGTTCTGCATGCTGGCGGCCGGGTCGGCCTGGGCCACGATGGCGTCGTGGTAGGCCCAGGCTTCGCGCTCGGTGTCGCGGCAGACCACCATGGGATTGATCAGGATGCGCAGCTTGCGTCCCAGCGCCGCGCCGGCCGCCTTGATGCGCGCGGTGTGGGCCGGCAGCGAGGCCAGCGCGTCGGCGATGGCGCCGCCGCCGGGGCTGGTGATGAACACCAGGTCGGAATGGCGTGCGGCGAAGTCGATGCCGGCGTCCGAGCCGGTGGCGTTCACCAGCAGCGGCCGCCCGTACAGGGGCTTGGGCGTGACGAAGGCCTTGTCCAGCTTCCAGGGCGAGAGTTCGGGACTGATCGAGATGTTCTCGTCGGCCGCCCACAGGCGCGCGGCGGCGTCGAGGAATTCGGCCGCCATCGCATAGCGGTGGTCGTGCTCGATGCGCTGCCAGCCGAACATCTCGTGCTCCACCGCGCGGTGGCCGGTCACCACATTGATGCCCCAGCGGCCCTTGGAGATATGGTCCAGCGTGGCGCAGTACTTGGCGAAGTGCAGCGGGTGCCAGGGACCGTACAGCACATGGGTGGTGGCGACCAGGATGATGCGCCTGGTCGCCGCCGTCATGGCCGCCAGCGTGGTGAAGGAATCGATCGCCTCGCCGTTGAACACGCCGCCGTAGCCGCCCTTGGGCAGCCACTGCGACAGGCCGAAGGCCAGGTCGAAGCCGAAGTCCTCGGCGCGCTGCACCAGCGCCAGGTTGTAGTCGAAGGTCCAGGTGGTGCTGCGCTCCAGGCGCGAGGCGCTCCAGCCGCCGGCCTGGATCGGCAGGAACAAGCCGAGCATCAGCGGCTGGGCCAGGACGCGCGCGACCGGGCTGTCGGGATAGCTGGCCGGGCTGGCCGGGAAGATGGCGGTGGTGGCATCGGTGGCTTCCGGGGTATCGAGTAGGGTGCTCATGGTGCTTGGCTTTCGTGGACGGTGAGGGATTGGGTGTCGCAAATCGGCCTGCTCAACCCGCCGGCGCGGCTTGCGTAGCCGCCGCGGCGCGCGCCGAAATCGGGCGCCGGCACCGCCGCGATCAGGCTGCGCGTGTAGGGGTGCTGCGGCCGTTCCCACACGCTGCGGTGGTCGCCGCTCTCGACGATGCGCCCGCCGTGCATGACCAGCACGCGGTCGGCGATGTAGCGCACCACCGACAGATCGTGCGAGATGAACAGGTAAGACAGGCCGAGTTCGCGCTTCAGGTCGACCAGCAGGTTCAGCACCTGGGCCTGGATCGAGACGTCGAGCGCCGACACCGGCTCGTCGCAGACCAGCAGCGCCGGCTCCAGCACCAGGGCGCGCGCGATGCCGATGCGCTGGCGCTGGCCGCCCGAGAATTCGTGCGGATAGCGCGCCAGCGCCGTCGTCGGCAGGCCGACCTGGTCGACGATGCGGCGCGCGCGCCGTTCGCGTTCCTGGCGCACGTCGACGCCGTGCGCGCGCAGGGCCGCGTCGAGGATGGCGGCCACGCTGTGGCGCGGGTTGAGCGAGGCATACGGGTCCTGGAACACCATCTGCGCCTGGCGCCGGAACGGCCGCAGCCGGCGTCCGCTCAGGGCGCTCACCTCCGCGCCGTCGAACACGATGCGCCCGGCTTCCGGCTCGACCAGGCGCAGGATGGCCTTGGCCAGGGTCGACTTGCCGCAGCCGGATTCGCCGACCAGGCCGACGGTCTCGCCGCGCGCGATCTCGAAGGACACGCCGTCCACCGCGTGCGTCCCTGGCTTGGCGCCGGGATGCCGCACGTGCAGCTCTTCCAGGCGCAGCAGCGGCGCGGCGGCGGCGGGCGGCGGCGGGAAGGGCGTCGGCCTGCCCTGCACCAGCGTGAAGCCGCGCGCGCCGGTCTGCGGATCGATGCTGCTGGCGATTTCCGGCAGGCGCTCGGCGCGGTAGTGCGGCGCCGCGCCCAGGCCGAGCGAGGCGCCGAGCAGGCCGCGTGTATAAGGGTGGCGGGCGCCGTTGAACAGTTGGCGGGAGCTGCCCTGTTCGACGATCTCGCCGCCGTGCATCACGGCCACGCGGTCGGCCCACTGGCCGACCATGGCCAGGTCGTGGGTGATCAAGAGCAGGGCCATCGAGAATTCGCGGCGCAGGCCGTCGAGCAGTTCGAGGATCTGCTCCTGGATGGTGACGTCGAGCGCGGTGGTCGGCTCGTCCGCGATCAGCAGGCGCGGGCGGCAGGCCACGGCCATCGCGATCATCACGCGCTGGCGCTGGCCGCCGGAGAGCGTGTGCGGATAGTCGTCGATGCGGCGCTGCGGTTCGGGGATGCGCACCAGTTCCAGCAGCTCGAGCACGCGGCGCCGCGCGGCGCCGCTGGTCAGTCCCTGGTGGCGGCGCAGCACCTCGGCCACCTGGTCGCCGATGGTCAGCACCGGGTTCAGGGAGGTCATCGGCTCCTGGAAGATCATCGAGACCGCGTTGCCGCGCAGCGCGCGCAGCTGGGGCGCCGGCAGGGTGGTAAGGTCGCGGCCTTCGAACAGGATCTGGCCGCCCAGCCGGGCATCGGCCGGCAGCAGGCGCATCAGCGCCAGCGCGGTGCTCGACTTGCCGCAGCCGGATTCGCCCACCAGGGCCAGGGTTTCGCCGGGCGCGATGGAAAAATCGAGTCCGCGCACGGCCTGGTGGCGACCGAAATGCACGTCCAGGCCGCGCACATCCAGCAGGGCCGGAGCGTTCATGCGCGGCCCCGCAGGCGCGGGCTGAACGCTTCGTTGAGGCCGTCGCCGACCAGGTTCAGCGACAGCACGGCCACGACGATGGCGCCGCCCGGAATTGCGGTCAGGTACCAGGCGCTGCGCAGCATGTCGCGGCCGCTGCCGATCAGGCTGCCCCAGCTGACGCGGTTCGGGTCGCCCAGGCCGAGGAAGGACAGCGCCGATTCCATCAGGATTGCGGTGGCGACCATGACGGAAGTGGCGACGATCACCGGCGGCAGCGCATTCGGCAGGATCTCGGCGAAGATGATGCGCGTGTTGCCGTAGCCGAGGCTGCGCGCCGCCAGCACGAAGTCGCGCTCCTTCAGGGCGCGGAACTCGGCCCGCACCAGGCGCGCCACCGTGGGCCAGGAGGTAAGGCCGATGGTCAGCGAGATCACGCCGATGGTGGGCGGCGCGATCGTGACCACCACGATCATGAACAGGAAGGAGGGCGTTGCCTGGAACAGCTCGACCAGGCGCCCGAGCGCGGCGTCGGTGCGGCCGCCGAAGTAGCCGGCGCAGGCGCCGGCCAGGGTGCCGAGCGTGAGGCCGACCGCGGCGGCGGCCAGGCCGATGAGCATCGAGGCGCGCGCGCCGTGGGCGATGCCAGCGGCCAGGTCGCGCCCGAGCGAGTCGGTGCCGAGCCAGTAGTGCGGATCCTGGCCGGGCCACAACAGCGGTTCGGCCACCATGTCGAGCGGATCGCCCGGGAACAGCCAGGGCGCGGCCAGCGCCAGCAGGGCGATCAGGGCCAGCGCCACGGCGCCGCACAGCGCCGCGCGGTTGCGCAGGAACAGGCGCCAGGTGGTCGCCGGCGCCGGGCCGTCGGCGTCGACGGCGTGGGCGGCCGCATGGCGCGGCGGTCCGGCCAGGCGGCGCAGCCAGGAGCGTGGCGCCAGCGTCGAGGTCGCGCTGTGGCGCGGCGCGGCGGCCGCGTGCAGGATGCGTGCAGGTTTCGTTGTGTCCATCGGTTCGGCTCCAGTGTTCATGCCTTGATGCGGGGGTCCAGCCAGGCGTGCAGCAGGTCGATCAGCAGGTTGGCGAAGATCACCATGAACGACGACAGCAGCAGCACGCCGAGGGAAACGGCATAGTCGCGTCCCTGGACCGCCTCCAGCGCCAGCCGGCCCAGGCCCGGCCAGCTGAATACGGTTTCGATCACCACGGCGCCGCCGAGCAGGTTGCCGAGATGGACGCCGGCCACCGTGGTGACCGGCAGCAGGGCGTTGCGCAGCACGTGGCGCAGCTGCACGCGGGCCGGATGCAGGCCCTTGGCGACGGCGGTGCGCACATAGTCCTGGGTCTGCGCCTCGAGCATGGCGGCGCGCGTCAGGCGCGCATAGATCGCCATGAATACGCTGGCCAGCGCCAGCGTCGGCAGCAGGGCGTGGGCCAGGCGGTCGCGCACGGCGTCCCAGCCAGACAGGTTGGCGCCGATGGTGGTGCTGCCGTCGCTGGGCAGCCAGCCCAGGTGGACCGAGAACAGCACCACCGCCATCAGGCCGATCCAGAAGCCCGGCGTCGAATACAGCAGCAGCGAGAGCACGCCGAGGATGCGGTCGGGCCAGCGGTGCGCCCAGGTCGCCATCACCAGGCCGCAGCCGATGCCCAGCACCAGCGCCAGGCCGAGCGCGCCGGCCATTAGCAGCAGGGTGTTGGGCAGGCGGCTCCAGATCAGCTCCATCACCGGCATGTTGAAGCGCGGCGAATAACCGAGGCTGAAATGGGCCAGGTGGTTCAGGTAGTTCAGCAACTGCTGGCCGAGCGGCAGGTCGAGGCCGAAATGGCTGCGCATCATGGCCATGGTCTCGGCGGTGGCGGCGCCGGATTCGCCAGCCAGCACGTCGGCGGCGTCGCCCGGCACCAGCTGCAGCAGCAGGAAATTCAGGATCACGATGCCCAGCACCGTCGGGATGGCGCGCAGCAGCGCGCGCCGCAGGGTGGCGGCGATGCGGGAATCAAACATGGGCTTCGCTCCTTGGCGAGATGGTCATGGCGCGGGCGCCAGGTAGAGGTCGGCGAAATTGCCGTCCAGGCCATTCGCGGTGGCGCTGTGGCCGTGCACGCGCCGGTTGTAGAGCGTCATCTGGCGCGGCGCGACCAGGTTGATGTCGGGCAGCTGCTGGCCGACGATCTGCTCGATGCGCGCGAACGCGGCGAGGCGCTTGGCGCGGTCGGTCTCGATTGCGGCCTGCTCGAACAGGCGGTCCACCTCGGCGTTGGCGAAGTGCGAAGCGTTCGTGAACGGAACGCCCTTGCGGAAGCCCTGCGACCAGTACAGGCGCTGCATGCCGACGCCGGGATCGAACAGATTGCTTATGCCGTTCAGGACGACGTCGAACTGGCGGTCGGTATAGACGCGCTTGAGGTAGGCCGGCAGGTCCTGGCTGCGGATGGTCACGGCGATGCCGATGCGCGCCAGCGCCGACTTGACGTAGCTGGCGGCGCGCGCCGGCGGCTCGCCGATCGGCAGCGGATCGAGCGTCAGCTTGAAGCGGATGCCGCCGGCACGGCACGGCAGGCCGGCGCCGTCCAGCAGGGCATTGGCGCGTTCCAGGTCGAAGGGATAGGGCGAGGCCACGGCGGTGTAGAACGGGCTGCCCGGTACGATGGGGCCGTAGATCGGCTCGGCGTAGCCGTAGAATACCGCGTTCTTGATGATGTCCCGGCGCAGCGCGTGGGCGATGGCCTGGCGCACCGCCAGCTTGCCCAGCAGCGGGTGGTCGAGGTTGAATTCGAGGCGGCTCGGCCCGGCGCTGAACTGGTAGCCCGCGGTCTCGATCGCCAGGCGCGGGTTGCCCTTCAGGCGCGCCAGGTCGCCCAGCGGCACCGGGGTGTCGCCGCCCAGGTCGACGCTGCCGTTCTCGAAGGCGATCGCGCGTCCGGCGGCGTCCGGGATCAGGCGCACCACGATCTTGTCGACATAGGGACGCGGCTTGTCCCAGTAGTCGGGATTGCGCACGTACTCGATGTGGCTGCCGCGCACCCATTTCACGAACTTGAAGGGGCCGGTGCCGATCGGCGCCGTGTTGTTCGGGTTGGACAGCGGATCGGTGTTCTCGTAGACGTGGCGCGGCACAATCGGCGATTCGGAGGCGGCGAAGGCCATGATCAGGTAGGGCGCGGGACTGGACAGCTCCAGCACCACCTGATGCGGCGTGGGCGTGCGCACCGCCACCAGCTTGGCGAAGGTGCTCTTGCCGCGCGGGTGGACTTGACGGAGCAGTTCCAGCGAATACGCCACGTCGGCCGAGGTGAAGGGCGCGCCGTCGTGCCACTTGACGCCGCGGCGCAGCGTGAAGGTATAGCGCTTGCCGTCCGGGCTGATGCTCCAGGCGGTGGCCAGCTGCGGCACGGGCTGTAACTTGAGGTCGTAGGCGAGCAGGCCCTCGGTGACCTTGGCACTCACTTTCAATACCGGCACCGCGCTGGTGGCCAGGTTCACGAGGGCCGGCGGCTCGGGCGTCACCACGAAGTTCAGGGTGCCGCCGGTGACCGGCGACGCGCCGGCGTGCGCCGCCATGCAGAGCAGGACGAAGGCGGCGCAGTGGCGCAGCAGGCTGGTGATGGAGAAGCGGGTCGGTATGAGCATGTCGGGTCGGGCAGTGTGGATCGGTCGCTCAGTTGGCAGCGTGCAGGTCCGCTCGGCGCGCGCCGGCGGGCGGTGGCGGCACGGCCGCGCGGGCCGGCTTGCGCGCGGCGCCGCGGCGGCGGCCGTCGTGGCGCGCCAGGTCGACGGCGCGGTCGATCTGGGCGCGCGCCAGCTGCGGCATGAAGCGCTGCAGGAATTCATAGGCGTAGGAGCGGATATAGGCGCCGCGGCGCAGCGCCAGCAGGGTGGTGCTGGGCGCGAACAGGGCGCCGGTGTGGAGGGCCTGCAGGCCGGCGTCGACGCGCGCATCGAAGGCCATCGGCGCCAGCAGGCCGACGCCGAAGCCGAGCGCGACGTACTGCTTGATCACGTCCGAATCCATCGAGGTCAGGACGACGTCGGGTGCGATCCCGGCGGCGCCGAATGCCTCGTCGAGCTGGCGCCGGCCGGCCAGGCCGTGGTCATAGGTGAGGATGGGGTAGGCGGCGAGGTCCTGCAGCGTCGGCGCCGCGCGCCCCACCAGCGGATGGCCGTCAGGCACCAGGGCGATGTATTGCCAACTGTGGTAATGGAAGGTGGCCAGCTCGGGATGCGTGGCCAGCGCCCCGCCGGCGACGCCGATGTCGGCGGCGCCGGAGGCCAGCAGGCGCGCGATCTGCTCGGTGCCGCACTGGCGCAATTCGATGCGCACGCCGGGGAAGGCGCGGCGGAAGGCGACGATGGCGGAGGGCAGGGCGTAGCGCGCCTGGGTATGCGTGGTGGCGATGGTGAGGGTGCCGCTATGCGAGCTTGCGTAGTCGTCGCGCACATGCAGCAGACGGTCGGCGTAGGCCAGCAGGCGGTCGACGATGCCCAGCATCGTCCGTCCCGGTTCGCTCAGGCCGACGATGCGGTTGGCGCGGCGCTCGAAGACGGCGACACCGAGTTCGCTCTCGAGGTCACGGATCTGGCGCGTCAGGCCGGGCTGCGTGGTCTGCGAGGCGCTGGCCAGCTCGGTGAGATTGAAGCCGCGTCGCGTCAATTCGCGGAAAGTCCGCAACTGCTGGAAGTTCATAGTCGTTCCCCGCAGGCGCAGCCGAGGCTGCGCTCCGGCGCTGGCGTGGTTGGAAAGACCATAGCCTAAATCGCTGGGAACCTGCGTGGAACGAAGGCTTTCGTCGCTCCATATCTGATTTTTTTATGGAACGGCTGACTTGACGCAGCCGCCTGACCGCGCCGGGCGCCGCAGCATGCCCCTTGCTGCGGCGCCCTGGCTTAGCGCAGTACCGGCAACTCGATGTAGCTCTGCGCCTCGCCGGCGTGGTGAATCACGTTGTCCGCCACCACGCCTTCCTTCTCGCTCTCGTTGGCGCCGCCGGTATTCAGGTTGCGCACGAACTTCGGGAAGTTCGAGGAAGTGACTTCGACGCGGATGCGGTGGCCGACGCCGAACTGGGTGGCGGTGGTGATCGGTGTCGGGTGGATGGTGTAGACCTGGCCCGGCGCCATCGGCTCCGGCTTGTCGTAGCCGTTGCGGTAGCGCGCACGGAAGATGGTGTCGCCGATGATCCACGCGGTGCCGTCGGGCGCGACGTCGACCAGCTTGACGGCGAAGTCGGTGTCCCTGGCGCTCGACGAGACCTTCAGCACCACGTCCACGAAGCCGGCCACGTCGACCGGTTTGCTCAATGGTTCGCTGCTGTAGACCAGCACGTCGCCGCGCGCTTCGATCTGGCGCTGGTCGAAGGCGCCCGGCTGCACGATGCCGCCGTTGCAGCAATCGCCGCCGCCGATGGTCTGGACCGGGTTCATCGGATCGTAGCGGTAGCGGTCCGGCGCCTCGCCGGCCGGCGCCGCGTCGGCGGCCAGCAGGCCGTCGCCGTTCAGGGTATTCGCATTGCCTTTCGAGCGCAGGTAGAGCCGCATCGGCTTGGCGTTCTGCGGCGGCCACTGGGCCGCGGTCTGCCAGCGGTTGGCGCCCATCATGTAGTAGCGCACGTGCGGGGTCGAGGCCGCGAAGGCCTTGGTGTCGCCCTTGAGCCAGCGGTCGAACCAGCCGTAGACGGCGCCGTCGACGTCGAAGCTGGTGTCGCCCAGATCGCGCTCGCCGACCACGGTGTCGGGGCCGAGGCGGGCGTACTGGCAGTGCGGCACCGGCGCGACCACGGCGTACTGGTTGGCGCTGGCTTGCTTGTCGGTGTTGGCGGCGCGCGCCGCGTTGAACAGTTCCAGGTTCGGTCCGATCGACACGTCGTACCAGGAATTGAACCACAGCGCGGGCACGCCCCAGCCCATGCCCTCGTGGTACAGGCCGCCCTTGTTCCAGGCCGGATCGGCCGGGGTGCGGCCAATAAATTGTTCGAAGGTGGCGGGCGGCTCGCCCAGCGCGCTCAGCATGCGGTCGACCGGCAGGTGCTTGATCTGCTTGTTCCAGTCGACCTTGGGCTTGATGGCGTCGAGGTCGTTATAGGCTTCGATGCGGGCGCGCAGCTTTTCGTCGGTGAGCGAGGCCGGCAGCTCGGCGCGCAGCGGATTGTCGACGCCGTACAGCCAGACGAAGAACAGGTTGCGCGGCACGCCGCCGGTGTACCAGTTGCCCTGTTCCTGGAAGCGCCCGACCTTGCCGATGCCGGCGCCGGCCGACATCGGCACCATCGCCGCGTGCGCCGGATGGTTCATGCCGGCCAGCGCCAGCTGCCATTCGGCGGACGACGAGCAGCCGAGCGTGCCGACCTTGCCGTTCGACCAGGGCTGCTTGGCAATCCAGCTCAGGGTGTCGTAGCCGTCGGTCTGCGGATTGCCGAGGATCTCCCATTTGCCTTGCGAGAAGTAGCGGCCGCGCTCGTTCTGGACGATGAAGGCGTAGCCGCGCTTCACCGATTCCAGCACGTAGCGGTAGGTGCCGCCGCGCAGCTTGTGCTCGTTGTACGGCGTCTTCCACAGGATGGTCGGCAGCGGCCCCTTGGCGTTCTTCGGCATGTAGATGTCGGTCGACAGGGCCACGCCGTCGCGCATCGGCACCATCACGCCCAGGCGCGACGCGACCTGCTGGGCCAGTTCGGTATCGAGGGCGGCCGGGCTGTATTTCGAATAATCCTGCGCTGCGAAGGCAGTCGAGGCGGGGGAAAGGGCGATGGAGCCGGCGACGAGGCTGGCGATAATCCGTTTCAAGGGCACTCCCGTTGTGGATTGATTGTCGGAGGCAGGCCGCGCACGGGCCTTGCCTTACGAAAATTGTATCAAACCCAAGGGGGATGCTGGACAGAACATTCGCCGCTACCCCGGCGCGACGCTCATGCGCGAGGCGATCAGGTCGCGCAGCAGCTGCGCGTGGCCGGCGGCCTGCTCGGCCTTGGCCAGGTATTCGCCGGGAAGTCCGGCCGCGTCGGGCGCGCCGGCGCGCCTGCCCTGCGCCGCCCGGTGCAGCTGGCGGAACAGTTGCTCCTGCTCGTGCAGGGCGCGCACCGCCGACCAGAGCGCCTCCTCGAGTTCGCTGCGCTGCAGCGTGGCCAGCACGTTGGCGGTGAAGGCATGGCCGGTATGGCAGCGGTAGCGCAAGGGTTGCGCATCGTGTATTTGCCAGATGGCGCCGCCGCATTCCGGGCAGGTCAGGGCCACCCGCGTTCCGATCTTGTCCAGTTCCTCCATGCCGGCACCTTTGTTGAATACCCGGTCTTCGATGGCGATCCACTCCGGAAGTTCGGGTGCGATGCGCTCCGTCCCGGCATGCGGCGTCCGCACCGCGCCCTTCGCCAGCTTGACCAGCAGCGGCGCGATCGCTTCCACGCCCAGCACGAAATCGACCGCGCCGTGCCGTATGGCGCTGGCGGGCATGTCGGGCGCCTCGGCCTGGGCCGGATCCTGGACCACCGCGACGCCGCCGCGCGCCTTGACGGCCTGCAGGCCCACGGTGCCGTCGTCGAGGAAGCCGGACAGCACCACCGCCACCGCATCGGCGCCGCACGCCACGGCCGCCGAGCGGAACAAGGGATCGATGGCCGGGCGCGAATGGTTTTCCTTGGGGCCGCGCGACAATTGCGCGAACAGGCGATCGGCATCCCGGACCACTCCCAGGTGCAGATCGGGCGGCGCCAGCAGCACCTGGCCGGCAAGGATGGGCTCACCCTGGCGCGCATGCCGTACCGGCAGCGCCGAGACACGCTCCAGCAGCTGCGGC
>Ga0265798_10000842_pt1 | contig 49285 bp, 40 predicted proteins | sample P3T30metagenome_FD_192430 | JGI IMG/M metagenome (GOLD analysis project Ga0265798, IMG submission 192430) | Plant litter microbial communities from East Loma Ridge, Irvine, California - P3 T30 | ecosystem: Environmental > Terrestrial > Plant litter > Unclassified | place: USA: California...
ATCTTGTGTGGTGGGCGTCGGTCTTTCCCAATATCGCTCTGGCGCTCGTGACGGGTCGGATAGGCGAGCGGTTGGAGAGTCGCGGCATCATGGGGGTTGCGAGCGCGATGGCAGTTCTGCTTGTGGTTGCTTGGATGTTCGTGGCGGCGCTCAATGTGCTTGCGGTGGTGGTGAAGCTGATCATGATGCCGGGGAAGGATGAGGATAAAGGTATGTGCGAGTGTGGTGCGTATTGATCATTGGTGATCGTTGCTGATATTCTGCAGAATGTCACCAGCATGATGGCGACAAGATTGGAGTAAGTGGAGTGCTGGATGTCGAGGCTGTCAGGATGCAATGAAGTGCGACCACTTGATTCCCCGTCAGTGGTGGCGGCGATCCGTCTCAGCTTGATGGTACGCCGTGATGAAGAAGCCGGCCGATTCCTTGGGAATTGTTCAACGCCAGACACATCAGTCCACCAAACGACATGTCCACGTTATCTCATTAGATCAGCAAAGTCAACTGCACGGAGTAAAGTGCTTGATGACAACGAAATTTAAGGACCTTGAGAGACCAAAGACCATCAATTGAGGATAGGACGGCGCAAAGCAAAATCCGCCATTACAAGTCTATGGACGGTCGCCTGAACGGATGAGCTTCTGTGTTGAAGACATAGTCATCAAGACTAATCAGACTCGGCTCGCTGAAGATAAGATAGAAATACTTCAACGTCTCTGCTGTCCAGAAACTCTCCATGCTGTCGGCCTTTGGGGCGTTTGAGTCGCTCATGTCAGTCAGCGCAGCATTTGCAATGTCCGTCTTTGTGTGCCTGTCAATGTTTTGCCACATCTCCCACGCCACCTCTTGCAGCTCTGGATCGCCGGTGATCCGATACAGGATGAAGACACTTTCGATGGCTTCGGGGCGGAGCAGGTAGCGGCGGTCGTCCATCGATGTGAACCCTTTTGGTAGCCTTCGGCTCTCGATGACGCTAGCGACATCGCTGTTCTGATCTCCTGCCCTAGCCAACACGCCCGCGTGCCAAGTCGACTCGTTCCAAGCGCATGCGGCCTTGTCACATGGAAGCATATTGAAAATCTCTGGCATGATACCCAACGGGCTGTGTTTGTACGCCCATGTACACCCCTCCGTCACTTTGCGCCCCAGAGACACGTGCGCCGGATCTTGCATCAGTCGGCCTCCGAGGGCAAGCATGCCTCCTGCAAAACAAACCAGATGCTGGCCTTGTGGCTCGAGCTGGATTTCGCCCTGACCACCCGCACGAGCCGAGCCGGCTATCAGAATGTCAGGGTCCTCGGGTAGCATTGGTCTGAACAACGTGTGCTCGACAGCGGCAGACATCGCATCTCGGTACATGCTTTCGTACATCGCCGACCCGCCCAGCAGAGCGAACATCTTGGGCAGGTACTCGTAGAGAGAGTCCGACATGGCGCCCAGGGTGAAGACGGTGCCGGAAGCGAGGTCGAGATCCCGAGGGTTGACCACGAGAGGCCACATGCCCGGTAGATTGGTGTGGTTTTGCTGTTGCGCGAAAACCACCATGATCCGTTGCACGGCGTCGTACCATTTGGGATCCCGAGTGATTTGCGAGAGCCTTGTGAACTCCAGAGCAAGCGAGCCCAGCTCTGCGACAAGAACGTTCTCCTCGGCGATCTGCTCCTCCCCGGCAGCAGCAAGCTGCACTTTCCAGCGGGTGATGGGCATGCGGTTTGGCGTGTCGAATGCTACGTACAGCATGTCCGCCAGTTCAAGGCTCTTGTCGAGAAGTCGGGTGTCTCCACTGAGGTCGTACGCGGCGACGAGGCCACCAAGGTACCTGATTGTGGTCTCGAAGAGGTTGATCTCCGTGGATGTGGTGTTTGCGAAGTCTATGGTGAGTGTTGCTTCAACAGCTACCGCGAACTCGGCTCTCATTCCGAGGATCCATAGACTGTCGAGGCTGTCGACCAAAGTAGCTGCCCAGCCGCCAAAGGTGGTCTTGAAGCCTCCGGAGATGGGGGCGAGTTCATCGTGTAGCCAGGCTCGGTCGTGGTAGGCCTGCCAACAACGCTCAAACACCCGTTTGACGTCGTTTTGCCGATCTTCACGCTGTCTGGCAGTTTCGGATGCCTCCTCAGGAAACGCGAATTGAACAGCGGGTAGGACATGCGTTGGTGCTCTCGGCAATGGCTCGTAACTTGAGACCGGATATCGTGTGGGAAGTGTTGCCCATCGTGACCTCCCAGCAGTAGTAGGTGTGGGCCGCTGGTATACTGCGGTGGTTTCTGTGGAAGACGGCTTTGGGTGTTCAGTGGCTCCATGTGCGATTTCTGGTGTTCCGATTAATGGTAACAACAAGTCTGTCTGCGCCGTCCAAAGTATTACCACCAAGCAGGCGATAATGATCAGATATGTCGTTCGTCGCTGAAGAGCCATTTTGAAGATGTTTTTCACGGTGCACATGGCACTCGGCTTGTTGCGAAGCGAAGGAGAGCATCGTTCGTTCGCGTGGCATAGATACTACTGTAGGAGATCTTGCTCGGCGATGAGCGAGTGGCAGGCACGCCTTCATGTGCTCACGCATGCACTGTGCCACGCACGTTGTCTGCGGCCAATGAAATGACGGGTGGTATCTAGAGGGCGGCACGTAGTGGACTGCGAGTCTGTTGGTTCGGACGAGGCTGTCGCTCGTTGCTACACGTCCCCCCAATCAAGATGGTCGCGGGGAGCCGTGTGAAGGCTGCATATTTGCATGTTTGCATGTCTGCATGTGCATGTAAGCTGCCATGCCATGTGGCGGCATCTGGGCATTGAAAGGCATGTAGAATCGCCTTGAAATCGCACTGATCAGCGGTTGGAGTTGAAGTGCCCAATCTTGATCGAGCAATCGGGCATCCTGGAGAAACGGCTAGACTTCGGGGAGTCGGGCCGCTCCTTTCACAGCCGGGATTTAGAGACCTCACAATGTGGTTCAGCCCCGATACAGTATTCTAACTCCCCACTTCGAGAACGCAATGGATCTGACTTCTATCTACGTCTCATATCATTCGCTAATCTATCTCCATCATCAGATCATAGCCCATCACGATGACATGTATGTACTTAGAAGAAACGCACAAGATGCAAGGTCCCATTAAACGGTCTCTTCCAAATCTTGAGGTGCCAGCCTCGTCCCAATTCTTGGCGGTCCCCGATGTATTTTACAACGGTTTGGCGATTCCGACGTGCTTTTGTCCTGTCCTGTATCAGAAAGCCGCTGACCGATCGTCCAGTGTTCGTACAGAACGAATTGACAGGATAGTGACCGGCGGCCATACAAAGCAGCGACGACGACTCTCTGTGTGACGCTGTTACTGTTAACCGATGTGATATGTACTGAAGGTGACTTCGCGGAGCCCGGTCGTTGACGACGAGGCTGAGGAAGATGCAGAGACATCACCCCTCTTTCCAATCAGAGGGTCTTAGGGAATCAGTCGACGCAGGTGAGATTGGCGCTATCTCAAGGCTGCATCCTCTGCCTGAAGACCGCAGCCTCGCCGTTGCACATATTTACAGGAGACTTCCGCCTTCGGAAATTCGGATGCTCCAGTCGCCAGACAGTCTTACTACAATGGCAACAGTGCAGGACTACTGGATCAACCCAGCCAACCATGAAACCTTCACCGATGGCACCACACTCAAGGCCATGTGGCAACCCGACCTTGACTCACTGTTCGGGACATACTGCACGAAATGCGACATCACCAAAGTCGACTTGTGCCTACAACCTTACACCAACCGGAACTGGCAAAGGATTGTAGGCAGTAGGTGATTTCTATGTCTTGGAAGCGATTGCTGGCTAACAACATCGCAGGAGGTATCAATGTCAGCGCGACGACCAGCTATAGCTGGGTTATCGATGTCCCTGACGAGCCCGTGGAGGAAGATGGCTATGTTTTACGCTTCATTCCTCTCGATGGCGATTGTGACGAACAGGGCCAAGAGGTTACTTCCGGATTCTTCTTCATCGAGGCTGCTCAGCCCACGTCGAGTCACCGTGATACTATATCGTCATCGGCAACGAGCACCAGCACAACTTCAACCAGCACGACGTCCTCCAGCACGACGTCCTCCAGCACGACGTCCTCCAGCACAACGTCCTCCAGCCTACCTCCGTCCACCAGCACAACATCCTCCAGTCCGTCTTCCGCCACTCAACCCAACACTGCGACCGCACCTGCTGTGTATGAAAGACCTCCGTCCTCTTCAGGTCTCAGCACCGGAGCCAAAGCAGGAATCGGCGGAGGCATAGGCGCAGCACTCATCCTTCTCGTCGCCGCCCTCGCGTTCTTCCTCAAGGCCAAAAGGAGCCGCCGACACGCCCAGAATTGGTTCGGTCAACGGACGAACCCGGAGAAAGAGGTCACCGCACATCATCTGGGGCCTTACCAAGATGCCCCGAATCAAGACTTCGACTGGAACGCAGCGCAAGATGGCATCGGTCCGGTGAAGGACCCTGCGAGGGCGTCGGCCGTACCGCGCCCGCATGAGCTTGACGGTAGTCATTTGATCTCGGAACTCAACGGCGAACGTCGCAACTGACGGGATGGTGTTGTAGAGACTCTGTTTTTTCACGCCTGTGTTCCCTCAGTCGTTTCTTTCTTTTCCCCTCCATCGACCGTTAACGCCTCTCGCGTTTGTGATGTGTTCTCTTTCTCTCAGCTGAATAGGTAATGTACTTATTTTTCCGACCAAGATTATCCTACTATTATGCACTCCAAGTTGATCAACGAGCTTGAGGACATCTTCTTACCCGGATCGGATAGAGGAACGCCGAGCCAGGGATCGAAGTCGTAGCGCAAGGAAAAAGCTGAAGGAGATAATTAGCGTGGCCGTCCCAAGCTTTAAAGCTGTCAGACTGTGTGCCTCCTTCTTCGCGTTTTGTATCTTTACCACAATGGACCAAAACAAGCCCCCCGCCGCCCTCCCACCCACCCTTCCCAATTCCCCGACCCTAACACCTAACCCTGCCATTTCCACTTACACCCACCGCCGTCGCACATGACCTCGGCAAGTATGACTCCTCGCCCGGATCGACAGAGCTGACGAGCTCAAAGCGCTATGTGCAAGACGTCGTAGGATGCCGCGGATCATCACGCCGGAGTCGATTAAAGTCTGCTAAAAGGAGGAAGACCCATTGGACGAACAGGATTACGCAGCTTCAGAGAGACGAAAGCTTGTTGCGAAAGTTTATGAAGAAATGATTGCGTAAAGGCACGAGAAGCACGAGGGGACCTTCGGAACGGGAGATACGTAAGTCGGCACCAGCAACGGCTAGTCATTCGAATGCAATTGAGCGGAGACTAACGGGCATCAGCGCACATCTGATGATAATCACATAGCACGACCAAAATCCTGGCGCCGCCACCCCTCGCGTATCCGCCGTCCCCAGAGAAACATGGGGATTGTCAGCAGCATGACTCCAATCGTCAAGCCTCCCCAAGTGAAGAAAAACACCCTGGGCCCCCGCGCAGCATAGAACTCATTGAGCTCAAAGGAGATGCCGAAAGCAAAAGCGCTCTTCGCCATCATAGCGAGCCCAAAAGCTTCGCCGGCCCTTTCTCGGAAGGTGTCGTTTGTATAGGAGACGATGCCTGTGCAACCCACACCGACCCCAAAGTTCAAGACAGCGAGGAAGACGGCTGTGACGATCGCGCTCATGCCCCGCTCGATCGATTCGCCCAGCCCAAAGCCGCCGGCTACGCAGGTAAGCAGGGCAGGGGCGATGATCAAAAGTCGCGATTCGGGCTCGTAGACGTTGTTGTTCTTCTTTGCCATCATGCGACTGAACCAGTCCAAAGTGGCTCCTCCCAGCAGACAACCCAACGCAGACCCGATGAGGGGAGCGATGCCGACTAGGTTCCCGACTGCAGATGGTGAAAGGTTGTAAGGTGGCGCTCCCCATATCTGGTCCGCGACGGCTCCTTGGATGATGACCCAGGTGAAGGTGACGCTCCACATCAGGTAGCCCCAGATGGCGACCGGGTGGCCGAGAAGGCTTAGTGGTGCGATGAGTGCAGCCAGAACTTGGGATGGATCGCCGGAGGATATGGCGTCTAGGGCGAAGAAACTCTTCCAGACCGATGCAAAGTGCGATTCGGTCTGGTGTTCGACCTTTGCACCTCCGGGAGGAGGCGTTTCCGCTTCGCTTGATGTCGTCTCCTTGCTGCGTTCCAGTCCTCGTCCCTTCTCACAATCATCACCAGGTCGCCCATGATAGGCCGCTCCGCCCTTGTTGGAAGTCTCTGGAAAGAAGAAGACGGCGAGGAATAGAAGCGCTCCAAAGGTGATGGCCAGTAACCAGAATGACCAGCGCCAAGTCAGCGAAACGATGACTCTGCCACTGATCACTGGAGAAATGTTGACAGAGACAAGAACCGCAAAGTTCCAAATGCCAACGCGCAGGCCTCGCTCGTGGACGTCGAACATCTGCGTAATCGACGTCGTGCCCGCAAGAGCGTACCATCCACCCATCATGAGCCCTATACGCTTGTTAACACGATCGGAGCTCCGAATGTAGCAAGCTCAATAGGACACTTTACCTTGAAAGATACGAGCCGATAGTAGGGAACCATAAGACTTGGCCGCGGCGCCCCAGCAGCAGGTTGCTATGAGACCGAGGGTCGTTGCGAGAAAGATCAACCTTGTGCCGTAGGCGGTCGCGAGTGCATTGGCGACATATGCGCTAACACCAAGCGCCATCACAAGAGAGCCGTTGAGCAGAGTCACCTGCGTGAGCGTCACGCCTAGGTCGGCGGCAACCGTGGTGAAGCCCGGCACGAGTAGTGGCCCTATCGCGCCGCATGCACAGCTCCCGAACACGATGACGGCGAAAGCTAGTTCTTTTCGCAAGCGAGACCAGGTCCTGGGATCCGTTGTCGAGGAGTCAATTTGCATGACCGGGTTCATGTCCTCAAATCGTATGGTCGGAGCAGTCTCTTCGACCTGCGTGTCGGTTTTCTTGTTACGATCGCTAATGGTTTGTGGATGTGAGCCTAAGCCCGGAGCGTCCATTACGTGATCCATGGCGTAAATTGGCTGGATGTTAAGAGGAAGAGCGATGAATGGTACATGTAAGTCTGCGCGTCAATCGATCTGTCCGGGAGGGAGTCAGCAACAGTATATGTACATGATGAATGTGGCCGCCATGGGAGCATTCGCGCTTGCTAACCGACGAGTCGAAGTATTTTCGGTCAAGTCTGCCTATCTTGATACAGTGATTACTGTGGGTGGAAATCGGGCGGAATTTTTGGATTCCGCCTGTTGAACTACCATACAAAGTATAGTGGTGTAAGCAAAGAGGTCTCGGTCCAAGGTATTGCTGCAACAGGCAAATCCCTATCGATGCGGAACGCTGGAATCCGCCTCACAAGGTTTGTGTGGGGCGGCGGCTCAAACGGCGTCTGGAACTCCGCCGCGATAACACATACATGCGTTGCATCGCTAAACAGAGGCGAGACTGGCAGTGTCAACGACCAAAATGGAGCAAAGTATATGTGTGCAGCCGCGTAGCTTACTCGCTCACACCATTCTCCTCTCTTGTTTTCTCTTCAGATATCGAAATGACTGACAACAATTCGGAGGGCAACAAGCTGTCAAAGTCTGTCCGCGTCGCCGTGACCCAAGCGGAGCCAGAATGGCTCGATCTGAATGCATCTGTCGGGAAGACTTGCAGGCTCATCGAAGAGGCGGCTAGCCAAGGAGCAAAGCTGATATCGTTTCCCGAGTGCTGGATTCCTGGGTATCCTGCCTGGGTTTGGTCAGTGATAATGTTTCACTGAAAGATGATCGTTCAGCTGACACGAAAACCAGGTCGCGCCCACTTGACCCTCCCTTGACACGGTCATACATGCAGAATTGCTTAGCGACAGATTCAGCGCAGATGCAGCAGATCCAGGACTCTGCCCGCAAGAGCAAGATCACTGTTGCGCTCGGCTTCTCCGAGAACGACCACGACTCTCTCTACATATCACAAGCCACCATCAGCGACGCGGGCGAAATACTCATGCAGAGAAGGAAGATCATGCCTACACACATGGAGAGGACGATATTTGGCAACTCCAACGGGAACAGCTTGGTCAACGTGGTTCCGACCGCTCTCGGAAATGTGGGACAATTGGCTTGCTGGGAGCATGTTCAGCCTCTTCTTAAGTATCATACCATAACACAGAGGGAGGCGTTTCATGTGGCAGCGTGGCCTCCGGTGTTTCCAACAGCCACCGAGGATGAAACCTGGTCTATGAGCCGAGATGGTAAGTAGTGGGGTACATAACCGCAGGTGATGCTCTGCTGATTATCTTGTTCTTGCAGGTTGTCGTAACCTGGCTCGCACGTATGCCATCGAGTCCCAATCATTCGTTCTGCACACAACGGCGGTGCTCTCTGAGAAGGGAATCCAAGCCATGAAGACGGGCAGCGGAGCACTCATGAATGTTCCTGGTGGCGGAAGCTCGGCAGTGTATGGTCCAGACGGTCGTCAACTATCCGAAGACATTCTTTCCACCGAGGAGGGGATCATCTACGCTGACCTGGATCTGGACGCGATACTCGATGCGAAGTCTTTCCTAGATGTAGTTGGCCATTACAGCCGCCCAGATCTCCTTTGGCTTGGTGTGGACAAGAGAGAAAAGCTGCACACGAGATGTGCAGTGATGGAATGAGTGGACGGTTGATGACTGAGTTGAATAGAAGTCGATTTAATGATATTCAAGTTGAGAAGTCCCCTATCTTATCTTATCTTATCTTATCTTATCTATGACGCCCATCGAGTACCTTCAGATCGCTTCTTTGACATACTTCAATCGACTTCAACCCATGCCACATTGACACGAATTCTCCATGGAGGCAGCGAGGTCCAGGAAACATGTGAGGAACGCGTGTATGCAATGCCGTACGCGAAAGCGAAAGGTAGGTACATACAGCTGCTCGGTCGGCACACACATTCCCTCCTGGACTTGATAACTAACGATAGCCAAGTGCGATGGCCTTCAGCCGGCATGTTCCAGGTGTGCGGTACGGAATAAGGAATGTGTCTATCAGTCAACTGCTCTCACACCTGCATCCAGGTACTGGTCCGCGTGTTGGAAAATGACGTCTAATCTGGCTGACTCTTAGGTCCAGAAAGCGCAAAACTCACGACGACGATCAAGTCAAGGCACTGGAGGACCAAATTGCCATATTGAAGAGCTATGCACAACGGTTGGAGAGTAATGCCGAGGAAAACACACTGGGCGATTTGGAAGATAAGAGCAAAGAGCACGAGGCAACTGTTGGGGATGAAATCGACAGCGCATCTGGACAAAGTGAAGGTTGCGAGTTTGCGGATAGCAGCTATACTGCCACACCTCGCAGCACCGCCGGCCTTGATGGAAGACTTCCTCACGCCGTTGACCAGCTATCCCGTCTGGTATGGACGACCCATATTGGCAAGGAAGGCGAGGCATCTTTCCAAGGTCCCTCGGGGAGCTTCGATCTCCAGCAGCCGACGGTTAATCGCCGCGATCATGTGACCGAACTGTCTGATGCGGCCCATGCGGACCCTATGGCCCAACATTACATCCACAATGCGGACATCAAGCACGGCCTGGCATCAGCTTTCCTGGAACGCGTCAACGCGTACCATTACTTCGTTGACGAGTCATTAACCCAGGACACGCTCTTCGACCCAAAGAACCCGCTACCATTGCAGTTCCTCCACGCTGCCGTTCTCGCCGCTGGCTCGTGCTACACAAAAGACACTTCTGCGGTAGCTGCAGGGACTGCTTTCACTGCTTTCGCAGAAAGCATCGCTCTGGAATGTTGCCGAGAGCACCCCTCCAATCAAGTCATCAGCGGCCTGGCGATCTTATCGTGGCTGAAATTGAGTCGAGAGGAGAACCATATGGGATGGATGTACAACAGTATGGCGGCCTCACTCGTGATCCATCTCGGGCTGCATTTCCCTTTGCCGGCCGATTTGAATATCACACAATTAACGCGCAAGGTCCCCAATCACGCTAGGGTCTTCTGGTCCGTGTGCATGTTGGATCGCATGGCGACGTTGACGTTAGGTCGCAACTGTGCCATTCCATGGCGCCGTATAAAGATACCCTTTCCCGAGGTCCGTGAGCAGGCTGAAGGGGGTGAGAAGGAGACGGCATTTGCCCTCCAATGCCGGCTCTCATATCTATTCGACAAGTACATGGACCAGATATACGCTTTTGATTTTGACGACCAAGATCCTCACAGCCAAATGCAGTTGCTCATGAGCGCCCGAGACGCTCTGCTCGGCTTCCAACACCGCATGAACGAATGCTGTGTAATGCCAACCACCACAACGTCACACTCGATACCGAGCGCAGCTGTGTGCCTGCTGTACACGTCGTACTACATGTCTATGATCTTAATTCACCGGCCTTTCCTGGGGGTTTCACATACCGACACTGTCCGACGCGTGGCCTTCCGGACGATGACAACAGCAGCCAACGTGTCTACGAAGGTTCTGCGGAGCCTCATGCGTTACCACTCGCCCGAGGACACATCAAGAATGCCCTTTCCGTTGGTGCACCACGTGCTGACGACCGCCGTATCGCATCTGATCAACGCAACCTCTTCGGACGATCGCATGCGCAGGACGGCGGCCAACGGGCTACGAACCTGCCTCTCAGCGCTGGAACTCCTGAGAGGCACGTGGCAGGCGAGAGCCGACCGTGCTATCGCTGCGATCCAAGAGCTGGCCAACCGCTGGCATATCGTCACTGCGCTTCCCATCAACTTTAGCGAGCCACTTGTTGGCCGAGTTGCGCGGGCGGATCAGGTGAGGCGCGGCCAGGATGACTTTGCCTTGCATGGGTTGGGCGAGTGCGGAATTTTGGATGGTTTCGCAATCTCTGCGTTCGATTCCGGCGAGCCGGATACGTTCCCGGTCGACGATGGTTGTTTGACATTGTTGGATCCTGACATTTGGCAAGGTTGAGATACACAAAGAATTTTAGCAGATTCGACTGGAACTCGTGTTTATCGTTACTCAGGAAAGCCCTGCCTTGTTCCAACATCGATTCCGCAACCCTACCCCTGCCAATTCCCACTCACGGTCACCGCCGTCGCGCACGACCTTGGCACGGTGTAACTCCTCGCCGGATCCGCTTCCCACGTCACCTGCCCACTGTTCGTCACCACGATAAACTTATACTGGAACGAAGTCCCCGCCGGCAGAGTCACCGTGCCGCTCCAGGACGGGTTCTGAGCAGTGTATCCTACGGCCGAAAGCTCAACAGCGTTCGCAGCATTCCACGAGCCGAGTTGGGAAACCGAGCCGGAGAGCTTGAGCGTGTCGCCGAAGTTGGTTGCTTTGCGGCCGATGAAGGTGACTGCGACGGAGGTTGCGGTCGTACAAGGTGCGCCGGATGTTGTGGAGGTTGAGGTTGGGCGGGTGGAAGTGGCGAGTGTGGTGGTGGAGGTGCCGGCGCAGATGCCGCTGCCCGAGAGTGAGGATGTGGGGTAGAATACCTGTGGGAGTCCTCCGGTGATGGCGATGGCGAGGTTGCCGCTTGAGTCGGCGGATGAGGTTTTGCAGCTCAGGATCTCCGTCACGGACTGGCCGGATGTAAAACCACTGATTGAGGACGACAGTGTGAAGGACCCGGCGCCGTTGGCGCCCCTGTTGTTGTAGACTGAGACGACAGAGCCCTTGCGCATGACGATCGTGCGCGAGTCTGGAGACGATGGTTGGGCTTTGTACGTCAAGTACGATGTGTCCTTTTGCTTGGCCCAATTTCGCAGATTGTTGATTTGCTTGATGAAGGTGTAGAAGGTCGACGTGGTCGAGTATTGCGATGTCCACAATGCTTCACGGTCCGCTGGCACATCGCCTCCACGGAAGAACTGTTCTTGTCCTTGGTAGATGATCGGGATGCCATCTTGCAGTATGGTGAAGGCAATGGCGTTCTTTGTCAACGAAACATCTGATGTGTAGTAGGGGAATCGCGGCTGATCGTGGTTCTCAAGAAATGAGCCGAGAAGAGTTGTGTCGGCACATGTTGCCTTCATAGTATTGACGCCGTTGACCAGATTAGAGATGCTCCCACCAGTGGACTGGAACGCTTGGGTGATGGTGTAGTAGTTGGGATAATTCAACACGCCTGGCATGAAGTCCTGGTATGGGCAAACGTATTTGGGATCGCCGTTGAGAACCTCACCAACAGCATAAATGCCACCGGCGGCTTGGAGGAAGGGTTGCCAGAAATTGGTGTTAACGTGCTTGGCAGTATCGATTCGCAAGCCGTCGATGGTGTAGTTCTTCACCAGCTGCGCGATCCAGGAGTTGAAGATGGTCTGGACTGCCGCATCTTCGGTCCGTATATCTGGTAGCGGCACGTTGTTGCTTCCAAGCCAACATTGCTTCACGCTTGTGTCGTCGTTGTAGTTGATGTCGCAGTATGGGTGGAAGTAAGACTGCTTGTTGAAAGGTGTATAGACACTGTAGTCAACGCATGTTGGACATCCAGCGTATCCCATGTGGTTAGGGGCGATATCTACCATCAGGTACATGCCCCTGGCATGCAGAGCTGATGACAATTTCACAAGGTCTGCGGCAGAACCGAAGTTGGTGTTGACTTCGTAGATGTTTGTTGCCCAGTAACCGTGGTACGCTTCGCCGTCACCAGTGTTCTGCGCCAGATTTTGTACAACAGGCGAGATCCAGACCTGGTCTTGTCAGCCGGAGTCTTCATCTCAATCATGGGTAACTGACCGCAGAGAATCCCATGTTCTGGATATAATCGAGTTTCTTGATCAGGCCCTGCCATGTGCCGCCGCAGTATCGGTTCAGATCACACGAGGCACTCGTTGAGCCATCGGTGCGAGCAAATCGGTCGGTGATGACTTGGTAGATAGACTGGGATCGCCATTGTGCTGGTGTCAAGGCCGAAGTGCAAGCACATAGTACTAGGAACAAGGCTTGGTAGAGTAAGAACATGTTGTGATGTGGATGGGTGTGAATGCGCGTCTGGAGAATCGAAACAGCATCTCAGTCGAAGGGAGCATCTACTTGTATACTATTGTTGTTTGCCCTCCCAGTCATCCGGAGCAAACAGATTTGTTCGGAAAGCAAGATTCGCCTGACGGTCGACTCTCGGCGCTCTCAGCGGTGTACCATGAGATGTCACGTCCACATCTTTGCGGAGTTGGTGGTGCCATGGACGTTCTCCTCTCTGTCAGTTGATCTAGACTGCTTTGTCGAGTGGGATCGAGAACCCACAGAGACGGGTTTTCGAAATATGCGGCTCGGTCAAGTGCCTCGAAGCGTAGCTCACGTCGACTAGATATGCTTGTTGCATCCACCCCGTGGGGATGCAGATGTGAAATCGCGCAATAGCGCCGCAAGTTCTGTTAAGGCCTTCCATATCCGTAGGGCTATGCAGATCCTCTACTGGATCAATGGAGATGGGTGTGGTATAGTTGACAGGAAGTCGGTCCGGACATCAATCATCCAAAGCTTGGACTTGTGAACAGGTGCATCGAGCAACGATGCCCAACCGGATGAAATCGACATCGCTAGAAGTCCATGTGTCGTTGAAAAAGGCCACCAGTAAAACGTCTCAGTGAAAACCCGGATGTCTTGTACCTACGCAGTTCTAGCTCATAACGGACTGGAGTCTGTGATGTTTCCATGCACCATAAGTCGCCATGGCCAATAAGTGGTCAATACCCTCAAGTAAGCGCCGGCGCGAGCCAGTCCGTGAGGAACTTGTCTATGCATGGCATGAGATGGCGTGAGTAGCGGCGACGGCCAGTCAACAGCGTGGCGTCGCAAACAGTAAGGGTCACGTTCGGAGTGTGAAGACCAGCGTCGGTGTAGTGCATATCAGCCATGCGTCGGTCGAATTGTCGGGACCACATGAACAGTGTGGAAGTCTGAAGTTTACAAGCGAGATGAAATACATGGAGACCGGCTAGAAGACCTTCCTAAAGAGTGATTAACTTTGCCCCGGAATTCATAGTACCGAGGTAGATTCTGTGATCAGTTGTTACTGTGGAGCTTCAACATGTCCACGTGTGTGTGTATGTTCCTCGTGGCGTAGTGATTATGTTCATACCTACAGACTCAAGGGAAAATTACCTATTGAAGAAGTTGCGCTGCTACATAACAAGCCTCGGCTAGTCACCCAGCACGCTCTCCATCTCATCTGCATGTTCTTCAGCGCCAGCACCATTGTCCCTAGCAGCCTCTTCTTCGTCGTCGACATCCTCCTCGACGACCAGACCCCTCCGCTTCAAGACCTCGGGGTCATCTTCCTCCGGGTCCTCGATCTCATCGTCTTCTTCATCTTCAGCAACGATGGCATTGCTCTTCGCGCTGGGCTTGCCAGTTGACTTGGCCTTTGTAGCGACGTTTCTCCCTTTGGCTACAGCGCCACCCTTGCGACCTCCTTTCTTCGCCTGCACGTCTTCGATGTCGAAGTAGGCGCACACCTCTTTGTAGTTTGGTCCCAGGCGTAAGCGGTTTCGCTCGAGGCGCGGGCGCGCACGAGCTGGAGACATGATGCCGCCGAGGACAGCGGTGACGATCTTGCCTGTGAGTTCGCAGAGCCGTTGTTCCGCGAGCAGCGTCGTGAGTTGCTTCGTTTCTTTGCGTTGTTGAGAGGCCTGAGCCTGGCTTTGGGACTGGTTCTGGGTTGGCTGCTCGTCTTCATCATCGGACTCGGGTTCCGAGACTGGGTCGTCATCGATAGGGTCGGCGTCAATGTCTAGATCGCCATCCGCGTCGGCCGTAGCCAGAGGTGCATCCTCGAGCCTTTTCCCGCTGAGGCGCGCATACTTCTGTTCTATCGCCGAGAAGATTTTGAGAAGCCTCTTTTCCGTTTCTCGGTCATACTCCATGATCAGAACTGTAAAGTCGTCGCTCATGCCCTCTCTGACCGGAATGCTTTTAAGAATGGCTGCTGACGTGTACATGTCAAGGAGGTAGCCAACCATCGCAGCGCAAACATCCTCGTTCGCCTTGCGCGCGGCAAGAACCTCGTTAAGGAAACCGACATATCTGTCACGATGGTCGGCAAGAGCCTCGAGTTCCTCGTAAGGTATGTTGGTGGGTGGGTTGGCAGTGAGGCGGTCGGCGAAAGACTTCAGCTTCCAGCGGAAGTAGAAGAGGGCGGCGTCTGCCGCGCGAACTGCGATTTGGTCCTCTAAAGCTGCTTCTTCCGGCTCGATCGATGTTTCTTCATCTGGGATAGCACGCTGAATGAGGGCGAGAATGCAGTCAATCGGTGCCTTGAGGTCTTCTTGTGTGCTTTCGAAGTTGATGATATCCCTCTCCTCGAGCGAAGCAACGCAGTCGGAAACTGATGAAAGGCGGACTGTCCGGAGAAGGTTGTTGCTAAGTGCCACGAGCTCTTCGAAAGATGCGACGCCTCGCGCGATGAGAGTTCTTGCATCGATGAGCTCGGAGAAATTCTGTACTACGTCTTCCCACAAACCGGTGATCTTCTCCTCGGCAGACTCGTCAAGCTCCCCGTATGACTTTGCGTGCAGGATTGCAACACTTGCAGGCTCGAGCACTTTGTCACTACTGTGAGACATGAATTGCTTCTTGATGTCGCCTAGTAATGAACTGAACGTCGACGAGTCCTGTCGAAGATCATGGAGGGATGGTAGGCTGAGGATACTCTCCAGCCGAAGGACAGCTGCAGCTGTGTCTGAAGAGTCGCCAAACTTCCGGAGTAATCTAGGGATAATGGCCGCAAGATCTGAGGCAGCCTCTTCTTGCTCTGCTTGCAAGTCGTTCTTCTGTTTCTTGGTCAATTTCGATTTGGTTGATGTCAGCTTCTCGGCAGCGTCTGTCAAATCTCGCTTGACGCTGGCGTTGAGCACCTCCAGAAGAACAGTTTCCTCTTGAACAGACAATGCTGCCTCGTGTTTGAGCTGAGACAGTGCGTCGTCAGCAACGCCGTTGGCCTGTTCTGAGGCATGGTCGAACAGAAGATAGCCTGCAAGCATGCGCCAATCTTGCACTTCTTCCATGGTGTCGTAGAGTACGCTTGCAGCGAGGGTAAAGCGCGAATCCGCGCCAGCAGCGAGTAGGGTAAGTCCACCTTCGCCGTGCGAACGTTCAATCTGACTAGGGAGCGACTCTTCACTGTCGTAGGCTTCAAGCACTTCGCTCAAGCACTTCAACTTGAGCCATTCTAGCCGGGGTGCGTCGTAACTGTCTTCGTTGACCTCAGGTAAGCTCTCTTCGAGGCTCTCCAATCCACCAATGTCATCTATTTTGGAGGTGCAAAGCTCGTTGATGCTTTCTGACAGGAAGCTTGCGACAGTCTTGCGAACCTTGGGGTCTGCGTCGAACACCAACCTGCCAACAGCATCGACATCGTCAGGCTCGAGCAGACCGTTCTCGCGCAATAGGTCGAGAAGCTCTACGCCCGAAGCGCGGACGTGAGATTCTGAATCAAGGGATGCGATCTCGACCATTCGATTTCGGAAGCGCTCGGTGAAAGTCTTTAGCCCGCCGATCATGTCGGGCATCTTGAAGAAGCGAATCAGTTGCTTGATGACTTCGCCTCGTACCACGGGAGAGAGATCGCTCAGCATCCAGCCCATGTATCTGAGATGGTGACCGTCGAAGAAAGTGCTTGGGGCTGTTACGATCCATTCACCGAGTGCTGCCATGCACTCGCGGCGGATGGAGATGTCCTTGTCACGGTACCGGTGAACGAAGATCGTGTCGAACCAGTCCTTTAGTAGCGCTTCCACGAACTCTTGGAGCTGACTTGCCTCCTTGGCGGAAGCCTCCATGCTCTGTAGCCGCTGCTTGTTTGTCTTGTTGCCCTTTTTACGCTCTGTCTCAACCATGCGGTGAGACTTGGCCGCGTTGTCGCTGACATTGGAAGCCACGGTGCTGAGTGAGGTGACGACACACAGCGAGACTACGGTTGACGTGTGCCTGAAAGCTCTGTTGCTGGCAGTAGACATGGATGTGAACCAGACTTGAATGTTCTCGATCAGCTCAGGATTGTTGTAGAGCAGCTTGTCTTCGGCGATCGACCTGATGAGAACATCCAGAAATCCCGTCACACCTTGCTTGAAGCTCGCCGCATTTTTGACCTTCGACATGAAAGGATAGTCGGTCGGCTCTGTGGCTTGGTATTCGTGCTGGAGATCCTCAATCTTGCTGGCAACCGCGTCCGGGTCTTCGATGTCGTGCTCTGTGACCTTTGACGTGCAGCCCGCAGCTCTCAGCACGAAGTTTATGACCTCTGCTAGAGCCTTGGACTCGTATTCGCCAAAAGACTGGCGCCACTCTCTAGCAATCTCCTGCAGGTCCCTTCCATGCGCGAAGACCTCTGCAAAAAGGCCGCCCGCGTCTTCGGCGTCGGTGAGATCCAGTTGTTTCGCCTTTTTCGGCGCTCTCTTTCTCGCGACTTTGGCGCCGCCGCGGATGGGTAGTGAAGTTGCGCCGTTTGTCTTTGGTTTCTTTGCGGCCGGTTTCCTGGCCGCGGTAGCGCCTTTGGGCTTGCGGGCGCGTGCCTTTCGCTCTCTGATTTCTTCCTCGTCCGGCTCATCTTCTTCGGATGGCGATTCCTCTTCTGAAAGTTCTTCATCCTCCATCTCTTCGTCGCCATCTGCGTCTTGCGCGCGTTTCCGCTTTTGATTGACAGGGTCGGATGAAGGATATATCGTTTCGGGTTGTTTGCGCACGCGTCCTGATGCGCGCTTCAGGGTCGACACGTCCATGTCAGGCGCTGGTGATGAGGACATGTTGATAAGTCGTCCAGGCATGTGCCGGTCTATGAGGATGGTATTGCGCGCCAAATGTGGTGTTTTCGGCGATTGCGACTAGCGGTGGCGCGTTCGAGTGATCGCGAAAGGAATCGCGTCACCGGTATGGAGTTGATCGCGCGAATGAGAGCGAAATGGCGCGAAGAGAAGGTGATATTGCGGGGGTATTAGGTGTTGGAGGATAAATGTGGTGGTTCGAGTCGCGTTCAACAGGTAGAGAGACGCGACGGCCTGCCTTGACGCCCCACTTTCACCTCGGAGATCTTGGCCGTCGAGACGAGCGGAACAATCACCACTTTGGCTTGCTTTCGCCGACAGATAAGCTGAGGCAATTCACTTTGTCAGGATATTTTCCATCTGTTTCCCGTGAGAGTGCACTTCATGTCCTGCGTACTCTCCCACCACAACAATGTTGCTTTGCCATGTCCAATCCCTTCCTCTCATCCTCCGCGAGTAAACCCGGCCATGGAACCATCCATCTCGCCTTATTACCACCAAATACCCCAAGGCTAAAGCAAGTCAGCTACCAGTATCCTTTGAAGCTGATCAGCCCTTCGACATCACACGTTTCAGATGATCAGTCCCACGTTGTTCACACGGTCTACCTGCTCAGCTACGGCGGTGGGCTAGTTGCAGGCGATGAAATCAATCTCAAAGTCATCCTGGAGACGAACACCAGGCTTGTACTTCTCACTCAGGGCAGTACAAAGCTCTTCAAGGCTTCCAGTCGAGACGTCCTCAGCGAGCAATGCACGACCGTAGAAGTCGCGCCGACATCGGCGCTCTGCTACCTTCCTGATCCCGTCCAGCCGTTCGAGCGTAGCAATTTCGAGCAAACACAAGTCTACAATATCCTCGCTCCGGAACTGGGCAGTCAATCTGGCAATCTCTGCGTACTGGACTGGGTCTGCAATGGTCGGCCAGCTAATGGGGAACACTGGTCCTTTTTCCGCTATGGCAGTCGAAATGAGATATACATCACACGACCAGATGGGAAGCGTAGGCTTCTGCTCCGCGATAATGTCATTCTCGACGACAACGGAATTGATGGGTCGATTGCCACACGTATGGATGGACAAGCCGTCTTTGGCACGCTGATCCTGTTCGGGCCACTTCTCGAATCCCTGCGAGAGTTCTTCATGGCCGAATTCAAGCTCTTGTCACGCATTGGCGGCAGGAAATGGGACAGCTGGAGTGATTGCGGAGACGGCGAGGAAGACGTGGATCCAGCAGTTGCACGGCGTCTCGTTAGGCAGCGGCTGGAGAACGATGCTGGCGTGCTCTGGTCTGCAGCTTCTGTGCGAGGGTGTGTCGTGGTGAAATTCGCAGCACCCGAAGTTGAAGCTGGGAAAGACTGGTTGAGGAGAATGCTTCTAGAGGAAGGAAGTGTCAAAGCGAGGTTTGGTGAGAGGGCGTTCCTATGTCTTCGGTGAAATACCTGCAAGAGTCGAGGTATTGCAGATCAGTCAAGGGAGTCTCGTTCATCAACAACAAATAGTGAGATCGGATCAAGCACAGCCAGTTGGAATTCCTCTTTACGAGTGTCATCACTTGGAAAAGTCATCATCTTCACTGATCTCAGTCTAGTGCACGCCCTGCATACGAAATTCGTCTTCGATAATATTGTTACCGTATGAGAGCTGGTACACTTCGCCTGACATCTTCTTCGCCATCGATTACAGGAACCAGTTCGATGTTTTGATATACCACCAGCAGCATCCACCCACTCAAATCCACCTTTTTACTTCTTCCCATGCTGCCTTCCATACTCGAATAGCACAATTGCCGCCGCAGTCTGCACATTCAAACTTCGCGTAACGCCCACCTGCGGAATCTCCACCAAAACATCACACTCTCCCAACACCGCAGCCGGCATTCCGAAACTCTCACTCCCCAGCACGAGGATTGTCTTGTCCGGCAAAACAGCATCAGCCTCTCCCAACAGAACACTCCGATCCGTTTGCTCAATCCCCACAACTGTCCAACCCTCGCTCTTCTTTGCCGCCACCCAAGCCGAAATCTCCGCCACGGGCAGCGGCGCGATGTCAATGTGATGGTGCGACGACACGGCGACGGACGTGAAGTCCTTCTCGGAGACGATTTTGGGATCCCGCACGTACATTGCGCGGGCGCCAAAGATTTCGGACACGCGCGAGAGGCCGCCGAGGTTGTAAGGGTTTTCGATCAGGGACGCAACGAGGAGAAGGTTGTGTTTTTGGTTGGAGGCTTCTTGTCCGTCGAGCGATGTTTTCATGTAAGCGGTGCCTTTTGTTTGAAGGGCGATAGAAGCTTCTTCTTGGGTGTTGACATTGCTGCTTGGGAGGGGTTTGCTGGGGATGTCTTCGTCTGAGGCTGTGGTGGGGCGGGGCGGTTTGGGAATTGGCACGCCGAGAGGCATGCAGGACGTCGATTGAGACTTTGAGGAACCTCTGGCGGCGTCGTTGGCGTAGAGGTCGATGAAGTCCTGGTGAGTGGTGTAAGGCGGCCGCGTGTAGTCCAGGTCTGTCCAGAGACCTTCGACAAGGTTGGTCATGGTGTGATCTGCGACCGGGTCGATTTTGCTCATTACGCGCTCTGCTGGTGGGTCTCCAAAGCGTGGCAAGCTCCGGATGTACTCATCTAGAGACACGTGGGCTGGGTTCGCAAGGACGGCCTCCCACTTCTGAGCTCGCGCGTGGTCCATCAGTTGTGGGAAAGCCCATTGGGCTTCGTGGCGGATGATGATCTTGGAGCTTGAGGAAAGGGCGATGAAGATTGTTGCGAGGCTGTGCGCGAAGTCTTCGGTCCCTGACTCTGAGGTTGCTATCATGACGCCTAGCTTCATCAGGGAGGCGAGGAATTTGGGGTTCGATTGATGATCTTTCGTAGAGAGCATGTCGAGGGTCTGCGCACGGAGCTCTGGATGAGCGATTTGTATGCGTGCAAGCGTCCACTCGATGAGGTATCGGTAGCGTGGCAGTGGCTCGAGCGAAAGGATAAAGTACAGGTTCTTCAGCATCGAGCCCAGCGTGGTATCGTCCGTCTCTGAAGAACGCTGCTCGAAGCATAGCAGCATGACTTCGAGCTGGAGAGTGGTCTTCCAAGCGCTGATCGTTGGTGTAGGTACTTTCTGTTTCCTCCAGCGGGCTAGTAACCTTTCTAACAACGATTGGAGAAGCTCCGGGTGTTTCGAGCCCATGCGACTGATCAAATCAAGGTATGCGGCGAATCCGTAGCCCTCGCCCTGGCCAAAGTAACGGTCTCGACATGTGTTGGTGGACTCTTTCAGAAGGTCTGACAGCAATGGGATCGTCGAATACTCCATGCGAAGATCTATGTTTGGCTCAGGCGGGCTCTGGCAGATTCGGAGCATGCATTCTTCCAAGTCAAGAATAGATGCTGCCTCGGGTGCTGAGAGTACAAGCTCTCTGAGGGATACAACAAGCGGCGCCAACAGGAAGCTTCGCCTCTGAGTCAGATCCAGAAGACGAGGCAGAGTCGCTACTAACAAGTCGCGTAGTCCAGTGTCTTCCCCATTGTTGTCCTGATATGCAATTTGGTAGATGGCTGTGTTGAAGAAAACCGCAGGGATTTTGACGAGTAGTGCTCGGGGATATTCCAGAAACTCAACGTCAGACCAGATATCTTCCAGAACATTCTGGAGTTGGGTACTTGACAACGATTCTTTGGTCGCCATCGCCTGTAGTGTTGTCCTACACTTCTCGACTGACGCCAGAATCTTGACATCCCTCTGTGACTTTGCAGGAGAAACAATTGCTTCACTCTGCACGTTTGATAAATTCTGCTTTACACAGTCTGAGGCAGCCTTCAAGTCGTGAAAACGAGTTTGACCGAGCTCCGACAGCTTGCTGAGAAGCGATTCCTTCGTTCTGCTCTCGGAACGGTCACACATGAACGAGCATTGCACAACCAGGTAGTCTGTGGCGACCTCGGGCAATGTGCGCAGTGCGGAAATGAACAAGAGATTCTCGACTTGTTGTTTGGTGAGTGACAGAGTACCTGATGTCTCAAATGCTCGGCTGACACCGCGGATTAGGTGTACTGCAGAATATGCGAAAAGCGTTGCATGCTTGCGCACGAGGAAATCGAGTGTGGCGTCGAGCAACTCCGACTGTTTGTCCGATGCTGTCTGCACTAAAAGATTGCACACGAAGATCGACACTCGATTTCCGTGACGGGAAGACAAAGTCGAACCGTCATGTAGCTTGGTCGAACTGGTGAAGAGATGGCCCTCCATTGCCCACGGAAGCAGTGAATGCGATACGAAGTCTGCAAGGCCATCTGGGAATCTGGAAGAAAACAGATCTGAGCACAATATCCAGTCGCCAATGAACTTGCGAGTCTGATCGGTGGTCTTGACATCAAGTGCGGTCGAAAGCAAAATGTAGAGCCATTTGGACTGGATGACTGATTGCTCGGAAGACAAGAGGTTCAAGTCTCTTTCGCACTCGACGACAAGGTTCGTGTATCTGGCGAGAACCAGTGTTTCAAACACGGCACAGTAACGGCTGTACTGGTAGCTGATTGTTCTAGAAGACGCTGTCAGGATGTTAGCTCACCTACTAATCTTGCATGTAAGAGATCCAGAGAAGATATGTCGCGTCGCATATCGCTTTCTTGACTTACCAGATTCAGTACGGGCCACCGCTCCCGTTTTGCCCTGTTCGACCGCAAGCGCTACTGAACGCTTTAAGATTTCAAGACACATCTTTCGGCGTTCGGCGTCACCGTCTCGAAGTCCTGAGAGTAGCGGCTCCCAATACGAGTCGTCTGACAGATCGAGCTGAGACAGATCGACAACATCTGATGTAGCCAGTAGCCGCATCCAGAGAGCATACCCCAAAGTTTGGTGCAGCTTTGCATCCTGAGCTGTGATCAACGAGGCGATGGTTGTTTGTACCGCTTCGAGGTTTTGTTGAGCTGCTGGAGATGATATCAACAAGAACACCAGATCACGCGCAGCTAACGCAGTGGCTTTATTAGCGTTGTTGAGAAATTTGAGACCACTGGTGAACAGATGCTTTTCGTTCTCCCTGTGGAGGGGGTGGCCTGCCAAGATGGCAATCTTTGTAAACCGTAACCACTGCAGCAAAGGGCTACTCATAACATCCTGCTCGTCTTCTTCGACATGCCCAAGTCCAGTTTGTTCGTCTGGGTCAGTGGTCTCAGACGCTACCTTGATCGGTTCGACAGTAACGTGAATCTCGGGACGCTCCAGATATTGACCCGCTAGATATATCAATTGATCAAGCAATTTGTGAGTTGAAGCGAGCAGTGCCACGACTTCATCGGGGGAACCATGCTCGATCCGGGATTTGAGAACGTCCAGTAGTTCGTCTCCCAATGCAGAGTCGTCTCGATCAGCGACCAACTCCACAGCCAGACTCGCAGAGGGGACATCGAAGTTTGACCGCAGATTGACAATGAGCTCTCGTGCAATGGCAAACTGTTGTTCTTTTGGGATCGTTTTCAGTAAAATGCTGGCGGTCTGCGCTCCCGATGTCGAGATGGCCTGAGCCATGGCGAATGAGAGCTTCCGGGATGCAGTTTCCGTAGCACCTTATCCAAGTAGTGACAATCCAAGAATACCAGTTCGCATTGCGTTCCACCAAGTCCTTGAAGATAAGTTAGTATCTTAGGTAAGGTACCTAGTCATTTCGTCCGATTTAGTGAAGTAATTTCATAGCTCGGCGCCGAATGTTCCCCGATCTCAAAGTTGGATTCGACACGTCGGTTTAGGAGCAACCACTTCACGCGACAGTAACACCTTCTCCCAGCGCTTTCGCGCCTCTCAAAAGTGCGATAGCGAGTCTCGCCGTGGTCGGTCACGCGGCTCACAGGCTTCCAGGCGCGACAATTGTCCTAGTTCAGGTGTTGAGTTGTGGAGCGGTGTTTCCCCTGTTATAATGACAGACAGCGCGAACACGGATTGGACCCAGCCTGCATTCAGGAATGGCAACTCGGAAGGCTCTTCACATGATGCAGATGTATACCTACTACGCGGCGGCGCATCGGGTCATCAATCTCGCTCACAATATGGCATTACTAACGAATACCACCCCGAGCGCCTTGCACACAACGTTCACCCAGGCCAACACGCCACTGGGCTCAACATCGAAGAGCAGTTCTGGCCACAACAAAACGAACCATCAAACAACACTCAACCGCAGAGTGAGCGTGTGCAAAACGGGGTGATCCATGATGAGGGTGTAAGCCACGACGACCCATCAACACAAGACGCACCCACTACCAACGGCCCCGTCCGAAAGAGGAAGACGGCAATTCCCAGGTCCGAACGACGAAAACAATACAAACCAAAACCCAAACCTTCTAATCCTCGTCTGTTCCGTCCTTTCGCTCCCGACGAGACCAAAAACACAATGCTTGCACAGTGGAGAACACCCCAAATAGTCGGCTCTTATGTCATGTTCCCGAACAAACAACTAAAGTACCACCCCGTACCTCCCGATCTTGACCAGGTGAGAGAGAAGCTGTTCAAGATGGATGAGTCAGTCCTACTGAAAAACAGCCAAGAAGTCGCAGACTACGTGCCGCATATTACCAACTACTGGCGGCGAGTCGTCCAGAAGGTCGAAGTCGACGAGAATACTGGCGTGCAACACGAGCACTGGTACTGCCGCAGCACAAGGGTCAGGAAGCCGGCCGAGAGCGTATCAAAGGGAATACGAAACAAAGCGAAGAACCGTGTAGTAATGCATGGTGAGTTCTGGGCGGCCGTTTTGGAAGAGGGCTTATGCTAACAGGCTGTAGACGGCAAAGATACTTGCAAAATGCGTATCCGCGTGACCTCTTTCACGAAACACGCCAAAACGTCGGAGGACCACGAGCACTGGTTCGGTGGAGCCTGCCGATGTGTAGCAGAGTGGGTGCATTTCGAGAGAGACTGTGTTGATGGAGACCCGACGGAGCATGCACATGATCAAGACGCCGTGGATGAATGGAAGCACTCAGAAGGCATTGCGGTTTTCGCCAAACTCAAGTGTGAAGAGGGCAACAGCTACTCCGCAGTCGCCAAATGGCTGCGCAAAGAATACGGAGACGTGAACAAACAAGTCTACAAAATTGAGAAAGGAGATGTTGCAAATGCGTCGCAGCCTTGGAGAAACGACCACAAGGATCTTGTACTTCGCGAGGAGGTGCCAGATGACAGTGACGAGATGATCATAATGAGGCGATGCGTTGACGCGATACTCGAGGCAAACGCGGGTTCTCTGCGCGCCGCATTGAGAGAAGTATGCAAAGACTCGGATGCTCTCACGAAGGTGGTGTTGGGGGTCCTTGAGAAGAACAAGCCACCTGCGCCGGTCGAAGAGCAACATCAAGAGCCATGGAAACTTACTGAAGGCGTAACTCTACTTGACCTACCTCCACCTGGTGTTAGTCGGAAAGTGCAGAGGGATGCTGGCGTCAGTGGGCCACTTTTGAACCCACATGGCTACGCCAACTCGAAACGTCGAGACCACCCAGAGCCATTGCGGGCTGTATCGCACCCGCGCATGGCTGACTCTTGGACGCCTCTGGGCCCGGACGGACGACCGATCAAACCGGCGCAGCCGATGCATTCGACGCCTCTAGGCCCAGACGGACGACCGATCAAATCGTCACAAGCGGTATCTTCGAGGGCGATCCATTCGCCGCACCAGCCCACCATTGCACCAAATCAACATCCCCAGGCACAGCAGCAAGATCAATTCCCTGCCCTTCGGCCTCGTCCGCCTCTGAGTCCATATGGCTTCCAACCTCCTGCTCCTCGTGTCGAAATACGATACGTCCAACCAGCAGTCGAATCACCACAGCGAGGCTCCCTCCATCCCATCACAGTCTCCATGGAAGTACCCTCGTGCCCTGTGGATACTTGCAATCAATGCGGTCATATGGACAGGGGCCTGGCCGGACGCACCTTCTTCTTTCAAGACAAACTCAAGACCCCGTCGCATTTCACGAAACTGGAACGCTTGCTCCGCGACCCGAAGCAGCTTCTTGACAATGACTATACGCGGCTGCTGCGCCAATCGCATACTCCAACTGTCCACCAACACCCAGCCTTGCACCCAAGGCCTGTCGGCGGCAGCGCGGTCGGGAGTGTAGATGTGATGCCGCAGGTGCAACAAGGTGGTCCTGCATCGGCGTCCAGCGTCACTGATGCCGGTCAAAGCTCACATGTAAGGGAGTTGCAGCGACTGTCGCAGTCTATACGGGAAGCGCTGCCAGACGCTCAAGAAGATTTAGGCGGGTCTCCTGGTGAATCTGGCGAGAGTTTACAGCCAACACCACAGCCCGCCGCAACTTCGATATACGATATGGCGCTGCCAATCGCCTCGAATGTTGATGGAAGCAATGTCGTCGTCGACGACGACGACGACAACAAAAATAATGACGAGCAGCAGCCCCCAGCGAAGCGTCAGAGACTAGAGCCTATGCGTAGCTGACCGACGATTCATCGATCATCCTAATACGAAGGTCCAAGGCTTCGCGTGCGGTTTGAGTAGACATTACCGCTATCCACGCCTTTAATCACACCCGCTCCCACAGTTCGCTACGAAGCTTTGGCTACCGATTCGGTCGCCCATCTACCCAACACTAACGATAAGCGAAGCCACTTCGCCCCTAACAAACATCGGATGGCCAACCATCGAAAGCCACGATTTCGCGAGGCGAAGTCACCAAGACAACGACCGGATGGAATCGGCGCAGATAGACAGGGGAAGCTTACAGCTTACAGCCTGTCAAGTGATCGAAGGAAGGAGATCGAAAGATCGAGAGTTGTCCCCGATGCAAGCCATTAAGCAAAGCATGATTACCCAAGAACAAAACAGAGACCACCCAGAGTGGAGTAGTAGAAGCTGCTGTTGTAGAATAATTGTATCGACCAAAACATTCCATCATCCCACACAACAAAGCCCACCCATCCTCAATACCAACCACCACCCCCGCAGATAACAAAAAAACCGTAAACCCAGAAACCAAAACCAAAAATCAAACATACTATCTAGAGTCATCCCTTATCGCGAACGTCTCCAAAGTAAGTTGATACACTCTCCTCCACTCATGTTTCAGTAGCAAATGTGGTGTGCGAAGTAAGAAGATACCGGGGCACGCCTACTGTAAGCGAGAAAAAATCCCACAACCCCAATCCCCATCCCCAACAACTCCCCCAGGAACCAACGCTTTCTCAGCTGCATGCATGCAGCTCAACGCGCGTAGATGAGTTTTGATATGGGTTTTGGTTTGGAACACGATAACACGCAAGAGCTACCTGCCTACCTACCTGGCTACCTGGCTACCTACTTCGCTCTTCCTGACAGCATTTACTACTGTCGTTCGTTTCCCATCCTCCTCCTCCTCTCGTCTTCTTTTGCTCTCTCTCTCAACACCAAAGGATTCGAACGCGTTACTTGATTCCGCATTATTGTCACTTCGTGCAGAGGACCAAGTATTACCTTACCTATACACAATCACGTTTCGTGTATTCCCTCCAAAAACCTACATCGTCGCACTTTAATCCCAACATCTACACCATTCAAGTACAACTTCACCCAAGGACTACTCGATCCTTCTTCTTCTTCCTTTCAACGAAAAAGCAAGAAGCGGACCGGAACCTCGTCATGGCACCTTCTTGAATCTTCGGACGCGCAGGTTTCTTCGAATCAATACTGTTTGTTACTTGATCTTCGCTTCCAACAAGGGGGGAAACTGTTCCCACATTTGAGAAAAGAAACAGGGAGTAAAAAAAAGAGAGAGAAGAGACAAAAAGAACCAGAGCAGAATTCCGAGCGCCCGCTTGCTTTGATAAACCAATCCGACCCTGACAAGAAAAAGAAAGATATGCGTACGCTAGTCGTTGTTTCGGTCTCGTACCAGACACAAGAAAAAGAGAGGAGGATGAGCAAGGAGTGGGGGGATATCATCGTCCAACCATCAAAACAAAAAGGAGAAGTCTTCGCTGACACGCATGGCAGGGAATGACTACACCCTCAAACCAACGCCTGCCTCTCCAGCGCAACAACTTCATCATCAACTTCATCAGTCCCGCCGTACCGTTTGAGATACGACTCGATGGTGCGCCCGTCCAGGCCGCTTAGGTCATGCCCCTGAACCGGAGTCCCAGGCGACGAGCCCTCGTCGACTACATTCTTGCTGTCGCCGCCGACCGGATGCCCCATGCGAAGCATCCGTTGCAGCTGGTCCATGCTGCCCGAGAACCAGCCGGTCTGGGCGTCGAATTGCGGGCTAGGGAGGTCTCGGTCGTGGCCGTGCAGCGTTGAAGAGGGGCTTTCGGCGCCGTCGTTGCCGGTATTGGAATTCGCTCTAGCTGGCCTCGTGGGAGCAAAGCGCGGGATGGAAGTTCTGTGCTGGGGGCGGAACTCGTAAACTTCGCTTGCGTCGCTGCTGTCGGAGGCGACGTCGTTTTCGTCAAAGTTGTAAAAATTGCTTTCTTCGCCGTCGGAGGCGTTGAAGCCCGTGAGGACGAAGTCGTCGACTTCCTCGTCTTCTTGCAGCGTAAGGTCTTCCTCTTGCGCGGCTTTGTTGGCGAGGCCGCGGGCGAGGTCGCGGTTGAATTGTCTGAGGGCGTCTTTGATGCGCAGGCGGGAGCGAGGGTTGACGGTCTGTTCTAGCTGGAGTTCGGTCTCAGCAATCTGCTGGACGATGTCTGCGATCATGACATCCTGGGTGGACATTTCGGTGGCTTCGGTTTCTTCTGAAGGTGGCGTCACTGGGTCGGTGCAGAGGATGTCGGTGAAGGCACGCTCGAACTCGCGAACCATGCTTCTATCGGGGATGGCGAAAACGATCTCCTTGATCCCATCCCAGCGCTCGGCGTTGGGTTTGCGTTGCCGGGGACCTCCTGCGAGGACTTTGCGCCAGATCTTCGCAACTTCCTTGACTGGGTTGCCGTACGCACCACACCCCCAGGCTCCAAGGACAAGTCTCTCGGCGCCCTTGGACTCGGCGATACGCATGACAGCCTTCATTTTGCGAGTCACGAGATCACGGTCGTTGTCGCAATAACTAACGCCACAGGTGCAAGACGAGTCGCGGTCTTCACCACGACCACGCGAGTCCGGGAAACGGAACATGCCAGCGCTGACTACATCAAGGAAGTATCGGTCGCGCTTCGCCAGATCATTCGCTTCGGGAGTGGAGTCGCGGAATACCAGACAGTCGGGAGTGTAGACGCCGCCGACGTCGGGAAGGCGGTAGAAGGAGTCCCACAGCGATGGGTAGAGACTAGTACGCGCGCACAGGAATTCCTCCTGACTGTTAGCTCCATCGAGGAAACCTCCGCCTGGTCGTATTGGCGAGGCCATGTTGAGGACGACGACATTGGGTTTGGTCTGTGGTTTCGACGGCGCAGCGGTGCGCCTGGCGGCAAAAGGACGTTCGGATAATTTAGCGGCGGCACCGAGTGTGTCTGTACATTGTATTCTGATTTTGATGTGGGTGCCGATCGGACCAGCGGTTGTTGCTGCGGTCGTCGACGTTGAAGCGGGCGGATCGACGATGAGGTCGGACTTGTGAATGCCATGGCGTGCTCTGGGACTGGCACGCAGGACTTCCGGGACGGCTTTGTTGATGGTCTCGTGTGCTCGCATGGCACGCTCAGCGCGACGGTTGTTTGGTAAAGTGGCCATGGCTGGTTTGTGGTGGGTATGTCGGTCGATAGAGTCGGAGTCGATGGTCAGGTGCTGCTCTCAAGCAGAGGCAGTGGCAGATTGCGGGGAAGTCTTGTCAAGTTGACAAAGGCCGGCGACGGCGAGGTCGAAGATGGAGGCGAAGAGCGTATAAGAGGCGAGAGAGTGTGAGGACAAGGCTTAGCCAGCGAGAGGACTTGTGCTCGCGGCTGAAACTGTGGATGAGTGGTGAAGGAAGAGTAGGCAAGAGTGAGGTCAGCTGGGCGCGAGCGCAGTGCGCCAGGTAGGTAAGCAGCACGTGAAAGTGGCAGTAATGTATGCGCTGGGTCAGGTTAAATCGAAGGCGGAGTCCGTCCACGCTATGCGCAACTGTGTCGTCGCCAATCGTCGTCTTGAGACCCACGCATGCACAAGCGAGGACTGGTAAGGCGTGGGGTGGAGTGCTATGCTGTGCTGTAGTAGTGGGCGTGAGTGGTTAGTAGTGGTCAAAGAAAGGCTTGCTTGCTGGCTTGGAAGCAGATACAAACAAAGAAGGAAAATCTGCACTCGAGACAGCGACACGGAGAATGAGAAGTGAATCCGCGAATCGATGCTTCCATGTCTTCCACATCCTCTCCTCCTCCTTGTCCGCCCACTGCTTTGTGGCTCGTGATGGCCGCCCATTTCCATTTTCTGGCATGTGAAAACGGCCCGTGCCCACGCTAAAAATGATACGCCTAAACCATCCTGTGCCGGAGGCTCAAGATAGCAACTGCCCCAGCTCAGCATCAGCAACAGTTCAGCACGCTGCACACACACAGTCAGACCTTTTACCCGTCACCTGAATGTACTCCTTCCTCCGCACGACAGAACTGCTCGTAACAATAGCGCACTACTTAGTCTCACCATCGCGTTCTTCTTAGCTTCCTACAGTAGTCGCAGTAGTCCACATCATTACCCCGACATGCCATTCCGGTAACCTTTTGCGGGCGGCGAAACCGTAAATCCACTTTGGCAGTTCTGGAAGTGATTCTGACTTCCGGACAGAGAGGGGGGGGAAAAGGTACCACACATCTACAGTAGTACATGTACTGTAGTATCTGTAAGTGCATGCAGTAACGGAGAAGGGAGGGAAAAGCCGTTGCCGCATCGAACAAACGTGCGTGGTTAAGGTAATGCAATTGCCATGTCCTCGAAAAGTCTCGAGTACGTGAGAGATGCACCACCCACCAATCAATCTCACCCAGCCTTGCATGCGCCATCCATCAAAGTATACATGTACATGTACACTTTCTGCATGTGATCCTTTTCTTCTTCCAGCTTACCATACGCTCGGGCGGGAATTGGAGAAAGCCTTACGGGCCTATTGTCCGGAGGAGGAATCTTTTGCGCGTCCTTCTTGCTCTCGTTTTTCCTTTGCCCATCTGTGACGGAGCAGTAGTCTCAGATGGTCTAGTCCCATGCCCCGCGACGTGGACATGGACATCGACGTGGACATGGGGGGCTCTGAGTTGGCTTTACAGATCGTGCGATCCGGATTAATCGACGCAACGCGGCAAAACAGCGCCCGCCCGCGCGCCCGCCTTGGAAGAGAGAGAAAGCCGATGATTAATCGAACAAAACGCGCGCCAAAGCCTTGTCGCTTCATGGCATTCCGGTCCGGGTGCGGCTGGCGACCGATGATGCATGCGCCCTCGGTTTATCCGATCCGATGACGAATGAAGTTAGGTTACGCGGTTTAGATACAGTTGTTGATGTAACATGTACATCTACACACATTCACATGTTGTCCGGACTGGCTGTCGAGCCTGTCTCTGAAACCACTAGAACTAGTTCCATCCACATCACGTCAATTTGCGATGTCGCAACAATGACCCCCCCACACACTCGGTTGCCATGTGCTGGCCGCTCAAACAAAGAAAAAACACCCGAGACAAACAGAAAAGCAACGAGGCTGGGCGCATGTCTCTGATGCATCATCGACACATCCATCTGTGATCCACTCATCATGTCTCCTTCAGAGTTTCCGAGTCACCAATTCCGGTTCAGGTTCCAGATTCCCATCGATTATTTTCACATGCTGTTTTCTTTCACATGATTGTCCTTGCTTGCTTCCTTCCTTCTTCCGGTGTCACGCAAAAAGGCTGGTCTTGCGTAAGGCTGGATGGACCGTCCACCGGTCCGTCCGTGAGAGTCCGCTACAACCTAGTCACGGTGTAGGATGACGGGTAGATGATGATGGCGAGATCTATGAGCCTGTGGCCACACGCGTATCTGCGTTCATCATTCACGTCGTCCCATTCATGTCTGTCCGTATAGGTATTATTACTGAAGGAGCTTGTCGTAATGGCCTCTTGTGTGCGCGCCGCCGTGCTTGCATGCGGCGGAATGACAGCACCCGCACTTGCATGCGTGCGATGTTACCGGATAGATAATGTTCCCCTGCGCAAGCATCAATATAGGAGTATCTAAACACCTAATGATGAAAAGGTTCAACCAGTCTTTCACATGCGTGCTCGATCTCAGCCTCCCGAGTCCTGTGCACGGAGGAAGAGAATTGTTGTCGCATGGCAGAAAAGGGAAAGAGTGGCGTGACAACATGCACGTTCGAGGTGATAATAATACTCTTGTATTCCCAAGGCTCTAGGCCTTGTTCCAGCTTCGCATTCATTATTGCACGAAGCCAAGCGCATACTGCTGCTGCTTGTTTGCCTGTACCTAACCTAAGTGACTACATACCTAATCCCCCAATCCCAATATCCTGTGCAATCCACCGTGTATGTTTCCGATGGTCATCATTCCCATTCCCATTCCCATTCCCAATCCCAATCCTAAACACGTAGAATCATTACGCCTGCCCATCCTCAAACACGCCAAAATCACTGCTCATCGCCCAAGTAGGCAAGTCGCCGAAGTCCAACCCGCTCATGCCGCCGTTGGGGCTCGTGAAGCAGTCGCCTGATCCGCCCGTGGCGTTGTTGAGCAACTGCGACAGGTGACGGGAGAAAGGAGAGGCCTGTTGGCTCGCGTCGCTGCCGATGCCACTGCGTCGTCCGGGTGTGTTGGCGAGACGGGTGGGCGTCGAGCGCAGGAAATAGCGCGATGAGCCGGGCGATGTCATGAAGTCGTTGCCTGCGAGCGTTGGCTGGTTGTTCCTGTTGTTTGCCCCAGTCGCGGCAGCCGCTGACGGGGTGAGGAGCCTGCGCTTGCGTGAAGCCGGTGTAGGGGTCTTCAGAAGCTGCTCGATGGTGTGCTGTGATCCCTTTGGTGGTGTTTTGCGTGGTGTCTTGCCCGGAGTCTTGAAGAGTGCAGAAGGCGACCCGTCGAAGAGGTGGGCGAGTTCGTCATCGTCGTCAAAAGGAGGCGGCATGTTTTCCTTGTCAAAGGTAAAAGCCTCGAAAATGGCAACGTCGTTCTGACCGACAGCTGCTGAGAGCTTCAACAAAGCCGCCTGCTTCTCACTATCGTCAGGAGAGATGGACTTGTCCGAAGCCTTGTCGTCGACGCCTTTCACTTGGCCTTCCTTGCGCGGCGAAGGAAAGATCATCCGTCTTGTTGGCCTAGGGGTAAGTTCTTCGATCTCAATCGGGCTGTCTTGCGATCCGTGGAAACGTCCCGGGCTCGACTGGATGGCGCGTTGCAGCGCCGCATCAAGCTGGGTTGCGTTCCAGTCGGAAGTGCCTTCGGGACGCTTCTGTGCCTGCATACTGTAAGAGCGAGACTTTCCAGGGGCCACATGCTGGGACTCCAGATCTGTGATGGTTTGCGGTACTAGGACAGCTCCTGCGATGACATCCGAGGGACCTTCTTCGGGCATCATCGCATCAGTGAAAAAAGCCTCAGACTCTGGTTCTACGGAGTCAGTTGCGAGTCCGATCTCGCCTAGTCTGTTCTTCCTGCTTCTTCTTGGTCCAGACTTTTTTCCCCATTTGTCTTTGGGTCGCATATCCTTGTTCTTCTTGAACCACAGGCCACATGGATTGCAGATCACGACTTCCTCGAAGCCGGGACCTGCTGCATCCTTGCCTGCTTTCTTCATCGACTTGCGAATGATGAACTTGACCACCTCGCCTGCGTCATCCCATTCGAGCGGTGACACAGCAATAGTCTCGCCCTCGTCCTCCACTGAGTCAAGAGGACCAGGCTTTCCCTCTACCACTTTGAAATAAAGTCGTCGCCATGTCGGCGTCTCTATAGCGCCGCAGTGTACACAATATTGAGGCATCTCCCCCTTTGCAACAGCATCGTGCATACGCTGTTCAATGATTTTGCGACGCTGAGCACCTGACCCTGAGCGATTGGGACCTGCAGGACGTCCGCCTTCATTGTCACTGGGAGCTGGTGAGCCTGCCTCGGAGTCGGCTAGAACGCTGCGAGCACGCTTGACAGTCTGTCGTTTTTTCGGCGGTGGAGCAGACACGTCCAACGAATCGTCACCGGGTGCTGGACGTTTGCTTGGCAACGCAAGCGAGCCTCGTCGAGACTCTGGATGGGCTGAGCCAGGTATGGGTGTCATGCGTGTGTTCAGTGTAGCTGCGGGTGCAAGCGAAGGAGCACGAGAGCTGCCTCGCGCGTTCGCGGCATTCTCGTTCGCGACAGGTACGGGTGTCATCGATTGTGGAGCTGGACTGTTGGTGCGCGATGGTCGTTTGGCGGCTGAAGGTCTACACCCGGATTGGCTTGTCAGTTGATGATATCTTAAAGTGACCCTGCATGTGAATGCTCGAGGTCCCTGTGACTCATCCGAGTAGAGGCAACATACCGTTCTCCACCACGACCCGGCGGCAAATTCAGTAGCATCTTCTGCGGAAGCTGATTCATGTCGCCGGGCTGTTCCCATTCAAAGTTCAGTTCGCTCGTCGGCGCGTCACTCGGGTATGGTGGTGGCATCTTGCCCGATTCAAGACCCTCACTCTTGATGCGTGTCTTGCGTTGTTTCTTCGGCGGCTGATACTGCGCGGTTGTCGAGTAACAATCCTCGGGGCTTCGGTCGTCGGTCATCATGTTGTTGGGATAAGTACTGCTCATCATGTTCCGTTCACTCATGTAACCACTATCTGCCATAGCCGGCGCGGCTAATGTAGGTAGGCCCGGACTACTGGGCGTTGCCTCGTTAAGACCAGGGAAGAGTGGCGGGGATGATGGGAACTCCTGAGGTGTTTCTCCCGCGAGGACGCTATTCTCCGGTGTCATGTCCTCCGGCGAGCTCATTACAGCTTCTGACATTTGGTCCGCGTCTGACATGAAATCGGAGCCTGTCGTGGAAGCCTGTCGCAACATGCTCATTGCCGAAGGTATACGAAGGCGCTGGTTAGCTGGTAGGCCAAGATGAGGTGTTGGTGTGGGAACGCGAGGCGGAGGCTCTAGGTTGCTGCCAGGGGCGAAAGGTCTCGTCGCCACCGGACGATGCATCTGCATGGACGCAGCAGTGGCGGCAGTAACCCGCAGATCAGCGGACCTACCACCGAACGACGACTTGCCACGCCAGTCTGCCTGAGTAACTTTCGCACGCTTGCGAGGCTGACCATCCTCATCGTAGAAGTTCTCGATTTGCTGAGTAGTGTCTCCAGAGTGTCCAGATAACTGGCGTTGATGGTTGTGGCTGGGTGCATATGATTCACTTCGCACGCTTGCACGTGATCCGGGCCGAGACTGATCTCCAAAATTTGGGGGAGCAGAGGAGAAACTCTGATGACGTAGTTGCTCGTTAAAGGTGTTGGAATCCGGAACCATCATTGGGCTTCCAGCTCGGCTGCCTGGGGCGCTGTGAGGATGGGAGGCGAAAGCGGGGTTTACGCCAGAGGGAGTACCTGATGGGGTCTGTGACATTCCCACTCCACTGAGCGCCTGCTGTCCGCTGAATCCGCCTCCGCATCCAGTGCCCATGCCGAAGATGTCGTCAATCAATGACTGGTCGTGCTGACTTCCAGGCGTTCCCATGTCGAATTGAAAGTAGTCGGTATTCTGGCTGTTGCCAGGGTTGAGAGAAGCATTCCATGCATTCGGGTCAAACCCTCCACTCATGGCAGGGCTGTTGCCACGAAGACTCTCCATAGTCCTGACATACTCGTTCTGCACCTGCTTCGGCACAGGCACCAGCCTCAACTTGACTTCCAAGGTCTCCTTGATACCGTTGCTGAAAACTCCAGGTAGGTTGTTGCAAACGCGTCCAGTGATCATGGTTTTGCTCTGGTGTGCCGGCACGATGGGAGCAGAAGCAGAGAGCGCAGACGACAACATGCCCTGTCCGACGAGGGGAGTCTCATACTCGCTGAAGTCGTATGCGTAGATGGTGAAATCTCCATCGGTGAGCCTCGAGAGCAACTCCGGCGAGGCTTCGACGATGGCTTGGATGCACTGACGCAGCTCGATCACGCCGACCTGGGCGTTGTCGTCGATTGCAACAGCGGGTATGTGTAGAGTGTCCGGTAGACGTGCCAGGCAATTGGTCTTGTTCTCGTAGTCGAAGGTGTAAAGCACTTTCACACGCATCGGCCGTGTAGGTATATCGCCAAACGGGCTTCCGTCTTCGGTTGTTGGTGAATCCATGGCAGCTCGGATGTTGATGTAGAGGACTAGGTTGCCAGGTGGGGGGAGATTTGTCCTTGTAGGAGGAACCGCTGCCAAGGCTCAGATAGTTGTGTTCGTGCTACCGCATAGTATGAGGAAAGTCTGAAAGAGCGTGTCGATGATTGGCGGTAAGGTCCAGTTGGCGATCAATGAAGTGATCGTGTGACTGCAGCGAGCGAGCAATCAAGTAAAGGACAATGCAACGCAGAGGGATGATCACGAGGAAAGGTATGAGGAAGAACGGACGGACGACATGTGAGACGGGAACAAACAGTTAGAAGTGTGAAAGTGGTTGGTACAAGCTTGAGCGCGACGCGTTTAGAGATGGTCGAAGCTGGCGCGTTGCGGGTTGGCTTTTGCCGTCCCTCCTTCTGTTCTGACTAAGTTAGTGGACAACAGGCGTGGCTCTCAATCACATATTCGCTACAAATAACCACGTGTACGGCGACACCACCGTCATAGCGCCGTCGGGAAGCAACCTTGAAGTCCATTCTTATTCTTGGCTTCACATCAACGCCCTATCGACAACCGGCCGCATCAAGCCAAACAATATTCAACACCGCAAACCGACAACATGGCCTCCACCGACTCTAAGATCCAGTATGCGCAATCACCAGTATCTCAATGCGCCCAAACCCACAAACTAACCAAATCGCAGAGAACTCTTGGGCAAGCCTCGCAGCGAGCTCACGTACGTCGCATACCCTCTCAAATACCCCCAACAACACGCGCCTCCTTATAACTAACAATCGACCCAGCGAATACGAAATCTCCGTCCTCGAAACCCACGAATTCACCTCGGGCCCCCTCTCGCTCCTCCAGACGGCCGTGCGCAACCACACCCAGGTCCTGATCTCGACGCGCAACAACCGCAAGCTGCTGGCGCGTGTCAAGGCCTTCGACCGCCACTGCAACATGGTGCTGGAGAATGTCAAGGAGATGTGGAGCGAGGTGCCCCGGAATGCGGACGGGAAGAAAGGCAAGCCCATCAACCGCGACCGCTTCATTAGCAAGCTCTTCCTCCGCGGCGATAGTGTTGTTCTGGTTCTGTTGTCTTGAATTTGTTGATATTGCGCATTACGTGGCGGTGGCGGTGGCGTCGGCGGCGGCAGGCAGGCATGCAGCAACAAGCGGCTGAGTAGAGCTGGCCAAAATGGCGGGAACGATACCATGCAAGAAACATATTCTTGCGAACGGTGAACAATTATCAGCCGGCGTTCTACGGAGCTGCTGCAGCCTGCAAAATTGGTGCAGTAAAACCAGAGACTCGCAAAACGAACTTCGCCTGGCTGACGATTGCGCTCTCAGACCCGGGACTGAGCGCATCCAAAGCGAACGCGTTGATTACACATGTCCAAAAGCGGACATACGAAAATTTTCACACACGAAAGCTACCTTATAAAAGAAGACAGCTGTATCTTATGACATCCCAAAACGGCCTCTGGGCGACACTTCATTGGAGCGGCAGACATGCACCACAGGTGATTTCCTGTAATTACTGACCATTACGCCAAGTTGAATTGGATACGTCCACTGCAATTCGGAGTATTTTCAGAGACTTTTCATTCATTTCATTATTTAATCTCGTTCACAGGAACCCATAAATTCTGCCAAGCCACCCTTTACTTCTGGGCGGCGTCAAGCAGACCCTGTAGGTTGATCGACTTCGGCCTCTCAATCGGCAGACCCAGAGCACGATCCCAGACCATCTGGGCAAGCGGGCCAAGACCTCTGCTCACACCGAAAGTGGCTGTGTAGTAAAGGGTCTCCTTGAAGCCGTAGTGATGGAACAGCACACCAGACGCTGAATCCACGTTGGGGTAAGGGTTCTTGGTCTTGCCGTGCTCGGTGAGAACGCTAGGCGCAATCTCGCTGTTCTTCTTGACGAGCTGGAAGACAGGGTCGGACGCAATCTCGGGACGCGCTTTGGCGTAGTCCATCAGAGCTTCGAAGCGAGGGTCGGGCTTGCGCAGGACGGCGTGGCCGTAACCTGGGATCACGCGGCCGGACTTCAAGGTTGTCCAGAGGTAGTCTTTGACGTCTTGCTCGGAGAACTCTGTGCCGACGTGCTCTTGCATTTGCAGGATCCAGCGGAGGACCTCCTGTGCGGCAAGACCGTGGAGGGGGCCAGCGAGACCTTGGAGACCGGCAGAGTATGAAAGGAAGGGGTCGCTCAACGCGGAGCCAACCAAGTGTGTTGCGTGTGCGCTCACGTTGCCACCCTCGTGGTCACCGTGGAGGGCGAGGTAGAGGCGGAGAAGGTCCTGGAATCCCTCGTTCTCCTTGCCACCCTTGCCCAACATGGCGGCGAAGTTGTAGGACCAATCCTGGTTCGCGTCAATCTCAGCAGGCAGCGCTCCACCTCCACGGTAGGCGTTCTGGTAGATCTTGGCGGCGACAGTCGGGAGCTTAGCAAGCAGGCTCATGCAGTCGTCGAACGTAGGCTCCCAGTAGTCGGCCTTGTTGAGACCCTGCTCGTATTTCTTCGCAAAGGAAGAGTCGTAGTTCAGGGCGCTGACTGCGCATGCGAACTGTGTCATGGGGTGGAGGTCTTTGGGGAAACCGTCAAGCATCTTGTTGACGTGGTCAGGGAGTTGACCCTGCGCAGCCCACTCTTTGCTCAGTCCGCGAACCTGGTTCGTGGTCGGGACTTGGCCGGTAAGAAGCAGCCAGAACATGGATTCGGGCAGCATTTCGGTGCCAGACGTGCCTTTGGGGAGCTCTTTCTGGCAGTCCTTGATGGTGCGGCCGTGGAAACGGATGCCCTCGTCGGCGTCAAGAACCGAACCTTCCCATACCATGGCTTTGAGGCCGCGCATACCTCCAAGAGTGTTCTCGATCTTGACCTCGCCAATGGATTTTGACGAGTGGGCCTTGACCTTTTTGAGCAGCTCGCGCTTTTCGGGGATCACCGACTTGAGGGTCTCTTTGAGATTGGGCTCTGCTGTTGCATAGCTGCGAGAGGCGTGGTAGAGGGGAGTAGTGTTGGAGAGCTGTTTCGTTCGTTAGTGCATGGTCAATGTCTGTACCGTATCCAATGGCCATACCTTGGTAGCTCTTACAGCCCTCGTTGCAGTCCTGGCCGACAACGACATGATCGATTGATGTTGTATGGGGTTCCCTTGCTTGACAAGCTGGGGTAGTTGATGATCGAAGGATTGCTCGTCAATGCCGTGTAATTCACTAGACAGCTAGAAATTGAGCAATGCAAGTGAACAACTTTAAAGAGGTCAATTTTGTCAAGACAGTCGGCCGAGATGGGCCGGAGGGAATAATGAGCTCACCCAATGTTGCTGTGATGCACCTTCTCGGTTCAAGGCGACTGAGACCTCGGTCTTCGGCTTACGGCTTCCCTGTACCGGGCCAAGATGTTGCGATTGTTTGTGAATTATCACACGGCTGATGTCGGGTTTCACCACAACAAACCTTTGCACAACGATAATATGGGGAAACATATGGAGACGACATTGGGGTAAGGAGCTTCGACCTACGCCTGTGCGGACATGTGCGGATGAAGGCTCCAAATATATTACAAACCTTCGCCTGGCTACCTATACTCTTGCACTTTTTCACGAGTCTCTCTGGAATATTCAACCGCGGAATAACGAAACCAACTCAAGAAGGAACAGCGCGAGACCGCAATTTTTCATACGCCGACTCCTACCATGTTCCGATCGTCCGGAAGGGCATTGCGCCAGCAGCGTAGGCTCTTCTATAAGCCCAGAGCAATGCAATCAGCCATCCGTCCGTTATCCTACGGGGCAGCGCACATGTCTGGCTCTCTCACACCCGTAGAGCCACCCTTACCCTCGGCGCAAGCCACCGACTCCTTCCAGTTGCTGTCGACAGAAGAGAAGGCATCAGCCGAAGATGACATATTCAATGCTCAGGTCCAGCAGGTAAAAGACTGGTGGGCGAGTCCAAGATATGAGGGTATCAAGAGGCCATACAGTGCAGAGACGGTTGTCAGCAAGAGGGGCTCTCTACAACAGGTTTACCCGTCTAGCCTCATGGCTCGCAAACTGTTCAACTTACTGGAAGAGAGGGCGAAGGAAGGAAAGCCTGTACATACCAGTATGTATACGAGTGAAATCCAGAATACTCATGTAGAACGAATCGCTTACACTTCCTTCTCTCAGTGGGTGCAATCGACCCTGTGCAGATGACCCAGCAAGCGCCTCACCAGGAAATTCTCTACGTTTCTGGTTGGGCTTGCTCGGCCGTTTTGACGACTACGAACGAAGTCTCTCCCGACTTTGGCGATTACCCTTACAACACAGTGCCCAACCAGGTCCAGCGCATGTTCAAGGCGCAGCAACTCCATGACAGAAAGCACTACGACCAGAGGCGATCGCTGTCCGCGGACCAGAGGAAATCAACCCCATACGTCGACTACCTACGACCTATAGTCGCAGACGGTGACACTGGACACGGCGGTCTCAGCGCAGTGTTGAAACTCGCAAAGTTGTTCGCGGAGAACGGTGCCGCGGGTGTGCACTTTGAAGACCAACTGCACGGTGGCAAGAAGTGCGGCCACCTGGCCGGCAAAGTCATCGTTCCAGTCGGCGAGCACATCAACCGCCTCAATGCCGCTCGCTTCCAATGGGACATGATGGGATGTGAGAACCTCGTGATCGCCCGCACAGACTCTGAGAGCGGCAAACTACTCTCCTCAGCCATCGACGCCCGAGACCACGAGTACATCCTTGGTGTGACAGAAGAAGCCGAACCTCTCGCCGACACCCTCCAGATGATGGAGATGGAAGGCGCCTCCGGAGCGGAAGTCGACGCTTTCGAAGCCGCATGGGTCAAGAAGCACAAGCTCGTCACCTTCGATGAGGCCGCAGAAGCCCACATCAAAGCCGCCGGCAAAGACGCGGCCTCCTACCTGTCGCAAATGCAAAAGAACCGCAACACACCCCTCCACCGGCGCCGCAAGCTCGCCGCCGAAATCGCCGGCAGCCCCGTGACCTTCAGCTGGGACATCCCGCGAACGCGCGAAGGCTTCTACCACTACCGCGCCGGCCTGTCCGCCGCCACCAAGCGCGCGATCGAATACGCCCCCTTCGCCGACCTGCTCTGGCTCGAAACCGCCGACCCTTCCGTCAAGAAAGCCGCCGGGTTCGCAAAGGAGATCCGCGAAGTGTACCCGGGCAAGAAGCTGGTGTACAACCTGTCGCCATCCTTCAACTGGTCCGGCCACGGCTTCAACGAGCAAGACTTGAAGAACTTCATCTGGGACTTGGCGCCGCACGGTTTCGTGTTGCAGCTTATCAGCCTGGCGGGTCTGCACAGCACGGCGACGATTACTAACGAGCTCGCCAAGGCTTACAAGACTGATGGTATGAAGGCCTATGTTGATTTGGTGCAGAGGCGCGAGAAGGAACAGGGCTGTGATGTTCTGACGCACCAAAAGTGGAGTGGTGCTGGGTACATGGATGGAATCATTGGGGCTATCCAGGCTGGTAGCTCGGGGAGCAGGAGCATGGGCGAAGGAAACACTGAAGGTAGCTTCTAGACGAATGGGGTTGTGCTCGTCTTCATGACCCTAGCAAATGTAACATGAAAAGATAGAGGTTCCAAAATGTAATTGATGCGAACAGGATTACTTGTATCGCGCGATGAAGGACACATTCTACAAAGTGTTACCAGCAGTGCCAGGAATCCCCTCAATCTCACTAGCAGCCACGACATCCACTGCATTCTTCCCGACATGGCTGTAAGCACTAGCATCAACTCCCCTAAACTCCCCCGACGAACCCACTATGGAGTTGACCACACAAGGCCTTCCCAACGCAGCCTCACAAGCGGCATCGTCCGCAACCGGCGTGTACACAGCGGCTGTGTTATCCGCCGTGACCGGGGTCTTCACATCCCGGAACACAGACCCTTCGACAAGAGCATACGCATTCTCGCCTTCAAACGCGTGACCATCAATATCATCCCAGTAAGTGTTCGCCATGTGCACGACTGCGCCGCCGCCCAGTTTGGGAGCGCGGCCGCCTACGTGGTAGATGTAGTTGTTCTTGAAAGTGATGGTGTCGAACTCGCCGGTCATGAAGACGGCCCAGTAGTGGTAAGAGTTGCAGCTGGCGGACCAGGAGGTAGTGCCGTTGACAAAGTGATCCGAAATGGTGACGCCGGTGTTTTTGGTGTTGCCGGTTACGATGTGTTGGCGGCCGACGAGGGAGGTGGTTACGTGGCTGATCCAGACGTTTGAGCTCCCGTCGAGGGCGATGGCTGGTTGAGCAATGTCAGAATAATCAAGTTTTGGTATGCTTCTTGGGGCAAACAGGACAAGGATCACTGACCATCTCCTCCCCAAGTCAAGTGAGGGTTGAGCTCGCTGATCTCGATATTCTGGATGATAACGTTGTCCGCACCACCAGAAAGACGCAGACCTTTGCCGAGGATGACGCCGCTCTGGCCCACGCCGATGATAGTCTTGTCACTCTTGACCTCAATCGGCTTGATAGCAGCATTGTCGTAGCTGACAGTAGCACTCGGGTTACTGCCGCACCAACCGTTCATGTCAATTGCGAGTTGACAGCTGGGACCGGTGCCGAAGGGAGCGCAGCCAGTTTCTTCGGTGCGGCCTTCAGTTCCTCTGAAGTCGAACGTTTGCGATAGGACCACTGTGAGAGGGTCGGATGATTCCAGGTAGGCCTTCAGCTCGTCGGTGGTGGTCGGTGTTACGGTTTTCCCGTTGACGCCACCAGTGGCCTTGGAGCCATAACCCTCAGGTTTGCCGGAGACTTTTTGGGCGGAGGCGACTGTGGCGATGACGGCGACGAATGCTACGCCCAGCGCAGCGATGGAGGGCATTTTTGAAACGTGATAGGCGGTGATTCAAGAAGGAAATTAAGAAAGAGTGACTGAGTGAGTTGATGAATATACTCCAGTCTATTACCTAGGGTATCGTCTGCATTTGTACTCGATATCCCTTGTGGTCCACAGAAGCCTGTCAGGGCCAGCTCCAGAGTCCATAGTCCTGATGTGCATTGATTTCGCTTGAGAGCGAGAAGATCTAGGGCAGAGGGTGCCCTGAGAAAGCTGAAGGTCGGCAAGATTTAGTAAGTCTGCCTATAAATGTATGTATCTTGTGATCTTCCACCGAAGGGTCCACTACTAGAGACGGAGTGTGTCGACATCTTTACGCCAGCAACTGATACTGAGTTGTGAGGATGGCGAAGCGCTTAGGGTAAGATAGGAACCGAGTCGCGTAGTGCTATGGCAAAGCCTTGTAGGACCAAAGCGAAGTGCTGATGCATGCCTACATCGACAAACTCGTCTCTGTAGGCGCTTGGCTCCACTGGGGGCATGTTTCGAAACGATCGGAGGTTGGATATAGAACTGAAACACTGCCAAATAGGGCAGGTTAATACATCAAGGTAGGGTAGGACGCCTACATCCGGGCGACGCAAGGACTAGTCCCCCTCGCAAATGCTTCGCGGATGGGATACGGACTCGCTGTTTCCAGAGAATCTGTCAGGAGAGCCACGATGTTGATTCCGAGCAGCTGGAGAATGAAGTAGCCGAAAGGTCTCAAAATCATCCAAAGGCGACGTGATATGATGTATTCCCGTGACAAGAAATACGCGTAAGCATAAGCTTGCTTCCTGTTTGAACTGAACATTCTTTGCCCATACGCACCAAAGTCGTTTGCCAGATACAGTGTATCATCACTGACTGCGCGATGAAGGGAAGCAAACAGGCGAAGGGAAAGTTGTGATACTCTTCGGGGTAACTAGCAAGCTTCCCTAAGGAAAAGGTCCGTTCAATTCATCATATCATAATCTTGAGTGTTTGAGTGTCCCAAAGCATTTGCCAAGAAAGAGAGGTCTCGGTGTCGAGCCCGCCTGTAAACGCCAGTGCCTTCCATTCCGTGCGCCGTAACACCCCTAAATGCAAAACAGAAAAGAAACGAAAAAGAAACGCGGCAGTCAATCATTTGGTCGTGTCGTTCTGACTTGACACAAACCCTCGAGGCATGTACTCCTCGGCTTCTTGCGCCGGTGTCAAAGGCATCTTCGCACCAGAAGACGCCCAGTGACCGCCAGCATTACTAGCAGACAGCGAGCTCTCCGTGGCGTCAAAGAAATTCTCGCCATTGCTCATCGAATTGCGAGCGCTGTGCCTAGAATTCCAAGTGCCTGCGCGAGGGCGCATGCTGGGCGCCGGCACTTTGCCAATAACATCGCGCGAGCTGACATCGCCTCCGACACACATGGATTCGTTAGAGGCTTGAGAGCGGAGTTGGGTGGCGCCGCGAGACGGTGTGCGACTCGGCGCCGCGGATCTGGGCGGGGAGATGGTGCTGTCTTCGGGCATGGTCCGAGACATGTCGACAGGCGTGAACGTGTCGTCCGCTTCCGGGTTGTGCGAGTAGGTGGAGAAGTCACGCTGACTCCATGAAGGGCGGTGTGCTCGTGCACCATAAGGAAGGTTGCTCTGGCTCATGCTCGCGTTGCTGGTTGCACGGCTGCGTCGAGCGGGCGATGCTGTGCCAGCCCGGCCTTCGCCCATGAGCGGAAGAGACGATTCCGTGTTGTCTTTGATGCTTGCAGTCGAATGAGCCGGATTGTGAGCCTGGGACTCCTCCAAGTTGACAGGGTCGGGGTCGTCATCTTCGATCTTCCCAAGTCTGCGCATGGCTCTGACTTCAAAGTAAGGATCCTTCTCTTCGGGCTCGGGCTCTGGAACAGGTTTGGCTTTGGGTTCCCTTGGCAAATCGTTGACTGTACGGTCAAGATGGTTGAAATATTTTTCGCGCATACCATGCCACTTACGTGGGCGGAACTCTTCCTGATTGCGAGAAACTGACATGTAGCTCGAGATGACGCTGACCACGATAGCGATCAGCGTGATGATTACCAGTATACCTTGGATGACGATGATGACGACTCCAATGACTGTCGTAGTGATGCGCTCGAGGTTGAAGCGGATGTCGAATGCTGCACTGAGGGCAACGCTTGCGACTTTGCTGAAACCAAGGCAGTACACCACAAGGATGTTGAGGCGCATGCCCTCGAAGGGGCGAGCCCAGATGACGAATGCGAAGGCCAGAATCTCGACTACGAGCAAGCCGAAAACCTGTGTGAGCGGTTGCCCTGAAGCACCGCCGTAGAAGCAGGCTCGGATGAACTCGTACAATAGCCAGAACACGAAAAACCACCAGCGTGTCCGCCTGAAGCGAGCGGCGAGCCACCCAAATTTCATGGTGTAGTCTTCGTCGTCATGAACATTACTCCTGGCTTCGCTTCCAGTGGTGATGCTGTAATGTGAGTTTACTCTCTTCCAGAAAGGTGTGCTTTGAGTCTTATCGTCCGAAGCCACCGTCTGGTCTTGCTGTAGCTCTTGCTGTTGCTCCGGCTGATGTGCAGCTCCACTGTTCACCTTGGAAATAGTGAACCAGGGAATCTTACCGAAGAGTTTGCTGCGTTTGAGCTCAATTCGCTCGGTGCTGCCATTGTCTCGTCGTATCTTATACCAGCAAGCGTACGCCGCGATACCAGGAAGACCAACAAGGAATATCAGGAAGACAATGGCTGCAACGGCTTTGACACCACCGGAGGATCCATAGGTGAATTGGAAGATGGCGAGGAACATTATCATGAACCAGGCAATGAAGCACGTTCTCAAAGCAACATTCGCACTGTAGCCAAGCCAGTGTTGGCGGAAGAAGGCCAGGCGGTCCTGCTTGAGCACCTTGAAACGGACGAGACCCTCAAGAATCCACTTGAAAGCCATTGTCGCAGCAACAACGAGGACAATCAGAATGATGAACCAGAGGAAGCCGGTCATGAATGCATTGCTCGCACGGATTTGCTCTTGAGCGAGCGTGCCAGCGAATCCAGAAAAGTTGCCAGGTAATGGTAAGCCAGCCGCAACCGGGTGGCCGTACCACATGAAACCATCAGCGGAGTCAGCCAAATCCTCTTGACGGCGCAGGAGCGCATTGACTGCCGCTGTTCGCACGACGTCTCGCTTGAGTACCAGGGAATAATCTCGCTGGTAGATCTCCGAGGCGATGTCTCGCATGAGTGGGTGGTTGGAAGCCAAGCTGGAAGCACGCTTCACTCCAAATCCTAAAGCTCGTTTGTAGATTTGGCTAATGTCATAGCCGCCACCTAGGTCCTCATTGGCAGTGCCAGTGGCTGCTGCGCCGACGGAAGAGGTATTGCCAAGGTTGTTGCCGATCAGGTGGTCGATGCTCCGTTGCATAGTGTCGGTGCGAATCATCCCACCAGCCCATGCGAAGTTACTCCACCATGCAACGAGTACAGAAGGCCAGTTCATAGATAGCGCTCCAGTAAAAAATATGTGCTGGAAGACAGCAAACACTACACCTACTGAAAGGGAGTGGGCATAGTGAAGTCGCATGGTCGGAACAGCCTCGCCGTAGATTGCTGTCGCGAAAGAAGCCAGCATCGCGATGAATGTGAAGATGCCCAGGATTGAGCCTACAGCTTTTGGCTGAGAGAATGTTGCACCGTTGGTCACAACTGCACTATAGCAGCCAATCTCGCTTTCGGTGCTGTTGGAGAATATACGAAGGATAGCTTCGCCCTCGAAATCCGGGATCGAAAGAGCAATGGCAGGAATGTTGGCGACATCCTCTTGACTGATCGGAATGATACCGCTGGCTGTGATTGGAACGCTGCTGTTTGCTGGACACAAACTGTGAAGATCAGTATGGCTGCTCGACGCCCTGAGATATAGAAAGAAGGGCTGTCTTACCTCGCAATATTGGCGTTGCAAGGGTTGAAGGTGAGGTCAAACCTGCTCTCTCCATATGCGTAGACTCCAATGTACATCATCAAAGCCTCGTTGCGCAAGTTCGAATTTCCAGCAAGGTGGAATTGCACAGTCATGTTGTCCTTGTAGTATGCGGCATCGAAGCGGGTGACATTGATCACACTACCGCCCATACAATCTCCAAAGTTCCCAGTGTACAGGGCAGGTCTCCTGTTGTCCGCAAGGTACAGAGTTTCTCCATCATCGCCCTGGTAGGTGATCAACCGTGTGTCCTCCGCAAGCGCTAGACGCAGATATGCAAGGCAGGCAAAAAGAGCCAGCATTGCTGGCTGCAGCCGCGTGATCATAGCGATGTGTATGTGTGGTCGGTCTTTTACAAACGAGGTAGGACGGGTGGGAGTCCGAAGGTTGGGTCCACGGCGAGTGTCGGAAGCTCGCTATCAGTTGTGTCTGATAGGAACGCCCGGAAGTGGTGTTGACTGTTCAATAGTCTCGTGTGGGCAGTGAATGGAGTGTGGTATAGGTGTTTGCAGGAAAATTGAAGGTTGAGTCGGTTCGTCAAGGCCGTCTGTCAAAGACAGTAGGTAGTGTAAGGTAAGGTAGAACGGCTTTCGTTCCTTGCAGCAGGCCAGTTTAGGAAGGCATGTCACATCTCTGTCCGCGGGTGAGATCACGTTGTTGAAAAGTATTGGCAGAGGGCAAAAGGCTTCCGAGACATGAGAGTGATCGGAAGTCAGAATGGTTCGGTGAGCAAGTGCTAAAGGGTAAGTAGTTATTCAAGAGTCGACAAACCACAACGGCGCGGCATGTGGAATGAATGGCTCTGGCTTCATGTCCCTCGGGCGCTAACTCGCGCCCAGCGGCTGCGGAACCTAACTAAAGGTATATTTACTGAGTACCAGGCCGCATTCGCGCGGCCATTCATGCGAGCGAGATAGTGTACCCTGTCAAGTACGGTATGCGCGTCCATGAACACATCAGCGGTGCAGTGGCCGTCTACGCAAAGCATTTCCCTGGAATTGTCGATGGATCAGATCAGTTGAAGCACAGGCAAGCGTATCGTTTCCTCCACTCGAATCCCCAACATTCCACAAAACACATGAATCGCACAACAATCTCGACCGTCGCCCAAAAATAAGAAACCGGTATTCTCGCTCAGTAAGCCCTGCTTCTACCGGCCATTAATTACATTCGCTTCCACAGACTACTACGCATGCGCTGTCTGCAAATCAGCGCCTAACCAGCCATCTCTGAGCTGTCCCCAGCCACATATGCCCAAAGTGGGGCCAAGGAAACAAAGGAACTGCCGCATCATGGCGCCACCGTTCTCACCTCACTTTGCAGGGCAATACACATAGTGCTTCCGGATTACACGGCGTCATCAACTGCGCTTCCCCCTTATCGTGACACCTCGACTGCACTTCTCGATGCAATGCACGGCTGAGCACATGCTCGGAAAGGTGTCAAATCGCTTCTGCTCGCTTCTGCTCTGCAGGTACGGCCCCCTCTCATTGTTACCAAGGCCGCGGGCGACTTTCATTTATCTACGATCGTCCCGTGAAGCTTGATTTTCCTGCTTTCCGCATGCATGGAGCTCGAGCTTCCTGATAGACTTCCATCTCTGGCCCATTTGTCTTGGACCGGCTTCCCCGGATCCGAGCGTCGGAGGATCATTCTTTGCCTGGGGAAGCCTTTGGATCGGATCAATCGCATTGTGGCTCAAGCGAGTGTCCCGACTTCCGGTCCTGGGCACTGGGCAATACTGTCCTCCTCAGTGGATGATGGACAATCCCATTCCGACATGGCTCCAATCATGGAGATGAGCTGGCCGCCGTATACGTACAGTATACGCGACAGTCACATCCATCACTGGGCTAAGCAAACGTACCATGCAAATCATCCTGGACGTTACTTTTCTCAGCCTCGTGCTCGTGATCGGGCCGGGAAACGTTGCAAGCTAGAGTCCAAAGGTTGCGAGCATGCGGGAAAGACTACACGAAGCTTCCGTGTTACTGGGGATTGACAAAATCACCTTCTCGGCGAACTGACGAGTTTGGTGACAGAACAGGAATGATACGTGTCATACAAGTTGCCTATCATGGTGCCCTTCGTGCCCAGGTGGGCAACGAAGGATTCTCGACGCTACCTACTCTCCCCCCCGCTGGGAATTGTCGGAAAATCGGAAAATTAAATCTTCACTCCAAGAAGTGACGACAGCAATTCCAGATCACATCCCCAACACAACAGCAAAAGAATATTCCTCTCGACGTTGGCAGGACTCGAACCTACGCCCCCGAAGGGAATTGATTTCTAGTCAATCGCATTAACCACTTTGCTACAACGCCTTTGATGCCATTATCCAGTTCAAATTGTATATAAACTAGCAAATACAATTGCTCAGTGACCGACAACATCACGACGGAAGGCTCCGAGCAACGTCGAACCTGTATCTCAGGCGATTCAATACCATGGAGCATCATTATGGGACCTTCGGAGCGGTTTGGAAAAAGCAGTGTGAGGCATCAGACGGTGGTTGAATCTGGGAA
>Ga0265798_10000843_pt1 | contig 49277 bp, 41 predicted proteins | sample P3T30metagenome_FD_192430 | JGI IMG/M metagenome (GOLD analysis project Ga0265798, IMG submission 192430) | Plant litter microbial communities from East Loma Ridge, Irvine, California - P3 T30 | ecosystem: Environmental > Terrestrial > Plant litter > Unclassified | place: USA: California...
CTTCTAGTCGCTCAAAAAAAAATCGTCTCTGCCCTCAACCGCCCAGGAGAAGGGTTCCGTGAATTGCTCATCACCTTGAGCGATCGATGTGTTCGAGTCGATCTGGTCATGATAGTTTCGGCCATCCACTCTCGAAACGTATCCTACTATCATGCGTTTGCCGTCCAGCCAGGCCAATTTTTCGAGGATATTGTAGTATTCGTCGTGGGTCGTACCAATGACCAGGCCGCAAAGATGACCTTTCCTTCCGAATCCTGGCGTCTTGTGCAGTCGATCGACCACTCTTTTGGCATTGGGTAAACTTCGGTAGTCGGTGGGGAAGTTCTCAGCTGCCCATCTCCCGATAACAGAATAAGAATATGCTGATAGCGACATTGTTGTCGACTGAAATCGTTGCAATCAACGAGCAATATACTATGAACAAAGCCTTATATAGTTGGAGGTGGAAACTGTTGGGAACATGGTCTGCAATTGTTGCGATCGTCCTTCACAGTAGATCCACATTCACTTCGGATCCATCCAGAATTTCATGTGCACAATCGCGCGCTTGTATTTGATTCGTTGACTCAAGATGGGCAATGCTTCTGTCGGCTCTTATTGAGCTATAACCCAAAGCGAAGAAGGGTATTTCACCAAATTTCTAACTGTACGCCGCGCAAGCATATTGCCTCCCGTCTAGCTCCGTCAGTGTAGTCCACATCTGCATAAAATTCTTCTCGGGCGCTCAGTCTTCTTTGCTCTCCTCATATCCTCCAAAAATCCCTGCCTATACCCTCACAACTCATACCTCAAGGCCTTGATGCTCACTTGCTGCCCATGTACAAAAGAGCTGCGCGATCGGCGAGTATCTTGTCTATCACCGCTGGATCTCGGACGTTCAACTCCAGAGCGTGAATTTTCGCCATGAACATATCTTTCCAGCCACTGATTTCGTGCTCCGAAATCTTCGCTCGCACTTCAGACGCAGTGAACTGTCGTTTCATGCCGATGACGAGTTCGCGGAGCTTGCCAAAGTCGTCATTGGAGGGAGTAGTTTGCATAGCAGAAGCGCTGCCTTTATCCAGATTGGTCTTCAGCTCCATGATCTCCATCGCTTGAAGCGATATAACCTTGGTGTAACTCTCTTTGAGATCCTCTAGCTCGCGCTCTGTATCTTTTACTTGCTGCCTCAGGTCTGACAGCTCCTGCTGAGTGTTGCTTGCGGACTTGATCGAGGTATGGTTTCGGATGCTCTCTTTGTTTGTGGAACGTTCTGGATTCGCCAGCCACTCGTCGTCACCGCCGCCGTTGATAGCTAAGTATTTAGGAGACTGCGTAGCGTTAGCTGTGTCAAGATGAGTCTCAGACGATAGACGTACTTCAACGTATTTATCGCGCGGCCCTTGAGGCATTTTATTTGGCAGGCTCGGAAACGACGAGGTCCAGGGCGTGCCACTCTCATGCAGCTCTGCCTGTGGTTAGCCCTGCACAATACTTTGGCATTCCTATCACCTATGTGTGGCGTGCATACTGGTCATAATTGGCGTTATTCGAACGTTCATTGTTGGCGCAGCATTCTCTTTCTGCTCGGTGTTCACCTGGGCGCTGGGTCGTTGCTGGTTGAGACGTTCATCAGTGCCTTCCAAGTTCTCGCTGGACTGAGCTGGGGTCTTCTTGGTCTTAGCTGTGAAAAGTCAGTCATTTGCACTTCCAGGCTCATGGACTGTTTACTTTACCTTGATGACCTTGCATCTCACCAATCCGGCGACAAGCTGATCTGAAGGAGGCATCGAACTTGGTGTCCTGTCCATCAACGGCGGCAGTGTTTCCTTTCGCCCAGAGATAATATCTGATGATGGGTTCGAGATCGTAATACCGTGCGTTTCCAGTTACCAAATTGAATGGGCGGAAGTAGCCGGATGCGAACTGCGCAGCCTCGTCCAAGTAGTAGGAAACGTGGTCGCACAGCATGCCCTTGTCTTTCACCAGATACACCTGTACGTCGTCTCCCACCACAGTCGCCAGCATGCGGATAGATTGCTTGCCATCTTGCCAATCGCGTGCCGTAGTGCGCTCAAATGCTTGCCCAATAAATACTCCATGGACTTTCAGGCAGCAACAGTCGCATTTAACGTTAGCATCGCGGGTTGTGGATGAGTGTGGGAGATTCGAGAACTCTGTCGGAAAGTGACGCTGTGCGTGCTCGTTGAATTGAGCGAACGACTCTAGTGGCGCCCGCATGGTCATGATCGTGGGCGTAGGCGTAGGCGACGTGAGTAAAAGCACTGCGGAGGGATAGTAAAGGTGATTTGTTTTAAAGGCGGCAAAGTCTGATGGCCGAGTAAGGCGGTATGCTGTCGGGCGCAATTGCGCACTTCGTGCGCAATTCGTCGTCCCGCCGCTAAACGGCACTTCTTCTCTTCTCATTCACCTTCACCGTGATCCATCTCGATTGGTCCAATCCATCTTGTTCCAATTCCACTTAGATCTCGAATTTCAGCTTCAGCGTATTTCTTGTGCTATGAAATCGCGGTTGTTCATCCAATTCAGCAAGTCGACGTCCTCAGTAATCGTCTTTTATTTTTCTTCTCACTCATGTGCCTCTCTCTGGAGCTCCTTCAGACGCTCTTCCAGTGTCTTGGTATCCTGATCAGTTCGAAGTTGCTTCTCGTCTCTCTCAGCCCATTCACCGTCCCGGTCTGACCTAAGAAGCCTCCCCAACGGCCCTCGTACTTGTAGTTTCGTAAGAGATCAGACATAGTTCAATGGGTCCTCAAAGTCGCTGCGGATTCGATTGAAAGAGAAAGAATAATTTTTGGAACTCGTCAATCGGTTCCGGGCTGTTCTGAGGTCTCTTGAGACACTTACTGTCATAACCAAGCGATGCATATACGGAAATGTCGGGTGTTTCTGACAGCACGGCCTATTTTTCCTACGTACCCTGCTGCACCGCTTCACAAGCGCGACAAAAGACTAGCTACAAGCTCTCAGCGCTGTGCCAATTGCTCCACTTACTCATAACATCTTACACGCCTCTGGTGGGAAAGTCGTGCCTGAGAAGGGCGTCCAGATTGCTTTATTCGCATATAGTTCGTGGACACAGTTTTATCAGACGACTGAGAGGTTCCGCACACGGGATGACAACTGCTGAAGATCTCTCGTAGACTGTAGAGCTTCGCGATATATGCTTCTTTCTCGTACTAAAGTGATACGCAAAACCCGTGACTTTACTAGTAGACGTAAAGCGGTTCTCTGGACCCATCTAAATGTAGGAGGTGACCAAGTAGCGGGCCATAGTTAAGCTGGAAAAGCTTCGTCGCTTAGCTTGCTGCGACGAGTGTAGGGTTGTTAGCATCGTGTACTATGTGGGATTGGAGATATTGCACAGATACAACGAAGCTAATCGGTGTCTGAAAAGTTTCAGTTATTGACAGGTGCAATCGAGTTGTCGTGCATTCCCGTGCACTATTCCTGCTAAGCCATTGCATCTGCGTCGAGTGTTTCCAACAGCACACTTATACTTTCAAATTGAAAAAGCCGCTTATCAAGTCCGGCTCCTCGTCCAATATAGACAGAATTCCGGCCTGATTCGGCGTCCCCGGCTCCTATTCGGAATGCTCAATCACCGTCTTCTGCTCTCGAACCGAATCGACTCTGGCCTTCTCTTCGGTCAAGCCTAAAATTGCGGAGAGCTGAGACGGCGCGGATGTGGTCTTCGGTTGACTAGGGACTGGTTCTCCAATACCGGCGCCTGTGTTTGTTCTGGTCAGTGTCATATAGCATTACGTTTGTATCTGCAGGCAACTCACCTTGTTGAGGATCTTCGTCGCCAGAAGGAGCGGGTTCCTCGGCGAGCATTACTTCCCGTTCCCGAGCGGCGAGGTGCTGTCCTCCTCGGACCGCCTTGCAGGCATCCTGCAACAACGCAGAGAAACGGCGAAAGCTCCATGTGCGATCAAGATAGGCTGTGGGTTGAGTATAGCCCCTTACAAGAAAGAAGTAACTCGAAAGCGCATCGAGCTGCATGAACTCGGCCTCGTCGCGCGGTGCGCTAGTTGGACAAATGAAAGAGAACGGCTCAACATAGCGCAGCCTGTTCTTCTAGAACTCCACGTGCAAGCTGCAACGGATGTATGTTGCCGGAAATTTCTTTGACAAGTCCTGCTTGTAGGTTGCGTAGAACATATTGCCGGCATAGGTCAGATACACAGGCTGTTCGGTCCCGTCCTCGCTATCGAAATATCCTAGTAGTGGAACCTGGAAGGCATGAGATCGGCGCGGGTTCGGATCGTCGGGGTCTTCTCTGAGATAGAATGTCTTTGAGAACGAGGGTATTGATACCGCTGCGAACTCGTGGGGAAAATGCTTCATCGCGTGTTCCGTGATTGAAATCAGTTTATGCATGATGTGAGTGCAGCGATTGGATACGATTGGACGGGTAGGAATAACGATATAGCAACAATTCGTAGCGAGCAAGAAATGCGTCGTGGACAATGAGAAACGATGACGGGTTCGGGCACGGAGTGGTGGCTTCAACTCCGTGCAGTGTGTCTGGAGCATCGGCGATCACTCGGGGCAGCACTCCTTCCCTATGATGTGTAGGGATACTGATCGAGCTTGCCGAAGAGAAGCGCTATACAATCCTACCTGCTGGTAGAAGGAGCGAACAGGAACAGCTACCTCGATCCATCAATCAGGTCAGATGCAGACCAGAATGGTTTTCATCACCCAATCACATCACGAGACTTTACCTCTTCACCTCTACGAGCGGAAATGGAACGAATCGTGAGTGAAGAGAGCCGGGATATAACCAATCATCAACCGTGAATCCAGAGAAGTCAGGATTATCTTGGCGCAGTGTGCGTCGACGTATGTCTCTGTACCAAAGGCTATCAGCGGCTATGACGACCTGCCTTAAGGCTTCAGAACAAGTTTTCCCGTGGTCTTCCTGCTTTCGATGTCCTTCGTTGCCTGTACAATGTCACTAAGCTCGTACACTTTGTGAATTTTCACATTGAGCCCATCTTTCTCGATGAATTTCCATAGCTCTTTAGCGGCCTCCTGGAGCTCCTCACGCGTGGCGATGTAATTGAAGAGCGTTGGGCGGATGAGCTTGACGTTCTTCGGTGAGAGGCGGCTTGTCCACATTAGCGCCGTGCTTTAATGTCAGATAATGTGAATTGGATGACTTACGCTAGAGCAAAGCCTGTGACCGGGCCAGAAGCGTTACCGAAGCTGACCATGCTTCCTTTCCTGCGCACAACTGCGAGACTGGAGTCGAAGGTGGACTTTCCAACCGAGTCGAAGACAGCGTGCACGCCCTCGCCGCCGGTGATCTCCAGCACTTTCTTGACAAACACGTCTCGGTCCTCTTCATGATACTCTAGCAAGACTTCAGCACCATTCTCCTTGGCTAATGCTCGCTTCTCCTCCGTGCTAGCTGTAGCAATTACCCTTGCGCCTATCGCTCGTAGCAGCTGGCAAAGCCATAATCCAACACCGCCAGCAGCAGCCGTGACAAGGACCCACTCTCCTTTCTGGACAGCGTGAGCATCGCGGATCAAGGTGACGGCAGTCAGGGCCTGGAGGAGAGAAGCCGCAGCAGTTTTGGAGTCGATAGAGTCAGGGATAGGGATAACGTAGTTGGTGCCTACAGGCACATACTCGGCGTACGCAAGTTGGCCCATGTAGGCGACGCGGGTGCCGACAGGGATATCAGATGGGGCGTTGGGTCCGACGGCGGCGACGGTGCCAGCACCCTCGCGGCCAAGGATGTATGGATAGCTAGGCGGTGGGTAGACACCGGAACGGAAGTAGCTGACCGCTCTTGTCAGCTCAAAATGACTGTCTGTTGATCAAGCAACGCACGTGTCGATGTAGTTGATGCCAATGAACTCATTCTTGATCAACACTTCTCCATCTTTTGGCTCTGGAACCGGCATATCTTTGTACTGTAACACATCCGTACCGCCAGTCTTCTCGATGAATACCGCCTTCATCGTCTTCGGAAGGGACGACATCTTTCTTGTTCCTAGTGCTCTCGGCACGAGCTGGCGATTCAACGAGGCTAGTCGCGTAGATGCAATTGACGATGTAGACAGTAGGCGAATCGGTCGGGCAGCGTGTGACACCAAAGTCATGGAATTTGAGGCCTCAGGCAAGCTCTGTGCAGAGAAGATGCTTGACTGGCGGTGTTGATGATAAACAAGCGCGGATGAGGTGGCATTAGTACCGAGACATCTCCTGAGGGGAAATCGGCCCCACATCGCGCACGTCATACTCGTTCACGTTCGCACCACTCGTGAGCTTAGACAGTATTGCGAACAGTTACAAAACGTAGTCCTGGATGTAATTCAGAGCGCTCTGGCCTTCATCCATGGTCCTAAAGAGTCTCTTGGCAATGGTGCTAAGCAGTACAGACACGCCCTATGTCAAAAATCCGCCCTATTCACGATCGATTACCAATACTGTAGACGTGGCCTCGTCGACATCGACGAAGATCCTCAAGACACCGCGGAGTATAATGCCCGTTTGGGAAAGAGATTAAAGACTGATAAGCTGTTGCGTCAAAGCACTGGAGCCCCGAGTCTTCCGAGGATCACGTTTTGAGCACTTGTATGTCCTGCTTTTTTTCAAGATCTGTGTCTGTCGCTCATAGTTGAGACTGTTTTGGTCTGGATGCTCTCGATCAGCGGATGGTGTTGTCATGCTTGCTCTTCCTCCGACTTGACCCCCTCGCGGCTGCTCTTTTCATCATGCACACGCAACAGCCAGGAATTGAACTTCAAGTCACTGCTTTCTCTACCATCTCTTTCACCCACTGATCAGCAGACTGTGCGACATATGACTATTTGGTATGCTATCACAATCTATGGTCCCATACGTGTTCAACAATCCTCCATCATGCCAGGAAAGTAGCGCACATTTGCTTCAGGGGCCAAAAGAATAATAAGAGGAAAAAATCCCCCAAAATCCAGCGACCACACCAGTTCTTTCCTTTTTTTTTGGTTCGCTGATGGAGATGAGAAAGGGTGACGCGCAGACCGCGAGTTCGAGACTCAGATAGACCGGGTCGTTTCGTTTTCTTTTGCTCCGTGCAGGCAGGAGCCTAAATGGGAGTTGTGGTCCTTCCTTGTTACTGGTATTGTAGATATGCAAGCATGCATCGAGCGAACAAGGCTAACCACCTTGTTTCCTTTTTTTCTTTTTGCGGTAGCTGAGGCTAAATTCTGGGCTGTGCTTGAACTGGATTATGATATTTGGAAGGTAAGAGCAAGAGCACAGAGGGTGAGTTCTGTTTGGGGAAGTCATATAGGTGAGCAAGGCCATACGATAATCCGGGTGCTGTTGTGTCACCAAGCGTTCAATATGTCCTGAAAGTTGGCACAATACAAACGAGCGCTTCAGTATGTGTAGTATGACTTTTCCATTGCAGCGTGAACATTGGAATCTAAAAAGAATATCCTAGACAAACGCCAAAGCTCCTACGCCATGCTGCCATGCTGCTTCCAGACTCCATGCTGAGGCTCAAGTGATAAGCGTGATAAGCATGATTCATCAGAACTGCACCCTTGATGCAATCTCTCCCACCCTGGCTCTCGACCTCGACCACTTAGGCCCGTTCCATCATGAGAGTAACGGAGCACGAGAGCAACGGACGTCTAAATTTCATCGCTTTCATTGAGCCAGTCGTTAACACCTGGTCATTGCGACATTAGCCACCTTGTACAGATTCTAGCTCGTTTGGAAGGATTACTTACGAGAGCCAAGAGCGACATCGTCGCCCTCGACAGTGTCCATGATGTCGTCCTCGACCTCCTCGTTCTTGACGACCTCCATCTTTGAAGCCGCAGCCTTGCCGTTGGCCTTCGGCTTGGTAGCGGCCTTGGGCTTAGTCACCTTCGCCTTCTTCGAAGGAATCTTCTCGATGTCGTTGTCAGAACCCTCAGCAGCTTCCTCCTCCTGCTCAGGTTTGACGTACATCTCCTCGTCATCATCCTCGGCAGCCTCTTCCTCCGCGACAGCCTTCTTCTTGGGCGAAGCACGCTTGCGCTTTGGGGTCGGCGTAGCTTCACCATCGGTGGCACCGGCCTTCTTGCGAGGAGTTGACTTAGAAGGGGTCTTGGGTGCAGGTGAGGCGGACTTGCTACCAGGCATGACGTCGGTGCCAGCATCGAAAGCCTGCTTCATGCGGGAGTAGCGCTTGGAGGCTGCGCCAGGCGTGGTGCCGCACTTAGCTGCGATCTCAGCCCAGTCGAAGGCCTGCTGAATAGTCAGAACATGCAAGTGGAAGTGACAGTGAGTACTTGCCTTGTCGCGATTGGAGTGCTTGAGACACAACCAGAGAAACTTGTAGACCGAGCCACCGGGAGGGTTGCTATCCTCCATGGCCTTCTTGAGGCGGGACCACCGCTTGGAGACGGCGCCCTTATTGAGCTCCATCGCGGTGCCGACGGCGGTCCAGTCGATCTGTGCATTGTGTCAGTCGGCTCTGCGGGCGCCACTGGCAGATACTCACCGTAGGTGGGCCACCGTGCGTGAGCACGAGGTACAGGTACTGCACACGAGGTCAGTGGACAGCAAACTATACGATGCAGACAGACAAGACTCACGTTGGCGTTTGCTTCCTCAGTAGGCATTGTGGTATGCGTTCGCGGTAGTGTGATGGGTGTTAGGCTTGTGGTGTCGCGAGTGCTTTGAGGTCGTTGCTCTGGCAATGGAGGTCAAGAGTGCAAAGACAAGATAGTCAGAAGGACACCAGCACAATAAGAAGTGAGAGCCCTAAGAAATAATAGCCCAGACAGGACCAGACACGCTAACATGACTAGCGCTATTTTACGCACATTGAGAGTCCTTCACTATGAGTACTGTCTGTACTAGTCGAGGTGAGATTGAGTCTCTGCAAGAAGAGGGATAGGGCGGGGTAGGCCATAGACGGCATCGGGAGTGAGATCTTGTAGTGAGATTTGAGTTTACAGATATCAGAGAGCAAGAACTAACGAGAAATGAGAAGTAAGAAATGAGAGCAGTGAGAGACATTGGAGACATCACCTAACTAAGCAGAGTCGAATGGAGATGAGTGGGCTTCATCGCCAGTTCCTTGGCCAGAATACACTTTGAATGATCTCTTATCGGGAAAGCCAGTACTTGATACCGTCGTCGTCGTCGTAGTCAATCGCATGCTGCCCATCTTCACGATCTCTGACTGCGCGCGCGTCCTCTGTTTTCCTATCTCGTCGCGTTTGTCGCAGGCAATTTCGAACCACGTTCTCCTCCTCTCCCTCTTCACAACATCCCGATACTGTCCTACAGAGGCTGTTCACCCAATCAACATCCACATCGAGGTCCTAGCTCAGTCCCAGCCCAACAGGCGCTTCACTCGACGGCTCGCTCTCCCTCACGCCGTTACCTACTAGTTCCGAAAAGTCTAGCCCAACGTCCTTCAGACTCCGCGCATGCTCATGCGCCAAATCCATGCACTCTGTCCACAGCTTACCTCCTTCGTCCACACTGCTCAATTGTCGCTTAAGAAGTATGTTAAATTGATCGACGTGCTCCTTCGCCCACTTGACGCAGGCGGACATGAGCTGCTGGGGGAAGCACTTCTGAAACATGTCGACTGTGTTCTTGATGATGGTGAAGTAGATGTACGAGATCTGGAAGATGTAATCGGGGAGATTGCCCTCGAAGACGCATTGCATATAGACATGTCAGCGGTGAGTGACATGAACTGTGCAGAGGCAACGAACCGAAACCGAGCCTTGATGAGATTGCCGCGAGCTCCAAGATAAGCTTCCCGTGCCCTGTCTTCGAAGCCTAGCCGGATGATCCATCCCACTTGTTCCTTGACAGATGAGCTCCAGTTGTTGTTCTCCACGAGTTGTTTGACCAGTGTATTCGCTAGTTTTGTAGCGCGCTCATTGACCTTGTACGTCACGACAGTCTTGGCCATTTCATTGCTTCGGATGTTCTTTGCGAGCTCTTTCAGCTTTTCAACCTTGACCACGGCGTCGCTAAAGTGTTGAAGCGCGATCTCGATGTCGAGGTCGTCTAGTTGTGTCTCCACCCACCGAATGTTCCGCTGCTGTCCGTCAATATCGACAAAAGTGCTGAGCTGATTGCTGTTGACGGCTTCAAAGAGACTGTCAAGAAGGTCGGCCCGCTGCGCGAGATTGGGATCGCGCGCAATGAGGTGGTTGTAAGAATCCTCGACACGATCTTTCTCCGCTACCTCGGCTTCTTGGTTCTTCCGCAGATCGTCTTTCGTCTTTCGGAACGTGGAAACAAAGGCTGACTTGTCCAGTGTGTCCTGACCCTTAGTCTCGTATGTGAAAGACTCCGACCCAGCCCGGATGATGACCTTCTCGTCTGGCGTGCGCGTGACCTGGACGTCCTGTAGTGGAAAGCATAGGATTGCCCTGTACTCCAAAGCCGATCGATTGCCCTCTCGCTGTGCCGCAACGTCGTTTCGTGCTTTCTTCTCAGAGGCTACTAGCAAATGATCGTTGAGTAGTAGTATTTGCACTCTGCGCTTGGCCTTGAGGGTCGCCGAGTCGAGCTCGAACCATCTCTTTGACCTCCATACGATGAAACGGCCCGGAATTGGAGGAAGATATTTCTGTGAGCCTTCCACGTCTCTGTAGAGCTGCTGTAGCTGGGCAGCACGCAGCTGGTTGAGGTCGCCGATTGAGCTCCTGTTCGCTCTCCGAGTGCTGGCCACGTCGTTGTCTGTGTTTGTTGAAGCGGTCTGCTCTAGAGTGGTCGTCAGGTCCGCCATGAGTTGCCGCAGGGTCCGCATTTCGCCTTTGAGCTTCTCTGCCTCTTTGCTGATCCTAATGAACTGGGAGCGGTTGTGATAGACGTTGGCCTGCAGGTCTGCCGAGGCTCGGTGCTTCGTCTTGCGTAGCTCGTCTTGAAAGCGGCGGATGTCTTCTTCGGAGGCGTCTGCGAGGATTGAGGAGACATCTTGAGAAGGTCAGTATGAGCATGGCGAGGGCTCCTGGGGGGCATCTCACACTGCTCAGCCCTCAAGTTGGGGTCATTGAGCGCCTTCATGTCAACCATAGAGCCTCCTCGCTTTTCCACGCCGTTAGGCGGCGGCCGTACGTCTCTCGGCTGGCTCTTGTCCCTATACTGGCTGGGAATCTGCGGCATGTCCGGCATGGGCCCATTGCCAAAGTCGCTGGGCAGGGTCGTGATCTTCTGCGAATACCTTCTCTTGACGAGGTCCGCCGTCTTGTCGGCCCTCTGGGGCCTTTCGCGCGGCACATCGCCCCTGTTCTGTCTGGACCGGCTGGACTCGGTGGAGGGTCGCGAGCTCGTTATGCTGGGTGCTGCTACATTTGCGCCCGCGGGCAAGGGGGCACTGATCTGACGGGGCGCGCTGATGGTCGGGGCCGCCTTCTTCTTGTCCTTGACGCGCTTCTTGCGGAGGGAGATGCCCTTTGACTTGTCCGACATGGCGGCTGTACGACAATGGGTTGGGTGAAGTAGTTAAGTAATTGAGCGAATGAACAGCGTGTGCATGTCCAGACGACAGGTAGCTGTAACCTGTAACATTGAACCGCGGCGAGCACGGACCTCGTTCGTGCCTTCCCTAACATCGAAAAAGTTCAGCACCATCCGCCGTCGTTACACACCTCCTTCGCCCTTGCCGCCGTCCACCTCCCACAGGCCGTTACCACAGTCTCTCGACTCCGTCATCCGCCAATAATGTCTTCGTCGTCGCTCAAACCCTCGACAATCGCCGCCATCAGCGTTGGCACTGTCGTCACAGGCTTCCTCGCATATGCCGTCTACTTCGACCACAAGCGGCGGAACGACCCCGACTTTCGCAAGCAGTTGAAGCGCGAGTCCAAGCGGACCCAGCGCGCCGCCAAGGAGCAGGAAGAGGCACAGGGGCAGGAGCAGAAGAAGGCGATCCGGGAAGCCGTGGAGCGTGCAAGCGAGGAGGGGTTCCCCAAGGACCCAGAGGAGGTGGAGGCATACTTCATGCAGGAGGTCGCGCAAGGAGAGGGCATGGTGCAGAAGGGTACGCTACATTGGAGCATGTATGGGAGGGACACTGACAAGTCTGCAGGCGCAGATAACGTTGAGGCCGCTCTATGCTTCTACCGCGCACTCAAGGTCTATCCGAACCCAAGAGAGCTGATCAACATCTACGACAAGACAGTACCCAAGGTAGGAAGCCGTTGATTGATTTCTTTCCTTGGTTGCTAACAAGTAGCAGCCCGTCCTCGACATCCTCGCCGAAATGATCGCGGTAGACACATCGATCCCAGTCGGCGGCAGCAAGACACCGTCTGAGTCTGGCTCTGCGGGCGACCTCGAGTAAACACACGACGTTATGTTTCATTTTGCAACAAGCGAGCATTCATGGACCCAACTCTCTTCGATGCACGGCACGGTGTATCATTCTTGTATATGTAAAAGCACGCTTCCTCTTCAGGGTTGGTCTTGGTCAGTGGCCGGCGTTCCGGTTGGCACGAAGCGCCTCACATGGCGGAGGGTGGAATAGACGGGCTTTCAATGCATACCTCGACATCCAACATGACGTCACCAGACAAACTGATACACTAGAGATTACAAGTCTACCCGGTGTAAATGTCCCAAAAATGCCGTTCGATGCCCGAAACGCCTTGCTCGCATTGACGTCGCCCCGAAGCCGCAAAGTACCCAAATAATTACATTCGCCGTGGCGGAAGTGAAGGATGGCGGTGTTGCTTGGCCATACCAAGCTCAGCAAGAACATCCGCCTTCTTGCTGCTGCGGGCTGGGGTTGATGTTTACATCGATCACTGGATCCAAGTCAGCCTTCGTCCTAGCCAAGAAGTGCATGTGAAGCTCACTTTGACTTTGGCCTTGTTGTCCCTCCCCTTCCATTCCAGGCAGCGCTTGCGCAATTCTCTTGAAGAGCGCCTTAACATTGTGTCCCACCTTCGCACTGGTCTCGATGAACATGAGATTGTTCTTCTTCGCCTCCTCCTCTCCTTGCGCCGTGGTGACCTCCCGCTTGTCGTTCAGATCCGTCTTGTTGCCCACCAGCACGATAATGACGTCGTTACCGCGCTCGCCTCGGACGTCGTCTACCCACTTGCGCGTGTTCTCAAAGGTCTTCTTGTTCGTGATGTCGTATACTACAACGGCCACGCTGGAGTCGCGGATGTACGAGGGGATGAGGGATCGGAATCGTTCTTGGCCGGCTGTGTCCCAGAGCTGTAGGCGCACTGTCCGGTCTTCGAGGTACATTGTCTAGACCGAGTTAGTGGTGCAATCCATGTCGTGGTTGCATGCTTCTTGCCTTTGACAGGAAGTCTATGCCGATGGTCGCTTGGTACGTGTTGTCAAACGAATCGTACATGAACCGTGTGATCAAAGAAGTCTTGCCGACTGCAGCAATAGTCAGCACTGTATATCTTCCAGACTGCTTCAAATCGTCTCTGCGTACCACTTTGTTCGCCCAAGAAGACAAGTCTGCGGCGCATCAGTATACAGGCTCCCACTTCCGCGGCGGTGTACCCACTTGAACTTCTTGAGCGGATTCGAATAGCCTGACTGCGCCATGTTGAAGGAGAAGCTGCGCTCAAATGGAGCGATCAAAGGGGAGAGTGTCCGGAGAAGGTAATACGGGTGCCGGGTGTCGTGTGTCGAGAACAGTGCGGGGCGGTCGGTGAATAGGAGACGGGGCTTGTTCGCTGGATTCTGGAGCCGTGCCTAGGACGAAGGAAGGGTCCACCACCACTAGACTAGCGCGCGATCTGTTAGCGGGAAGTCTGGTATCTTTTCCGTTCCGCGACCGTCGAACTTTTTGACAGTCCCACAACTTTGCGCCAACACACCCGCGTCACCATGGCAGACACAGAAGCAGCCCCAGCGCAGTACAAGCAGCCGAGCCGCAAGGGCAAGAAGGCGTGGCGCAAGAACGTCGACGTCACGCAGATCCAGTCTGGCCTGGAGGATGTGCGGGACCAGATCATACAAGGGTAAATTGCACGTTTGCAGCAGCACGCGGGTTCTTTTCTGACAGCGCACAGTGGTGTCATTGCAGAGAAGGCGTCGGACGACCTGTTCGCAGTCGACACGCTCGGCTCCGCAGACATCCAGAAGGAAGTTGCGAAGCGCCACAAGCCACTCAAAGTCGACCAGATCCTCGCCCAGCGCTCCGCCGTCCCTGCCGTCCCCTCTCGCAAGCGCCTGATCGACGTCGACAACGAAGGCAAGAGGAAGAGGACCAAAATCTCTGGCAAGGAGTACGACAGGCTGCGACAGATCGCATACGGTGGCGACCAGGTGCAGAAGAACGTTGTGCAGACGAGCGGCGCCGAGTACGACCCGTGGGCAGTGCAGCAGGTCGAGAAGGACCCCAGGTTCTCGTTCCTAGAAGCGAAGAAGCCAAAGGTGGAGCCAGTCACGCTGAAGCATGCACCCATATCGCAGGCAAAGAGCGGCAAGGCCATCCCCGCACTGCCCAAACCCGCTGGCGGCAAATCCTACAACCCCAAGTTCGAGGACTGGCAGAACGAGCTCATGCGCGAGTCGGACAAGGCCGTCGATGCGGAGAAGCAGCGTTTGGAAGACGCTCGCAAGGAGGCCGAGATAATGGAGCGCGCTACTGCCGAGACCGAGTCTGACTCCGGCGAGGAGAGCGTGTGGGAGAGCGAGTGGGAGGGCTTCAGCGAGAACGAGAGCAAGGTCACAGCAAAGAGGCCAGAGAGGAAGACACCATCGCAGCGCAACAAGATCAAGAGGAGGAAGGAGGCTGAGCGGAAAGCAAGGCACGACGCTAAGATGAAGGCGAAGGAGCAGCAAGTGCAGGAGATTAAGAAACTGGCCAAGAGCGTCGAGGCGAAGGAGAAGGCTCGGGCTGCCGTTCGCGAGGCGCTGGAGAACAAGACCCTGGAGCTTGTGTCGGACGACGAGGGCGGCGAGGAGGAGCTGAAGAAGAAGCAGTTCCGCAGCAAGCATCCGTAAGTGTTTCCACCTTGCGTTGTCTGGAAACCACTAACAGCCGCCAGCATCCCAGAAGCTCCCCTCGAAGTCGTGTTACCAGACGAACTCCGCGATTCGCTGCGCCTACTCAAGCCGGAGGGCAATCTCCTCAAAGACCGCTTCCGAAGCATGATGATCCGCGGCAAGGTCGAGTCGAGAAGGCAGGTCGCGTACACCAAGCAGAAGAAGTACACTGTGTCGGAGAAGTGGAGCTACAAGGATTGGCAGCTCCCTAAGTAGTGCTTCATATTGCTTGGATAGATGCTGCAATGAAGTTGTGTTCTCAAACAGGAGTCCAGCTTCTCCTTCTCAACTTTACAAAGCCACCTGCCGTCTCCAACCAAAAAGAAAAGCGAACGCATTCAGTCAATGCTGATGTCCACTCCACGTTTCGAAGCCCCGTCCTTCTCTTGTTCCAGCCGGCTCTCACATCATGTGCATTGCGGTGTACCCAGGTGTGCTGCAAAAAGGAAAAGACTTCTGGTCTGGCAACATTAGTGCGTGAGGTTTTCTCGTATATGTTTGCTACTTTCCTGGCGGGATTGAGGAATTGAGTCAAGTATATACAAGTGGGTTGCAATAGAAGAACCCCTTACATAAGATTAGGTCTACAACGTCCTATGTGAACATATTGCGAGGTGGCATTACCAGGACTTCCTGAAGGCACTGTCCGAGGACCACCTGCTTTTTTTCTCGCGAGAAGGCAGCGAACCCAGGACGTGCCTGCCCTCAACCACCAAAAAGGAAAGGAAATTCTGCGTCCAGTAGAGAAATCGAATCGAAGCCACGGTCAATACAAGAAAACTGTCTGTTGCAGCAAAAAGGAAAAGATAACTGTCTAGCCGCTAGCCAGGTGCAGCGTGAAAGCCGCTAGTTGATCGCGGCAAAGGGGGTCCATTAAAAACGATTTTTGTATAGAGCTGCTTTCCTGACAGAATTGGAGGATGAAGTAATACATGTACTAGTGTATTGCAGTGATAGAAAAGGATAACGCTGAAGACGTAGATGTGAATATGGAGGACGGCCACGGCTGGCAACGCGTTCGAGGACGCAATTGCTTGTGAGCTTTGAGGAAGTAGCACGTCCAGGATTGTTGGTACATCACAGGCAGGCACCATGCACAGGCAGAGAACCGCACCTTGAATCGTCAGCTTTGGCATTCAATGGCCCTGAAGGTTGATGCAAGAGAAACGAGCGCCGTTGTATGCCTCAAAAAAGCAAGTCGACACTACAGAAGAAACTTGCAAGAATGTTCCACTCCCTACACAATGCGGACTATCAGGCCCTCCGAAGAGGAATCTAGCCAGTTCACCAGGAAAGCGGGTATTGATATAAGACGTGCCCGAGCGCGCAATGTTGGTGCATAGAAAAGCACTGGCTGCGTGACTCTATAAGGGCCGTATATAGACATGTTTTTTCCGAAGAGGAGGACGAGGGCGAAAAAGTTTAAGTAGTCGACGGGCCTAGCGCGTGGGCCGTGCGCGCATCTGACGCGCTAGTGGCCTGAAGTTCGACGAGTCGCGATGTTGACTGTTGCTGTTGACTGTTGACGGCCCAGCCCAGGACTTGGTCATCGCCCATTGCCCATTGCCCATTGCCCATTGCCCATCGCCAACCGCCCATCATGGCCTCGCTGGATGTCATAAACGGCGATGCACCACCGTCAGAGGACCCGCTACAGCTATTGCGCACCATGGCCGAACGAGTGGGCGGAGAGGTCGAGAGTTTCGCCGCAGAACTGGACACTTGGGCGAACGACAAGGAGAAGACGCAGTACCAGGCCACCGTCGAGCTCGTGGGGGAGTGCCGCAACATAGCAAAGGAGCGGGTGGAAACACTGCGCAAGGACTACGACGCCGAGAACAAAAGGGAGCTTGCGGACAGCACGGCCCACAGAGTCAACGACATGGCAGACGCGCCAATGGCCGGCGAGCACGACATATTCGGGCAGTCCTCGCAATCGACCGCTCTGCACCGCCAATCGAGTGCTGCGCGACTGTCCGACGAACTGCACCAGCTTCGACAGTGGCAGGCCGAGCTTGCGACGTGGGACCTCGTGCGCATCGTGATAGAGCAGCACTACCCCGACCCGGAGAGCGACCCTGCGAAGGCCAAGAGAGAGCGTCTAGCCGAAGCTGGAGGCACCAAGCAGTACAGCAAGAACAGCGAGATTTGGGATCGGTTTCTGCTGGAGGACGACAGGGCCAAGGAGAAGGCCCTGGTGCTGCGATGGCTCGAACAGACTGCCCGCAACGACAGGAGCGACCTCACGTCCATCACCACGGAGCTGGAGAGGCAGTCCGGCAGGGGGGCGCACACGTGGACAAGCGGCTGGCTGGACACCAAGGGCAGGATAAAGCAGGCAAAGCGACTGGAAGCCGCACAAACCACCATCAAGCCAGACAGCGTCAAGCTCATGACCGCAGACGGCACCCACAACCTCGTCACACAACTGGATCCCGATGCGCCTGCGAGGCAGAGTCGCCATCTGGAGAGGCCCGACGATTTTTACGAGCGCGCGCTGTGGATGGTCTGCTACGAAATGCTGCGCCGCGGCATGCCCTGGGACCAGATATGCGACTGGGCACAACATCGAAACGAGGCATGGCGCGGTGTCAGCGTTGGAGCGGCATGCGAGGCGCACCCCGATGGCGGGCCCAACCTCTCCGGACCAACCGTGGGCTACATGTTCCGACGCATGTGCTTCTACGCTGCTCGAGGAGCCCAGTCTCCATACGAAGGCGCCGTGTACGGTCTCCTCAGTGGAGACGTGAAGCTCGCCCAGGCTGCGTGCCGGACCTGGGACGACCACCTACATGCGCACTATAACGCGCTACTCCTATCTCGATTCGACTCCTACCTGCAACAAGAGCATGCGGGCTGTCGAGCTCGCGTCACCCAGAACCTAGCCCAGAAGTTTGTATTCCAGGACGCAGTTGCCAAGCTTGGAGACTGGCAACATGCTTCGCGAAATGTTGTTGACGCCCTCAAGCAACAGAAGTCTACCGCTGCTGAAGCGACGGAACCATTCAAGCTCATTCAGGGCGCCCTGATAGCTGGAAATGTGCATGAGCTTGTCCTCATGGTCGGCATTGCCATTGCCGACATGTTTGCAACGGACGAGCGACCCAACAACCTTATGCTGCATCCGGACAGTCAGGTGACAGCGCGCGGCCCGAAACCGGAATCCAACAAACGAACGTTCCTAGCAGAGCCTCATCATCAAGCACTCGCGACCGATTCACATGCACTTCGAGTACTCGTCCACATCTTCATCGTCTTCAGAAACGGGCTGCACTGCGGCCCGATGGTCGAGTTGACCCGGGACAGTCGGACGTGGATGGCAACTGACAATGTCATCGTGGCCTACATCGAGCTTTTACGTGTCGCAAAGAAGTACATGGTAATACCGGCTTACGCAGCGCAGCTGTCCGACGACCGCATAGTCCATTGCTTAGCCCGAGTGCTTCCAGATATTAAGAACGGCGACGAGCAGCGGAGCTACATTAACGTGTTCAAGCGGTGCAATGTGGATATGACGGACTCTATCGTTGAGAGCATATTGTTTGCTCAGAACAACGCGGGACTCACGCGCTTCGACGAAAACATGCATTCGCAAATCATCAACCCCATCTCGCACTTCAAGATCCTGGAGCCGGCTCCGCCTGATAAGCTCAGTCCGTGGCCTGGCTACCGGATCCGCCAGGGCTTTGCAGGGACTGCGATTGGAGCCGAGGAGGATGCTATTATTGAGGCTTTGCAGTGGCTGCAGTACGCCGCCAACGACTACGAGAAGACATTTGAGAAGCTCCGATACTCGCTCATGATATTTTTGCGTACGTACACACTCCTCCGCAACATGCAATCATGCTAATTCGCGATCTAGTCAAGGGCCGCCTCGCAGCCGCAGAAACCGTGATCAACGAGCTCAGCGTGGAGAGCATATCTTTGTCCCGAACAGAGGCCATCTTCGGGTATCCATTCGACTTCACGCACCCTGATGCGATGGAGAAAGACGAAAAGGCATTATACGAGCATCGCAAGACACTGGACGCAAAGGATCGGATTCCTGTGGAGAATTTGCCCGAACCGGACCACCACGCCGCCATCGTACATGACCTCCGCGTAGAGAGCGCAGGCTACTTCGAACTGCAACTCATTGTCCGCATCCTCGTCCTTTTCCGCGAGTGGCGCGACGAAGAAGCAATAGTAGAGAAGTCAGTACCCCCTCTTCACTCATCTCATGTTGTATACTTACCAAGTTTACAGCTACAACTTCGACAAAGCCCAAAAGGCCTCCCCCGACGTCCCCAAACCCGACCTGACCACCATCAAAGACCTCCTCGAATCCATCGAAGCAGTCTTCCACACCCTCATCTCCTCCATCACCATCAGCCTCACCACCTCCTCGTCCTCGGACCACACCTTCCACCTGCGCTGCGCGTACATGCCCGAAATCGTGCTCGCGTACCTGGCCGTCCTACACTCGGCCGCGACATTCCTCAAACCCGAGACCGCAGCCATCTTAGTGGTCAAGGCCATGGAGATTGCGAACCTAGTGGCGGACGAGGAACACGGCTGGCTGCAGCAGGTCTTTGTGGATACGAAGAGGATGCGCGAGTTGGTGGATGCGCTTGCGAGGGTTAGTATGTTTATGTTGAAACTGGGCGAGGTGGAGCCCAAGAAGAGTGTGGTTAAGAAAAGGGGGAGTAAGGGGGAGACGATACGGATTTGGGATTTGAATGCCAAGGATAGGCTTTGAAGGGAAGATGTGTATGATTAGTTTGAGATGCGCATTATGCGCAAGGGCTTGGGTTGGGCGCGAGGGCATTGCAAAGGTGAGAATTAGATACCATGTACGATAAGAAAGTCACAGCGTCATCTTGTCAGGTTTTACGACATGTCAGCACACTTTAGTCTGGTTGTATTGTGTGGCTGTGATTGCTAGTCTTCGCATGCCATGCCAAGCAAAACGCTCCGTCTCGACGAAGCACAAGTACGCCGTGGTGCATCGCCATGCATATCCCTCAACGCCAACAATAGCTTCTCAAAGCTGCAAATGCCTGTAGTACTGCCAACAAAAGAAAAATCGCTATGCCATGCTGATGTGACGATGAATCAAAGGAAAAAAAGAGGATCAAGCTCAAAAGTCGACACTCCACCTCAACCTCGGATCCCGTCGCCCTGCTGCCAGACTATCGAATGGGACTCTTCTCGCCCCATCCCTTTGCTCTTCTCCCCAGCCCCTCGAAATTCCAAAGCCGCTGCCACCCCAAGACAGCGTACGCGTCTCGTCGGCGTCCTCCTCCGGCAGGCGAATCTTGGCCTCCACCAGCGGCGCCGACACAAAGCGGCTCTTTAGCAGATCGCGCGGCGATACGAGGTCCTGTAGACAGTTGAGCGATGAGACGTCCGAGGAGCTGAGGGGCGCGCGGTGCTTCATGAGGTACGGGTACGAGTCTGTGGAGGTGGTGGTCTGGATGGTGAAGTCGCGGCGCGGGAAGGTGTTCTCGTTGGGGTTGGGGTCGTCGCTGGACACGACGGTCGACAGTGCGGGTCTGGAGAGGGCGGGGCGAGATTGGCGCACGCGGATGACTTTGAGGTCGGAGTGCGGCGGCGCAGGTCTGTGTTTGTTGGCGTTGTCGCTCGATGCGCCCGAGGAACGCCGCGTGACGTTGACGTTGGTGTAGGAGCTGTTGGGCGACATGGACGGCATGTCTGGCGTCTCTCCGCGGTCGAGGCGCTGCATGACTGCCCGTGTACTCAGCTGGCGCTGGAGGCTCAGCTCGACGCGGCTGCTGGCGCCGCTCCCACTGCGGCTCCGGTTCGAGGCGCGCTCTCTTCCCGCCATGACGTTGGCCTTTGGCGGCGGCTGCAGCATCCAGCGGTTGTCGGCGGGGTCCGGGGACGGCAGGCTGACGACGGGCGGGTGCAGGTCGTTGACGGGCGGGGCGCGCACCGAGTAGTAGCTCGAGGAGCGTCCCGTCCCAGGTCGCCTCGACGTGTAGCCCGTGCCGCCGCTGGAGGAGCCCGAGGGGAGGTGTTGGATGGGGATGGGCGGCTCGTCGATGCCCCACAGGTCCTCGTCTTCCCGCTGGTAGCGCTTGTGGTTCCACGTCTCGTCATCCAGCATGTCGTCGCTCAGCCGCAAGCCGTGCGCATGCCCGCCGTCGACGCTGCTGCCGCCCTTGCTCAGCGCCGAGCTCTGCGTGCCTGCCGTCGTGATGGCGCGTGTGCTGCCCGTGTTCGTCCTGCGCGCTCGTCGTGGGGGCGGCCCGGGGCCCATTCTGATCTCCTCGTCCCAGAAGGGGTTGGTGCCCGTCGGCGGAGGGTGGTGGTAGGCGTCCGGGTTCTCCAGCTGCAGCTTGTCCTTGACCTTCTGCGCAGCCCTCGCCGCCTTCCGTCTCTTTCTGCCGTCCGTGTAGCCGGTGCACGGGGCGCACGATGCGTAGTGGAAGACGGCGCTCTGCACTCCGCGTAGGAACCATGACATGGCTGTGAGGGAGGGCCTAGCGGGGGATGTGTGAAGTATGTCGTGGCGGGGCTTGCTGTGTGCCGTGGGATAGTCTATGTTGGGGGGCACAGCGCGCAGTCGGTGTGTTGTAGGGAGTCATGGCCGTTCTCCGTCTGGAGGCCCCTCTGTGTCTTGAGCTGGGAGACGGGAGGTGGAAGGGGGGAAGAGGTCAATTGGCGGCGGGAGCGACCTTCACGCTTGGATGGTGGGAAGTGGGAAGCGATGGTGGGCGGACTAAGATGCCGCTGCCGGACGGAGTACCAGAGATGACGATAGTTGAAGCTGCACAAGCCACGCGTTGCTAGTCAGGGTTTCGGCCCTAAGAAACAAGTCGCGCGCGATGATTTCTCCCTCCCCTGATCATCATCTACCTACCCAGTAGTAGGACTAACAACCGTAGGTAGCAAAGCATGGAGTAATCCGCTGGAGTTGGCGTGACTGGAGGGGACCGACTTCCCGTCCTGTTCCTGCAGTTGTGCCCTGCTTCACCGGCTTCGTGGAACAAGCACCAAAACCTTAAAACTACTTTTCACTGACATTTCACACCTAGCGCCTCCCCTTGTCTCACCCACTGAAAGACGGAACAATCATCAATCTACACGGCAAGAGCATATCCATCCACGTATCATCTTCTGTTCATATGTAGCAACCCAAGGAACGTGACCCGCGCCGCCGCCTCGAATCCTGGTTATGCCATGCATGTGCTACTTTAGCTGCATCCATGAATGCGGACAACTAGCGCTGCGAGGCTGCCGTCAGCGATGCAGTGCTCGACACCAAATCACGTTTTGATGGACTGTTTGTAAACATGTGAGATGGTATATTGCGTTAAAATCAACGTGAACCCACAGACGTCATAATCATAACGCGCGTGTCATACAAGGCCTGTGGTCGGCAGCCGCTGTGCACGCCAGTACTCACAATCGAGTACCACACCGTAGAGCCAGACAATAACAGGAAACAGAAGCTGAACCCCAGCACTAATAAGGACATCTTCCGCCATGCGCCAAATCCGAACCATGCTGCTCGATAACGCCGTAAAAATGCTTGACAATGGCGACATGGCAACAGTTGCCAACTAGGCAAGGGTGCTGGGTGCCTCCATTTGCGAACTGGCAGACTGTCAACCATCCAAGTTGAGGCAAGAAGAGTGCTCAAGCAATGCTCACTCCCTAATCTGAGCCTTTAAGCCTGCAACCTCCCTCTTCAGCCTCGCATTTTCCTTGCGCAACCGCGCAGACTCCTCTTCGCTTGCCTTGAGCCGCCGCTGAACTTCTTCCTCAGCTCTGCCTTTCCGTGCGCTGGTCGTCACCTTCTCCAGCTCTTCGTTGAAGCGGGCGTAAAGCGCTTCATTTTCGGCGTTCACATCACGATACAGCTGATCAAGGTGTTTCGCTCGAGCTTCCGACACCTGCAACGATGTGCCGACATCCTGGCCGATGGACGCTTGACGTGCCGATAGTGCCTCAAGCGTGGTCTTGACATGCTTCTCAAGGGCCGCCATGCGCGACTCTACTGACGACTTGCTGGGGTTCATGGAATGAGGCGCCGAGCTCTGGGTCGTCAAACGCGGTGTGCTTCTAGCATTAAGCTCATGTCCAATCGCACTGATTTCATTCTGCAGGTCCTGGGATGCCGAGTCGATGTCACGTTGCTGGTTCTGTAGTCGTTCACGGAGCTTCTGCGGCGATTGCATGCGAAGCCTCTTCGGTGGACTCGATGTGGCGGCGCCTGCTTTGAGGGGGCTGCGGCTAGAAGGTGGCAGCTTCACGGTGTTTCCAGAAGTAGGGCGCTCAGAAAGTCCTGTGCTTGCGCTCGGCTTGAGGCTAGGGATACCGGATACTGACTCTCCCCGCTCGCTTCGCTTCTTCGCCGGTTGGTAGGCCTTGATGGTGACCTCATCCTTCGTCTCTGAGATAGCGGTGGTTGACTTTAGACGCACGCTGCCGGGGCGATCCAGGACGTTTCCGGGTGAATTCTCCTTCCGCATCGGCGACCCGAGTCGAGTGGGCGTTGGAATGGCCGAGGCATGCTTAATAGCCGATGGCGTATTTCGTGAAGGGGTGCGTGGCTCAGCGCTGGATTGCCGACTGATGGGATCCGGCCTGCGAGGAGTCTGTGGAGACCATGTAGGCACATTGTTAGCGTCCTGTAACGTCTTGAGGTCGCTCAACGAAGAGCGACGCTTCTTGCGGGGAGGACCAGTAGTGGGCGGTACCTCTCCGATTGTTCCAAGAGCGTTCAAGTACGGCCGACTGCTGCCAGTAATACTTCCATTTTCGAAGGCGAATGCGCCCAGCACTGTGGGTCGATCACGGGACGACGGCCGCTTGGGGGACAAACGTCCAGTATCAGTAGAATTGGAACGAGCCAGGGAAGCCTGTCCGGCTTTTGAGATGCTCGAGGGCTGGCTATCAGTGCCGTGGCTATTCTTGCTCAATGAACGCCACAAGGATCCAACCTTAGACTCGTTCTCCGACTTGCTGTTCTCTCTTGTCAAGGTACCAAATCCAAATCTTTTCCTCAACGACGTGTTGGAGTTGATTGAGCCTGCAGCATTTGAGCGCCCCTTTGAGTCCATAGATCCGTAGTTGGAGGTGTTGTGCCCAGGAGTCTGGATGGGGAAGAGCGCCTCGCTATCTTGGACCAAGCGGTCCATCAGCGATATGAAGTCGTTTGCGTTTCCAGCGGGCACAAGCATTTCAGCGAATGAAGCCGTCAAAACACCGCGGTCGCCGTCGTTACTCGTGCCGTCCAGTAGTTCTGCGAGCAGTTTGATGATGGCGCGCAGAGCACGCTGATTCTGTGGAGAGAAGTCGTTGACAGTGGCGCGAAAGAACTCCTCGAAATCTCCCGGATGCATGCTGTCAGACCGCATTTGTAGCGACACAAACGTGGCATGCGATAGCACTGGTCCCATCCTTTCCTTCCATGCGATATTGATGAACTTTTCAAACACTGCGAAGAGAATGTCAACGGAAGACTGCGCAGCGAGGTCGAGATTTGATGGGTTCTCTAGTATCGAGTTGTAAAGCTCATTGACCATAAGCTCGTCTGCCACGGCTCGGGCTCTGACTGAGCGTCCAACGATATTGCCCTTGCGAGCGTGCAACGCCAGCGTCAAATTTGCAAGAGATTCTTCCAGCTTGGCGAGTGAGTCTGTTGGGTTTGTGTCTTGAAATGATACGTCCTTGTTCGAGGAAGTGGGTCGAGACGACGCGCCATCTCGACTGTATGGGCGGACAGGCGCAGGCTGAATGGGAGGTGCGATGCGTGGGATGTCTCCCAGAGTCTGAGCGCTGCGATGAAGCTTACGAGAGCCACCATCCTGCCTCACACTGCCGCCAAAGAGATTAGACAGCATTTTGACCGGCGAGTGCGGGCGGCTCTTGACTTCTTGGTCCTCTTCGACAGCAGCGAACTGTAGAGTGAGGGATTTGAGAATCTGCTGATTGCGCGAAATGTATGCTTCCGTCAGGCTGGGATTCTTGATGCTGTTGCGTAATTGCAAGTGGTTCGCCAGTCGCTTCGTCAGTACAGGTAGAAATTCAAGGCTTGTGAGCTTGTCCTTGGTAGCGTAGCCATTGATGCCATTAGTGTCCAGCTGGAAAAGTCCGTCGCCCAAGATTGACAACGCAACAGTCAGTTCAATGCCCTGGTTGCCAACGTGAAGCAGAGTTGAGGACTGTTCTCCGTCCACTAGGATTTGTATCTTTGCCGGCTCCTTTCTGCCTTCAACGTGGTCTTGAGAGTACTCTGAGACTGACGAGAAGAGACTGAGATCACCGGACAAGCTGCGCACCTCCCACATTGGACTCTCTCTTTCAGCTTCTGGGAAACGCCCCTCGACCCGGGCTTTGGTCATCTCCTCGACGACTTTTTGGGCTCGGCCTTCGTAGGCGCTTTGCAGATAGAACATGCGAAGTGCAAGCTGTTGCCGGTCACGACTGCGGGGTCGTTGAGTCGAGGTTGGTGTAGGAAGCGGTGACAGTAGCTGGAGGATGTTACCCTCCGAATGCTCGCTGAGGAAGACGTTGCTTAGATCTAGATGTTGATGGAAAGCTAGCTCCACTGAGCCGTTGAAGGTCTCGGCAAACTTCGGATTGTCCAGATCCACGAGCAAGCTACGCGCGTTCGTCGGGGAACGTCCAGACTTTTGCAAAAGCACCAAGGAGTCCGTGAACAGAACGAAGATGCCAGAAGTCACCGACGGTCCGGATAGGTTACCGTGATAGGGTGGTGATAGTTCGACGAAGTCAACGGCAGTAATGAGCCTGCCGCGGGGGTTGAATGAAGGAGGCCATGCCGAAACCATCTTGCGCAGGCGATCGAACACCCGTATTTGCTGTGCTGCAGGGCCTTCCCTTGAGCAAATGTTGACAATCATATCCCTCGCTTTAAGGAAGGTTTTAGTAGCCGGGTGCCTAACCGGCAGCTGCTTGATGATGTTGTCAATGTATAGGTTGTACCGTGGGAGTCGCTGGACAGGTTCAATGAGCATGGATGTCAGTCGTTGCTCGCCAGTCTCATAGACTCGCTTTGAAAAGCTCGAGGCGGTATCCTTGGTGAAAACCTTGAGCAACTGCGAAAAGTCGCCGTGCGCGGCCATGTAGTCCGTGTAGCAGTCTGCGAACAGCGGAAACCATTCGACCAGGGCCTTTGCAACCGCAGCAGCCCCCGTCACGTCTGTTGGGTCCTTTTGTCCCCGTAATGGAGCAATGAAGACATCGTCTGTGGCCTTTTCGATGTCGTCGATGGCACCATTCTCCGTCTCCTCCAGAATAGCACGTAGGATATCAAGGAACTTTGTATTCACCTCAAGAATCTTGTCCAGACTAGGAGGGAACAATCCCTGCAGGGCCTGCTCGGTTGGACTGCCGCTCGACTGTGACTTCTGTTTCGCCTTCTCTCGGAACTCTACTGCCACATTGTGCACCAAGTCGTACACCTTGGCGACGTAGTTCTCCTCGGTGTCCAGCAGCTCGCACATTTCGCGCCGCAGATTTTCTTTCTGGTTCCTAGAGAAGGACTGTGTTCGGTTGAGGGCGGTGGGTTTCGATGGGGCTCGGCGGAGCTTTGAGGTGGGTAGGAAGGCTGCCTCGCCGAGCAGCTTCACGACAGGCGCATACTGGCCGTAGCGCTGCTCCAGTACGTCGTCCTCTGTCTCGTCGAAGTTGGCAGAGTCTCTGCTCTCGGCCTTTTGTATGCTTCCTGGTGGTAGCACAAGATCCATATCTATCCACGACAAGGTCTGCTCGCCCAATGCGTGGCGCACATCTACTATGACGTCTGCCACGTTCTCGACCTTGACCATCTTTGCCGCCACAATGGCCGCGTGTGACTCTGAGAAAAGCCTGGGCGCGGAGGGCAGGTGGCCCTGGGTAGCGTGTCGTTTCTCCCATGTATTCTTGATCTCTGCTGGCAGCTCCAGGAAGTATTTGTACAGGCTAAAGGCCAGGCCACGGCAGATCTCGTCGCCCTGTTCCTCGCGCGGAAGACATGTCACGGCGCTGTAGTAGGTGGCGGTGGGCGAGATGATGAGGCGGGCAAAGTTCTGGAGCCCGGCCGGGGTGAAGACGTGGGCTTGGATGCGCGAATGGGTCGCCTGTGTCGATGTAGCCGTGGGTCCGTAAAAGATGAGTATGGGCGCGTTTGACAGTAGTTCGTCCGTGGTGTAGAAGAGCGACAGGTCGTCGGCAGAGAGCGCCGCCGGCTCTGGGTTGATGACGGCCATGGTGCCAAGTGCGCGTAAACGAGTGACGAAGTTGGCTGATGGGGGAGATAGCGAGTGAGATCAGGAGAGAATGTAGGTGCGCATTGGCATGGCGCAGCTCAATGGGACGGCGGCGGCGGGTGAGAGAGGAAGTGAGTCTGCGATGTTATGAGGCCATGCGGGCGGGAAGGCGCGTCGAGTCGTCTGGTGCAGGAACGAAGTAGTAGTAAACAAGCCGTGCCTGGTGGCTAGGTCACACCGCTGCGGCCAGGCGTGGGAGGCAGGCAGAGGCGACTTCTCAACGTGCAGTCAGTGCGACAACGACAGCTGGGGACCCCGGGTGCTGGTCAGAGACGGCGAGTATTTTTGGACGTTATGGATGCCCTTGCAGCCGCTGGCAATACGATGCCTAGATAACTGCTACGATAACATTTCGCGTCCGAAGATCACCCCGCAAAACAAACATTGCCATTATTGCCAAACTCGCCCCAACACCAGCACGGCAACTAGCAACCATGGCCACACAGCAAGGCGAGGGCGGCGTGCCCTTTTCCATGGCTCACGAGATGCACCAGTTCCGCCTACTCGAGCTCCCGCCAGAGATCTGTGAGCTGTTGGACGCACCTAATCCTCCACCGTAGGTATGCTGCCGTCGCGTCTGCGCGTCCATGTTTTCTCACCACGCGCGCCTAGTCTGTCCATCAAGTCGCAACCCGCGTCCAGTGCGCCAAATGCAAAGCCTGCGTATGCCGTGCTCTGCACTCCAAGCAAGGCTTTCCAGCTGCGGCAGGTGCAGACGTCAAATTCGCTCTTCGTCACCCAGCCCGCGCTCGAGGCCCATAGCAACGAGATACCGGTCCCTGTAACACGTGCCATTGCATCGTGCAACGCGACCCTAGAGCTTCACCCCACAGACTCATCTGCTGCCGCACTGCTCAAGGAGGTACTGCCTCTGTATGACGTTGTTGCAGGCGATGTCGACGCAACAGGAAATGGCGCCAGCAAGGCTGCCGTATTCGACGACCTCCCATTGTCAGACGGACAGTGCCAAGCGGGATGGGATGAAGTGATGGCTTTCGAGCACGAGGGGAGCTCTTATCGTCCGACCGCGAATGCTTTGTCGCAGGTCTGGCGGTCCATCAACGCTGCAGCACTGGCCGAGGGCGTCAAGCTCGGTAGCCAGTTCCTGAGGAATGACATTACGCGGGCTGTCGCTGAGGACAGCCATCCGCAGAGCTTCACAGAAGCAATTCTTGCATCACTTTCAAACGAAGAACAAGATCGTACTGGGCCCTGGTGCTGCCTGGATCGCTCAAAGACAGTCGCCTTTGTTGGCAAGGTTCTGCTGGACGCAAAGCAAGGCAACGACTACCTGATCGCAGATTTTACAGATGCGTGGGAGGACACGCTACCGGAAGCATGGCGCAAGGATGCGCAGCTGAGCGCACTTGAAGGAGTTCATGAGTTTTCTACGGAAACAACGATTCGATCGAAGAATAAGGGTGCAGCAACAACCATTGCTGGCAGCGAAGCCGCCAACGCGGGGAAGACATCTGCACGTAAATGGCATGAGAAGTTTGGCAAGACGAGGAAGAAGTGAGCACTCCAAGGTTGCAAGCGTTGGTGTAGTTGGTCGCACGTGATATCTCGGATCCGGCAATTGTCGATCCCGCGTCACCTGTGGCTTGGTAAGAGTTTTTTGGTAAGCCCTGAATGGCCACCATCAGCCTTGTCTGCCTGCCTCAGTTAAAGTCGAACTATCATGAGTTCCTCATACATCTCACTGTCCAAAATCACATAGCACATGTCAGCTCTTCGATTACCCAGTACTGTCGCCCGAGCTTGGTTTCATTTTCGTGCATCCACCCGGTCTCCAGCTGTATCAACATCGACGAGGAGGCACATTTCCCAGATCACGACAACAATGGCATCCACTGCAGCACAACAACCAGGGGCGGCCTCTGCTCCTACGATGGCCGAAGACAAGCCATTCCCCAAGCTCACGCCCTCGGAGTTCCGCCAATACAACAACATGGCCGAACACATGGATTTTTTTCATAATAATTTTCGCGCGACCTGGAAAACACTCTACTCCGCCTGCGAAGCACAAAAACGTCCGAAAAATATGTCCATCCGCCAATTCCTCAGTCTGGGGCAGCAGTTTTGCCACCACTTGACCGTGCACCACACCATCGAAGAACAACACATATTCCCAGTACTCGCAAAGAAGATGCCCGCATTCAAGAAGGAGCTGGAGTTGCTGAGTCAACACAAGCAGATTCACAAGGGTCTGGACAAATTGGAGAAATATCTTGAGGAGTGTGCGGGTGGCGAGAGAGAGTTGAGGTTGAGTGAGTTGAAGGAGATTCTGGACGGGTTTGGTACGGTGCTATGGCAGCATCTTGACGACGAGGTAGAACAACTGGGCGCGGAGAATATGAGGAAGTATTGGACTCTCGAGGAGATGCGGAGGATGCCGATGTGAGAACATCTTTGGGCTGACTCGATCAATCAGTACCCACCATTTAGAGAGAGTCCAGCATCTTGACAAGTGACGAACTACAGGCCTCTCTGTATCTAAAGCCCCCATGCCAAGTGCGTTGTTGCATTTCGATCCCAGCAATACGAGGTGGCTTTGCCTTTGGTCTCGACCGTGATAGCCGCCAAAAACCTTCCCCAGAATCTCTACACCGGTGTATGACGACCCAACTGCAGCCTTTCCAAGCATAGATCACGGTTTTGGGACTCCGCCGTCTCACATGACCTCAATGTCCGTGGCAGACAGAATCCTGATCGCACGCATGCGTCCTAGCTTGCGGCTATCGGCAAGTGGATGTCTTGGTCGCGAACATCTACAAAGCACCTTCTCTCTGACAAAAGACGACTTCCGGCTTTGCAAACAGGCTTTTCAACACGCAAAGTGTGCGACATGCACGTTCTGTACGTCTACGTATGTAGATTTGGTCGATTCATAACTAGAAACCAAGCTCTACTCAGCAACCTGCAGCACAACGAAAACACGCAGCATGCACGTCGAATATCGCGTGTGCCTCGTGGTAAAATATGATAATGCCACCCCTGCTACTCGGGACGCCACGGTTCGTCTTCCTGACTGAATACTGGGGTCCAGTGGATTATGGTCGGTGCATAAAAGTAGTCAGTGCCTACGTGCACACAGCATGGCGACCATGAAGCTAGTTCTAGTACCATTACAATTAACAAGTCACCAGATATGCCTTCTAACACCTTGACCGCAATACCCTCTCTCGCGACCTCAACGGCGATAGCGCCCGTCGCATCATCATCACCATGGCTCTTTCCTCCAGCACTCAACCAGACATTCGTGACTAACTTTGCGGCCAATATCACTCCTCCGGATCGAACAATAACTTTCGAGAATGGCACCACTTTCCAGTTTCCTCCAGACGTGTTCAACTTGGGTGGCGTACGGCCAGACATCATCCTAGACTCCCTAGAACATCTGACCTACAACGAACGCGTCGAAACATCACCCAACTCCCAAAATACGACATTTGGACTCGGCCATAAATCTGTCCGCTCTGGAGACACAATTGCTCTAGACTGGGAAGGCGAAGATGAGAAAGTAGTGGCAATGACTTGTCATGAATGTATTCGATACAATGGCGAGCAAAACATGTTCAAGGCGTGTGAGTCTTGTTAGTATATCCAGGACCTACTTTCCCTACCTTCTGCTAATCTGTGTAGTCACTGAAAACTTCGTCTCACCAATAGCCTTCCGCATTGGCTATCTGAGTACCGAACCATATGCTATGAGCCAGCGCTTCAGAACGACCGGATACCTCTTCACGACTATATCGCGCTTCGAGACGGAACACAAGATACCTCGGAACGTGCCTATTGAAATCCCGCGCTTACAGATTGAAGGTTCTCCCAGAAGTGCTGCTGCATGTATCTTGACACTCGACTACGACCGCTGGAGCCTGAATACACGATTCTCCATCCCTTTCGCCGTCTACTCCGAGCCTCGGCGCATTGGGGTCTCCGATCCACCGTCCGTTGTTGAGAAATGGGCTTTCAACTCTACGCATCCCGATGGCGTCTGTGTAGGTGATTGCTGGACACCGCTTAACCGAGCGCCTTCCGGTCTTTCCAGCGACGGGGGCGATGAACCCGAGAAGAAGAATAATATAGGCACAGTGGCTGCAGGTGTGGTAGGAGGTATCATCGGTCTTGTAGTTGTGCTATACCTCCTCGACAAGTGTAGGCGGATTGAGAAAATACCCTCCTATGCAGCTCAGACAGCAGCAATGCCCAGTGCCCAAGCAGCATTGCCAGTACAGGAGAGGCGCTCGGCTGAAGTAAGGAGGGCTGAGATGAGAGCGGAGATCAACAGGGCTCCTATAGCTGAGTACTACAACGAACGTCCGGCTGCAGTTGGAATTGCTCCTCCTGGCAACGAGAGACGTCTGGGCACATCACTCGACGGGAGGCGTTCAGTTGACAGTGGTCCCCGGATAGTAGACGATGGTCAACCACCGCCAACGTATGAGGAGGTAATTAATAATAGGGTATAGACTTCGTACAATTATGGGTTTTGGGTATTGTGCAACCGATGCATACCCAACCGCAGCGCGCATCCATGATCGTAGATCTACCAAACAAGCATATTGTCTATCTTCAGAGCAATTTCCTGATCTGTTGCGTAGTGACCGAAATGTGCGCCTCATCAGCTCGAAAGCATCGACAATTCCACGGCTCATTCCACAAGGATTCATTTTTGCGCAATGTAGAACTCTTCAATCACACTGCGATGCTTGCACAACTTCCCGAGCGGCTTGTACTACAGCTCTTTCAAGACCTTTGGGTCCGCTCATCTCAAGACCTCTTGCTGTTGACGTCCACTTCTCGGATGCAGTTTTAATTAATGACTCTTTGAGACAGATCTTCATTGACCTGAGCTTGGGTTCTGAACTCGGTGCCATTGTGCAATGAGATATGCGGTATGTATATGTATAAGTGTTGTAAATCGAGCGCGCGAGAGCAACAACACCATCAAAAACCTTTAGCACAGGCCTACGCAGTGAAATCTGGTCCCCAGGGCAGAAAGATGTCACGTGAGAGCATTGTATTGCCTTGGACTCGCTCGCTAACCCGCTCCAAGAACAACGAGAAACCTAATCATTATAATTGACCACCCCACTCCCATCCTTATTCGCCTTGGGTGCCCCATACTTTTGACTCAACTCGTCCTCCTGACTCTGGCTCTCTGGGTCTAGATACGGTTTCTCCGCCCTCACCGCCACACGCACCGCGTGCCTCCGATGCGGCGCAAACCCATAACTCGCCGAGTGATTCGTCACTCTATTGTCCCAAAACGCTACATCACCTTCATTCCACTGAAACCGCGCATGAATTTCTGGATTTGTAGCGACAATCTCATTCAGCAAACTAATAACATGATCGCTCTCCGTCTTCGGGACGCCAACGATCTTGGTCACAAAGCCAGGGTTGAAGAAGATGGACTTCCAGCCTGTGACGGGGTTTGTGCGGATCAAGGGATGTTCGGTGGTGATGGGTTCGCGCCGGACGGTGCGGGCGAGTGCGCGTGAGCCATGGGCTTGAAGATCGGCGGAGTGAAGCGCACTGAGCGACTCGAGGTACTTTTGCATGTAGGGCGAGAGCATGTCGTAGGCGGCGTATTGGGAAGACCACAGTGTGTCGCCGCCGCCGCCGCGGGGCGGGCCGGTTAGGACTTTGAGGGAAGTGTAAGAGGGGGGTTGGACTTCGTATGTGACCTGAGTCAGATTAGCAGATGACATTAGGGGTTCTAGATAGGGTACAATATACGTCTGAATGCCAGAGAAACGTCGGCGTGAAGAGTGCTCTCAAGTCTGGGCTATTCTCGCCTGCAAAGATCACGTGTACATCTTCCAATCCCTCGCGCTTTGGTACGCATGTTGTAGCATGCTTGTGTAGCTCGCCAAAATACTGGCCGAGCTCTCTCTGCTCATCGATGCCAAAGTTTTTCTGGTTGCGGAAGAATACGACGCCTCGCGTGGCAATTAGTCGTGCAAGATCGTTCTTCTGTGGATTGGTGAGGTTGGCTAGATCCACACCGTGGACCTCTGTTCCAATCTTGGGGTTGTAGTCGACCACGTCTGTAGCATCGGCAAGAAGGTTCTTGAACGAGGGATCGCCAAGCTGGCCCTTGTCGACGTAGGGTACCTCAGTGTAGGCTGGCCAGGTGATGTCTGGGTAGCGCGGTCGTAGATCCTCATACTCGTATGAGTCGTCGTGCTGCTTGACTACAGTGCGCCCGGCCACGTAATTGATGGCATTGTTGCTTGCTTTTGCGTGCTTTGACGTGGAGTGTGAGTTAGCGCTGGGCTGAAACTGGGGTTCGATGAGACCTGGTGCCATGGCGAGAAAAGAGTGTATAATGATGGCCAAGGGTATGCCGGTGCCTGCTTATGACGAATAGAATCCGTACTGTTGTAAGACTATAATCGAATCCAGTCTTGCGAGTTGACGTGGATTTACAGAACGGGTCGCACAATTGAGTACTTATACGCTCCAGGGGGAAGAAAGAGGGCAAGATGATTCATGTCACTATGAGTGCGTCCAATACACGCTTACCAGGCTGGAGAGATTGCGCCATCGCACACAATCGTATACTCCAGCCAGAACAGTGCGACCCGCTTCTCCACATGTTACAGCCGTCCCAAATCGAGACTCCGAAAACCTCGCTGTTGATCAAGACATGTGTATATCATGTGAGCAAGTGCGTCAAACAGTCGGTGTTGTTCCTTCAGCTCTAATCCACCGTGTTATTGCACGTTAGCTTTCGTACCTTTATCAAAGCCCTGTGCCATGCCCTTGTATGAGAGCCTAGCACGGTGGAAACTCCTCGACATAATCAGGAACAAGATCCCGACGTATCAATCTTGTCGCTTGTGCAGGGTTCATCAAATGAATCAGAGGTCGGTGAGCTGTGTTGTGATAACCTAGTGTAGTGTAGTGTAGAATGGTGCAAAATGGTGTGATCGATTGCTGGTTGCCTCAAAACATTGCTTCCCCTGACTCAGCACCTCTTACGATGACGCGTGTTACAAGTTTGGTGTCCCTCGGGCCTGTGAAACCAACAAAACGAGGACAGAAAATTCTCGAGTGCCTGTACAAGATAGAGGGATTTTCCATTGCGACAACAGAAAACGTTGCCGTGGAGCACATCGACTGAAAGCAGAGGCGGTGAAAACGAGATTGAGGGAAAATTTGGGAGGGCCGGCAGTGTCCTGGAAGAGTGTGTTGGATCAGAACACCCAATGCGGTTCTCGCCTCTGTACATGCTGCCGATAACTCCTTGTAGACGTAGTGCTCACTCTTCGACTACGGTTTTCATAGTGCGTAGGCGCTGAGGTAGAGTTATGCCAGTAATAGAGCGATACCGCACCAGCGCTCGTGGTGTCGACACTGCGTCGCCACGCTGCCCAACACCTGCCTTTGCAGCTCAGACGAGGACGCATGCACCTGCGAATAGCATCCATCTCTTGCCCGACACTCCTTCTCGTCGTAGTTGCTGCAGCAGATTCATCGTCTCCATGACAGTCTTGTAGGACTACGACAACACCCAATGCTGCCTCCTGTGGCGATTCCTCTTGCACGACTTCACTCGCTCCCAGCAGGCTTCACCAGACTTGTAAGGGTGGGTATCGGGATCCCATTGAGCATGGTCCAAGTGATCAGGGGAACGTTGCTCACGGCAGCGGAATCTCCAGTCGCCGATGCAACGCCGCCTGTAGAGTCGGCTGCAGTTCTGTTGCGGCTGTTGACTATGCCGTTGGACTCAAGCAGCGGCGTAATACGTGGGTGCGTGCCTCGATGTATTCGGTGCACTTCGTAAGTGGCTCCCATGAGCAGGAGTGTGGAGGCGACGGGCAGCTTGGTGACGCTGTGGTATATCCTCGTGGTGACCATGGCGGTGATGTGTGTGTGTCGCTGATCATGTCCTGAGCGAGATGTCGCCTTCGAGGGCACTAGGGTGAGGGTGAGGCTGCGGCTGCGGTGAACGCGGAGCTTCGTTGGCCAGCAAGGTCCGAGGCACGTGGCTTAGCGCGCAGGCGCCAGCGGGCATACATCAACTTTCTCGAACCTCTGGTTGCGTGCGACAACATCGGAACGCCTTCACCGCCGCCCACAGAGGGACCCCCGCCGCCATGGACGATCTGGAGAACCTCGAGTTCCTGTCGCTCGTTTCCAAAGTCACGTCCGAAATCCAGAACCATCTTGGCGTCTCCGAGAAGACGCTCGCCGAGTTCGTCATCGACCAACATGCGAGCTGCGCAGGCGTCGCCGACTTCAAGGCGCAGCTCGAGGCCATGGGTGCCGAGTTCCCGCAGAGCCTGGTCGAGAGCATTGACCGCCTGGTGTTGACGCTGCACCCGAAATACAAGAAGGGCGCGAACAGCAAACAGGCACACGCCGAGAATGGCCACGGCCACGGCCACGATGCCGCGCAGAAGACGCGCGTGTTCAAGGGCCTGGCGATACCGGACAAGGACGTCGCCTACGAGGCTGACGTGGCCGACGACGACGCTCAGTCCGCTGCGCCGCAGGCCGATGCGCTGGACGACACCTTTGCGATGCTCGAGGGCCTGGCCGGGAAGGGGGGCCAGGGGAAGCCCAAGGAGCGGTCGCGCAAGAGGAGCATGAGCCCATACGATAGCGACGACGATGCAGCCCGGGGCAAGAGACACAGGCGCAAAGGCAGGTCGCCGTCGCCGTCGCAGCACGATGACCTGGTCTTCCAGGACGAATTCGGGCGCACACGCACCGTCAAGCGGCACGACAAGACACGCAGCCGGAAAAAGTACCGAGACGAAGACCTGGACGAGTTCAGACGGCCGCCTACGCCCGAGCTCGACGACGAGCCCGTGCTGTACAAAGTCTATGACGGCAAAGTCACGGGCGTCAAGGACTTTGGCTGCTTCGTCCACCTCCAGGGCGTCAAAGGCAAGGTCGACGGTCTGGTGCATGTCACACAAATGCTCGAAGGCGCGCGAGTCAACCACCCATCCGACATCGTCTCGAGATGGCAGGAGGTCAAGGTCAAGGTCACCAAAATGGACAACGGACGCATATCGCTGTCCATGAAGGAAGTGGACCAGAAGACGGGCCGAGACCTCGCTCCGGGCAAGCGGATTGCATCTGGCGCTCCAAATTTTGCATCAGGTGCAAACTCGCAAAGTGTTGGAGGCATACCTGGGCTCGACTCATCGGTGCCGGTCGTGGAAGAGGGCTACAACGGCCGCAAGAATGGCATGCGGAAGCGGATGACCTCACCTGAGAGATGGGAGATCAAGCAGCTCATCGCATCCGGCGTCATACCAAAGTCCGACTACCCTGAGATAGACGAGGACTTCAATGCCCACATCAACGGCGATGGTGGCTTCGAGGAGGAGGAGGACGTGGACATCGAAGTTCGCGAAGAGGAGCCTCCCTTCCTGGCTGGACAGACGAAGCAGTCCCTGGAACTCTCACCGATCCGAATTGTGAAGGCCCCAGACGGCTCGCTCAATCGGGCCGCCATGGCAGGGGACACTCTTGCACGTGAGCGTCGTGACCTTAGGCAACAGGAGGCCCAAGAGAAGGCGGCCAAGGAGGCAGCCAACGTTGACCTCAGCAGTCAATGGAACGACCCGATGGCCCAGCAGCGACAATTCGCAAGCGACATTCGCAACACCCGAACTAACGCGCCAAGCGAAGCACAACCAGAGTGGAAGAAGATCTCGACCGGCAGCCGAGAAGTCTCCATGGGTAAACGAACAGATCTGAGCATGAAAGAGCAGCGCGAGACCCTTCCCGTCTACAAGTTCCGGAACCAACTCCTGAAGGCTGTGTCTGAACATCAGATCTTGATTGTCGTCGGGGACACAGGCTCTGGAAAGACTACGCAGATGACGCAGTACCTGGCAGAAGCTGGATTTGCCAACGAGCTGATGATTGGATGTACGCAGCCCAGGCGTGTGGCAGCAATGAGTGTTGCAAAGCGTGTTGCTGAGGAAGTTGGCTGCAAGCTCGGAAATGAAGTCGGCTACACCATTCGATTCGAGGACAATACTTCACCAGATACAAAGATCAAGTACATGACTGATGGTATCCTTCAGCGAGAAATACTCTTGGATCCAATGTTGCACAAGTACAGCTGCATCATGCTGGACGAGGCTCACGAGCGTACCATCGCCACCGACGTCTTATTTGGCTTGCTCAAGAAGACACTCAAACGGAGGCCGGACATGAAACTCATCGTCACGAGTGCTACACTGGACGCAGACAAGTTCTCAGAGTACTTTGAAAAGTGTCCCATCTTCTCGATCCCTGGTCGCACATTTCCAGTCGAGGTCATGTACAGCCGAGAGCCAGAGTCAGACTATCTGGACGCTGCGCTGGTCACGGTTATGCAGATTCATCTGACAGAGCCAGCTGGAGATATCCTGCTGTTCTTGACGGGCAAGGAAGAGATTGACTCGTCTTGCGAGGTACTGTCCGAGCGGATGAAAGCCCTCGGTCCAAATGTGCCTGAGCTGACGATTCTGCCTATCTACGGAGCACTGCCGTCAGAGGTCGCATCCCGTATCTTTGAGCCAGGGCCTCCAGGAAGCCGAAAAGTTGTCATCGCCACCAATATCGCCGAAACTTCTCTCACGATTGACGGTATCTACTATGTCGTAGATCCAGGCTTCGTCAAGCAGTCGTCCTACGATGGCAAGCTTGGTATGGATCGACTACAAATCACACCCATTTCACAAGCTCAAGCCCGCCAGCGATCTGGACGAGCAGGTCGTACAGGCCCAGGAAAGTGCTTCCGCCTTTACACTGAAGCCGCATTCCAGAATGAGATGCTGCCTACTACCATTCCCGAGATTCAGCGCCAAAACCTATCCAACACGATTCTCATGCTCAAAGCCATGGGCATCAACGACCTCCTGCATTTCGACTTTATGGATCCACCACCTCCAAACACCATGTTAGTCGCCCTGGAAGAACTCTACCAACTAGGCTCCCTCGACGACGAAGGCCTCCTTACTCGCCTGGGCCGCCAAATGGCCGACTTCCCCATGGACCCGACACTCTCCAAAGCGCTCATCAAATCCGTCGACCTCGACTGCTCCGACGAAGTTCTCACAATCGTCGCCATGATCAGCGCCACGCAATCCGTGTTCCATCGCCCACGCGACAAGCAACAACAAGCAGATCAGAAGAAGCAGAAATTCAACGACCCGTCTGGCGACCACATCACACTACTAAACGTGTACAATGGCTGGAAGGCAGGCGGGTTCAGCGTGCCGTGGTGTCACGAGAACTTTGTCATGCCAAGGAACATGCAGAGGGTGAAGGACGTGCGCACGCAGTTGTTGCAGATTATGGCGAGGCATAAACATACGGTTACGTCGTGTGGGCGCAATACGATCAAAGTGAGACAGGCGCTTTGCTCGGGCTTCTTTCGTAATTCGGCGCGTAAGGACCCATCTGAAGGGTACAAGACGCTCGTTGAGGGCACGCCTGTGTACTTGCACCCATCGTCCTCGCTGTTTGGCAAGCCCGCTGAACATGTCATCTACCACTCGCTCGTCGAGACCACCAAGGAGTACATGCACGTGTGCAGCGCGATCGAGCCCAAGTGGCTAGTCGAGGCGGCGCCGACATTCTTCCAGGTTGCGGCGACGGACCGTCTGAGTAAGAGGAAAAAGGCGGAACGAATCCAGCCGCTGCATAACAAATTTGCGGGCGAGGATGATTGGCGGTTGTCGAGTCAGAGGAAGGCTGGGCGGGGTGGAGGTGGGACGTGGGGTTAGAGCGTGGTAGTATTTCGGTGGTGAAATTGGTAGGAATTTGATTAGCGATGTATTCCGACACATTGGCAAGGAAATGTTCGTCCCCGTCTATAGTTTGATGTTCTGCATGAGGACGGGTACAATGCACAAAAAATAATGGGAGGACACAATAATCGCTCCCCATACTGCCATTCGATTCAACGATGCACCCGAACGCCCATCGAGCACATGTCGGCGGCCCTACGAGCACCCAAGCAGGCAAGAAATCTTTTGAGCCTTTTCCATTCCCATTCTACGAGAACCTGCCACGGCCTCCACGCCGATTCCCAATAACAATGCCGAGCACCGAGCAGAGAAGAACAACTATGAAGATGAGTTTGACAAAGCGCCAAATCCAATCTCGCGCGGTAAGGGGAGCACTTGACCAAAGTCAGATTCGTGAATGTGCGGACGGGCATTATAGTGTGCGAGAAGTCGGAGCGCTGGGCGTGGACGAACGTGATTATGGAGATGATGGGCTTTTTATTGCTCCTTTTCGTACCCTTCTGGCTTGGTCAAGCCGTTCATTTCGTAGTAGCGTGCTGTGCCTGTGAAGTGTGTTAGCGGAAGGATGTCTAGAGCGGGGTGTTGGGGCGTACAGCTGTATCCGTTCCAGTCAAAGTTGTCCTTGGGGTTACAAGAACACTTATGCTCGAGACGGTAGTCCTCGCCTGTGGGACAGTGGGTGAAGGGTACATGGTAGTACGCGATGTCGTTGAAGAAGTGAATCTCGTCCTTCTGCAGCATCAGGCCTGCGGCGATGGAATGTACAGGCGCGTCGCCCCAGCGCTCGTAGAAGAAGCCACCCGCATGGTCGAGCGACGTAAAGAAGTCGATGTAGGCGTCGGATCGAAGCCAGTTCAGGTTGCCAATCTCGAAATTGGACCAGAAATGACAGTGGTTGTACGTCTCGCCGCCGTCGTCGCTGAGAAACTTCATGGCGTTGTCCTTGACGATGTGCTGCGGGTAGTGCTTGGTGAAGTTCTTGGTGGCGTCCCAGAGGGTGGGAATGGTCTCGACGTATTCGTACAGGCTGAGGGTGAAGCTGTACTTCTTCTTCTTCTCGGCCATGAACTTGAAGGTGTCGTAGTTGATGTCGCAGTAGAGCTCGACGCTGGGCTCGACGCGCCAGTACCACTCGTAGTTGAGCATCAATGGGTGGCGGAAGAAGAAGCCGGACTCGTAGCGGCACATATGCCTGTAGCTGACCGAGTCGCCGTAGATGATCTTCTTCTCCTTCATCTCCTCGCGCACCTTTGCGGCCTTGTCCTGGTCGATCCACTCCGGGAACGACCAGTGCTCCTTTGGGATCTTGCCGTAGTGCGTCTTGCCGGAGCAGAGGGCGGTTGTGACCTTTTTGAACTCATCGTCGAAGTCGTCGTCGTTGAGGAAGACCCAGTCGTAGTTGAACTTGCGGTTGAAGCGGTCCTCGACTTGGCGGATGGACTTGGCAATCTCCCACACGTCCGAGTTGCGGGCGAGCGTCACAAAGGTGGCATTCATGCGGTCGCCGGGGATGGTGGCGGGCGGCAGCAGCGTCTTGTCGTTTGGAGAGGTCCCTGCGAGGGCGGCATTGGCATTGGGGGCGGTGGTGGCGGTGTCGGATGAGCCGTAGCTCGGCCAGCTTCCGGTTGGCACCGAGGAGGAGCTGATGAAGTAGAAGACTACCAATGCCTGTGGGGGTCAGCAGGTCGGCGGTCGCTGGTGGAGCCACTGCGAAGCGCGTACAAAGAGTGCAAAGACAATGTAGCGCAGGTAGCGCTGGGAGCCGGCCATAGTATCGGGTTGTCCGGGCTGCTGCGCGGGCCGCTGCTGTCTCTCGCTCTTCTCGGATTGGCCCTCCACCTTGCCGGTGTGTGCAGGAGGTCTAGGGGTGAGGGAGTCGCTGGGTTTCGCTGTGTGCCTGCCTTCACGGCCTGTTGTCAAGGGGTGAAGTGATGGAAATGAGCGGACAGAAGACGCCACTCGTGCGCATCAGAAACAGTAACAGAAACGGCAGGACGTGAGGTCGCGGTGAGGGAGGCGCGAGACAACAGATTGGGGGGGGAAGGAGGTGTGGTGTGGTGTTCGTGTTCGTGGTACGCGCACGCCTCGACGCCTCTCCTCTGGAATAATGTGGCTGCAGCCCAGAGGTTATGCCAGGGCGGAGCATTTGCCGCTCGATTCGGCCACCACCACCACCACTCACTGCGACGACATACCTTGGTCGCGCTGCCTTGCATTTCTGTATTGCTACAAGATTACGTGTGGCACCATTCTCTCTCACTGCGTCTGATGCGCACGCCGCGCTGCGATATCGCCTTTACCGTCGCTCATCGACGTCACAATCCTGAGCTTGAGCTTCGTCCCTGACACTCTCCCACACTCTCTTCGACACCGACCACCACCACACCTGCACCCCCAAAACCCACCACCCACCATGTCCTTCTTCGGCTTCAACACCAATCTCCCCCAGGACCGCGGCCACTCCGCCAACGCGCCCGGCTTCGGCCAGCACGACGCCTTTGCTGGGCTCGCCAGTGGAGGGGCCGCCGACGACGACGCCATCGACTTCGAGGAGACGTACGACGGCCTCGGCAACCAGCTCGATGACGGCGACGATGCCCTCAACGACGACACCTTTGGCGGGCCGCCCATTGAGCGCACCGTGGACAAGCACTTTGACTTTGCGGGGCAGACGTCCAAGGTGAGGAACGTCCTGCAGGAGGAGCAGATGCTGTACCAGGCGCGCCAGGGTATTCCCCAGCACCAGCCGCAGCAGCAGCAGCAGTACAGGCCACCGGTCCCCCAGGCGTCCAAGCCCAACCGCTCTGGCTACGAGAGCTACAAGGACCCGGAGTACATCCCCCAGTTGGAGGCGCGCGCAGACATCTGGGGCCTGAAGCCCAAGCAACAACCCGCCCAGAGCCAGCAGAGCCAGCAGAGCCAGCAGTATGAATCGACCGCCCCGGCCAGGAAGCTGATGAGCTTGGACGAGGTCGAGGCTATGATGCGTGCTCAGAGCGCCGGAAACGAGCCCCGCGGCGCCCCTCCTGTGCAGCAACCGCAGTATCCAGGTCCTCCGCATGGCCTTCCCCACGGCCACCCCCAGCAGCACTTCCAACATGGCCAACCACCGTTTCCGGGCATGCATGGTGGCCCTCAAGGACCTCCCGGTCTCCAGGGCCAGTACTCGCCACAGATCCTACAGAGGCCTCAACAGCATCAACAGCATCAACAACCTCAACAACAACAACAACAACAACAACAACAACAACAACAGTTCCAACAGTTCCAACAGCCCCAGCAACCCCAGCAACCTCAGACACAGCAGCAGCTTCGTGCTGAGCTTCCGGCCCAGCCAGTGCACTCCCACGCGCCTCAGCAACCGACCATCTTGCAGCGCCAACGACCGCAAGCCGACGAACTCACCGTGCCCCAGCAGCCTCGCCAGGCGACTCCTCAAGGCCATTCAGCACAAGGTGGTCCGCCTCGAGGTGTGCCTACCCAGCCCCGCCAGATCCTGCAGAACCCCAACCGACTTCCAGATCGCCTCGCCGGGCCTGGGCAGCCAATGGCTCAGTCTGGCCCTCAAGGACAACGTGGGCAAGCACAGGGACACAACCGAGGACCTTCGCACCCAGGCATGGTCGTCACGCACCCGGAACAGCTGCTCCAGCTTTCCGAGGCAGAGCGTGCAGCTTTCCTCGAGGAAGATGCCAAGCGGGCAAAGCGCAACCACAAGATTGCCCAGCTCGCAAAAGACAACGGCCTCATGACGCCCCAGGACAAGAACTTCATCACGCGTATCCAGCTGCAGCAATTGATGACTGCAACCGGTAACCTGGACGAGCGAGGTCCCGAGGCCGCTATTGCGGAAGACTTCTACTACCAGGTCTTCAGCCAGATCCGTGGTGCTCCACGTCAAAATCCTCACCAACCTGCCAGTCAGTTCGCACAGACATACCTCTTCCAGACCAACAACAGGTTCGGGGCTCGACGAAACGCCCGGGGTGGTGACAACCACATGCAGCGAATGGAGCAGCAGATCCAGCGAGCAGTGGAGGCTGCCAAAGCTCGGCCAAAGGCCCGCCAGCTCGTTGTTGAAGGCAGCTTGGGCAAGATTGCCTTTAGCAATTCCAAGACACCACGACCGTTACTGAACATCAAGCGCTCGGAGATCAATGAGAAGAAGCACCCCAAGTCCACGATAGCCGACCGCAAAGAGGCTCTGCGTAACATCGAGAATGTGTACGCTACGCTGATGCAGATGGAGGATCACGCGCGCACCATGCCACCTCCACCAGGTGAGGGCAGCAATCCTGAGGCCATTGAGGCGCACAACGAATGGCGATCAAAGATTGAGGCCCTGCATCGACAGCTTTGGCTCAACACCAAGATCATGGAGCCCATCAACCAACAGTATGTTACTTCAATTCGTAACAGTTACATTGCTAACGCGTATGCAGTGCCGCGGCGCCACATCCATTTATTGCAATTCTGTCGCACGCCAAAGGAAAGAAGGTCATTCCGCGTCTGTTCCGCCACATCGACGAACAGGAGCGCATCACCGTAGTCACGATGATCGTGGTTCACCTCGATGGCTTGTCGGTCGTCAATCAGGCGATCGCTGGCCCCGATGAGCCCTTGAACCCCGCCGCTCGGGAAGAGGTCGAGTTGTTTGCGGCCACTGTCATGCCGCCCATCTTTATGCACATGGGCGAGTCGCCACTCAACATCATCATCGGACTGTTGGGTCTCGTTCTGGACCGCACGAATCTGCACGTTGTTGCTAGAAGCAAGATTGGCCTCTCGCTCCTGACGATTCTCATCTCGCGCGCTGAGCTACTGAAGCAGTCGGCTCCTGAGACTGATTCTGCCGACTGGGAGCAGTGGGGCGTGCTTTACAACCGCCTGTTCGACATGGTCGAGCCCGTTCTTCCGGTTCTCTTCCCTGGAACTGTCAACGACACAGATGACATGTACATCTGGCAGTATCTGGCCTCAATGGGTGTCGGCGCCAGCCCAGAGCAGCAGCAGAGGCTAGTCTTGGGCGTCAAGGACCGTGTCATGGAGACGGTGAACGTCAGCAAAGCCTTGCCGACAGATATGGCAAGTGCCCGGTTGGCTAATGTGAACTTGTTTATGAGGGCTATTGGACTGGATGTGGAACTCCTTGGATGAAGCAAATTTCACTTTGGAAGGACTCTGATTTCAGAACCTGCCACAGACGCCTATCAAGTTATTGCTGTGAGCGATAGCATGTCCAGCACCACAAGATGCAGAGCTCAGGCTGACATTGTGCTGGGCTCGCCACCAGCCTCGTCACTGCTTGCTACTATTGGCTTATATTTGAGAGTCAAGAGCAGGCCATGTAAGATGATGGAGAGATGGACCGATGGGTGTAAAGTAGGAGAGAAGCCATGCCCAGTATCGCCAGCAGGCTGTACTCGTACTGAATATGATGAAGCCATTTGGATTGGCATGGAGCATGATCGGACACGAACAATAAAAGCGCTTTGATTTTAACGACAATTGCACATCATTTCCATACGCTTCCACAACTGAGCGAGTCTTTGTTGGTCAATCTTGCTAACATTGAATTGCCGGACGAGGATGCCGGTCTACTGAAACAAGATGCCCACTTTACAAGGATTTGTTACGCGTCAATTCTTTCTCCAGATGGAAGGCGAAGGACGCGAAGCGCCACTGTTTGCCTGACAATGAAGCAGATAGATAGTGGCGCTTCGGAGCATCAAGGACACATGCTCGTGATAGGTTAAGCACCAAGCCATTGGAAACGCGCATGTGCCCATCCCCGAGAGTGCTGTGACAGTTAAGCTTTGCCGTATTGCTTGTGTCGCGCCCTTGGACATGGGTATCAGACGCTGTTTCAATGCTGTGACGCTCCACCAATTAGCTCGCAATTCCTTGGCACTTTGAAACACTCACAAGCTTCGTCAGCCTCGACTTCATGCTTCCACAACATAGTTGCGCCACAGTTACTCCACGCATTGAGGCTGGTTACTCTGACGAAAGAATTTGGACGGTCACGATATGAGCAGAGCGAGTTGCGTGCTGGCTGGATCAGCTGCCTTTCGTCATTATCAACTTCGACACTGATCATTGAGGTTCAGAAACATTCTCATCCAGCTCCACATGTACCGCGATCTCTGAAACAGCTCTCATATCTTGTGGCTGAGTCGCAACCGATGTCCTCATTCTCCACATTTCCTCTACGATAAGGCAGAACTCTACGGGTGCGTGGCATCACGCGTGACAGATCTGGCTTATTGATAGCTTCTACTAACAGTTTTGTATATCCTCATCCAATGGTAGCTGCGAAAATGTACCCACCGGACCCATGTAGCGCTGCCATCTGCATTCCTCGGGCTTTCCAGTCTTCCTGCCTGTATACTCAGACGATATTAAGCCTAATGCCCACACGGATCACCTATCTTACGCTACGCGCAGCATCATGTCGGCAGCCGCGTGGAGCTCTGTTTGGTGCAGAGTGGGGGCGCTAGTTCGTCTCACACGTCTCTTGACTGAGGTTTATGCGACGACTTCGGCATCGGATCAGATGTTTCATGAATCCACCCTCTTGCCACGATTTGTCGTGCTGGTAGCTGGCAAGCCAGTCCTTAAGTGAACGTACCCGCACACTGCTTCGACGTTGTGGACTTCCCATCAGACAAGCTTTCTGTCCATCATTTGAGAGCGTGGCGTGTTGTTCAACTTCCCTTCATACCAACTTCTTTCTTGACGACAGGTTCTTCGTCCGGCTGCCGGTCAGCATTCGCCCATCATGCCTTCACTTCGGTTGTTCTTCTTTGTCGCTCTTTTTGTCGCAGTAGTTTTCGCCGTGCCCGCTCCAACTCGCCGGAGGGGTCTTCAGAAACGATCCTTCAAGGTCCCAAGGCAGCTGAACAAGGCCCACCCGATTGGTCCCAATGGCATGGCTGCTATGAAGAAGGTGTTCAGGAAATACAACTTCCAGGTTGGTGAGAAGTTCATGATGAGTGGAGGCTTCATCAGCCAGACCAGGCAGAGCAAAAACGCTTCAACGACTGCGATTGGCATGATGAACATTACTGGCTCGGTTGCTGCGAATCCAGGGGAGAACGCTGCGCTGTTCTTGTCGCCTGTGGATATTGGTGGCCAGACCGTCAACCTCGACTTCGACTCTGGATCTTCGGATCTGTAAGTATCACAGCACTCTTCTTCTTACTGTCACTCTAACACCTTATCAGGTGGGTATTCAGCACTGATCTCCCTCCACAATCCATTGGCCAGCACAGTGCATTTGACGCTTCCAAGTCCACGACGTTCAAGAAGACAGAAGGTTCTGCATGGAAGATCAGCTACGGCGACGGCTCTGGGGCTTTGGGTACCGTCGGTACTGACACCGTCACAATCGGCGGTGTCAAAGTCGAGAACCAGACCGTCGAGCTCGCCACCACCGTCTCACAGTCCTTCGTCGAGGACGTCAATACGGACGGCCTCGTCGGTCTCGCTTTCTCCAAGCTCAACACAGTCAACGACGGCACCAAGAAGACACCACAGAAGACCTTCTTCGACAACGTCATGAATGACCTGGACATGCCCGTCTTCACCGCCGACCTGGACCCCGATGGCACAGGCGTGTACGAGTTCGGCAAGATCGATGCGACTAAGTTCGAGGGCGAGATGGCTTGGGTACCTGTAAAGGCCGAAACTGGATTCTGGCAGTTCCCATCCACCAAGTTCGCAGTCGGCGACCAGGTCTTCGAGAACCCTCAAGGATCTGACGCCATTGCCGACACTGGCACGTCGCTTCTCCTCGTCGACCAACAGGTCGCTGAAGCGTACTACTCGCAGGTCCAAGGCGCGCAGCTCAATGCCCAGGTCGGTGGGTTTATCTACCCCTGTGGTGCGAAGCTTCCGGACATGTCGGTTGCTATTGGCGACACGTACATGGCGAAGATTCCTGGTAGCATGGTCAGATTTGCGACTGTTGACAAGGCGAACACCACTTGTTTCGGTGGCATTCAAGGCAACCAGGGCGCTGGGCTCCAGATCTTTGGCGATACCATGTTCAAGGCGCAGCTGGTGGCTTTCAATGGTGGTAACCAGTCGCTCGGGTTTGGCCAGAAGCCTTTGATGCAGAAGAAGTAGGATGGGTCGTGTCTTTTCTTCACTCCTTCAACTTTGGCGTTGCGACCGGCTTTGGGCACTCTAATTGTACATAATTTCGCAGCACATACTTTAGCAACAAAGACTCATCAGGATGAAACACCATGCTTCTTTGTTTCGCGTCCCTCCTAAACCTTAAACCACTCCAGACAAAACGGTTCACCTGTATGCACAGTCTCGGCAATGTCCATCCACAATTGCCAGATATCAGAGGTTTGCGTCTCTCTGGGGTGTTCCGAGGATTCCAGACGGCACGTTGAGAAATGTTTCAGGATGTGTAAGAACACGCACCAGCATGGAAGTGCCTGTAGCAAGCATACGCCAATATCGTATGAAATGTCTGTCCCACTGCGAGTTGTCATAGACTGTTGCGCGTCTGAGGTTGAGGTGAAGACGCGTGCGCACGTGACGGAGCTAGATCTCGACAACTGGAGGAAAGAGCGACCTCGCCACATACGCCAACCCAAATACCTTCACTCCCGGTGATTTCGCACCCGGTCACTGACGGCTTAGCTCTTTGCATTGTTTCATGCGCCTATCTTTACTAGCACAGGACAGGACGAATGGATGTCCAATCACCTGCTGCTTTCATGTTCGATTCGGGCGAAGAAGAGGAGGAAGAGGAACTGAGCGTCCTCGAATACGCGCGCCAAAATGGTCTGAGCACACCTTTCTACAGGGAGACGCTTTTTATTGGCGGACTGCCTTCGCCGCCACGCGACAACTTTGATCAGGACTCTCGGGGTCTTTCGAATGCGCTCACCACTAATCAGACCAGTGCGCTCATCAAAGAATGCCTCACCGTCAACAGAGATGCTGCTCAACTGCTCAAGGTGGTGCATGAGTTCCGCGAGCCTCTACAGTACGACGAGCTGACGGCGAAGCCACGACAGTTCGCTCGCCACGCAAGGCAAGAACTGCCAGTCTTGCGAACGGATAACGAGCTCGATATGATATGCTTCGGAAAGGCCAGCACACCAGATCTTACAAAACTTAACATACCGTCTGAAATCATCAATGAGGAGAACGACGAAGGTTTCAAATGGCCGAGAAAGTACTATAGGTACCCAAAGCAAGGCGACGAACAGATCAAGGCTGAGAAGCTGGCTATCCCGAGGGATGTGCTTGTACACTTGCAAAATGCGATTCGCGACAATTTTGATGCTGAAGACTGGGAGATTCTCAAGTCGGAAAGTGTGCGCTACAAGCCGGTAAGCAAGCTGAGAGGCGTCCAGGAGCCACACTAATCATCGTAGAACATCTCACGTCGGCCGATAACACCGCCATTGTTGCCTCGGTCCCCAGTACTGGAACCATACGTACCTTCATCTCCGGCGAATCGTCTTCCGCTCTTCACAAACAGCAGTGACTCGGTCACCACCGAAGCCAGGGCTTTGGAGCGTCAGATCATGGATGCAGACGGTCTGACACGTAAGAGCTCAGACAGCAGCGATTCCATGCTTCTTGACGTTACGCATCCGCCACCACTCAGCCCCCTCTTCGAGACGAAGACCACTCTCCTGAAGCGAAGGGCCGAAGATCTCAAGGTTGAAGGTCCGCTCATGCCGCAAACACTCTCAGACTCACCTATGAAGAAGCTGAAGTCAGTTTCCTTCTCTCAGATCCTGCATCACTTCATACCCGAAGCACCTTGGGTTACGAATCCTAAGAACGATGAATACGATGAGGGTCCTGGAATTAACGCTTACTTTGAGGAAGCTTTCGGAGACACCGAGTTGCCGATAAAGGAAACTATTGCAAGACTCGATAACGAGAAGCTCTCGGATGCTGATACCACTGCGCGTGTGGACGTCCCACATGTCGAGTTCACGCTCCCCGTGGCACCGTGGAACGCATACAGCCAAAGGAAGGGTGGCAAGCACAGGTCAGGGGACACGAAGCTCGGCGCTCAAGTGAAGTTCCTGCTCAAAGTGAAGCGCGAGGACCTGAGGACGGCTAGTTCATGGCATGTGTCTGGCCTGGACAGACAGCTGATTTGGAGCGTCTTCACCACCAAAATCACTAAGATCAATCTCGACGAGCAGCTACACGGCAAGAGCGAATTCGAAAAGATGCA